>Ga0070765_100000746_pt1 | contig 19414 bp, 16 predicted proteins | sample HubBroMetageWFT5_FD_71516 | JGI IMG/M metagenome (GOLD analysis project Ga0070765, IMG submission 71516) | Warmed and freeze-thawed soil microbial communities from the Hubbard Brook experimental Forest, New Hampshire - Hubbard Brook CCASE Soil... | ecosystem: Environmental > Terrestrial > Soil... | reverse complement strand
GGACTCGTCATTTCGGCCTCGCGATCTTTCCCCAGGCGGGTAACGAAATTCCGACGACCGGAGATATGCCAACTGACAGAGCGGCAACACCGGCCGGCATCTCGCGCTGGATCGTTACAGGCAAACGGAATGTGCCATCAGCACAAATCACTTCGACTTCCGCTCCCTCCGCAAACTCGTCAGAATTCAAGGCAACATGCGGCTTGGCAGTGAGTTCTCGGATTCCCGGCGCGGCGAGGCTCAATTCATCGGAACCAAAGATGTGATACATCGGCACCAGCAGCCACTCGCATCGGCGGGGGCTGAATGCTGGGGGAACAGCGCTGAAATAGGGCTGTCCGTTCCGGGGAGCAGGCTCGAACAGGCGCACGCCCGCATCGCCGCCGCGCAAGGGCCCGCCGACCTCTTTCTGATAAGTGTTGACGGCCTGAATCGAGTTCCAACTTGGGGACCAGAAAAAAGGAATCAGCGCCGCAGGCGGCTGCTCCGGCGTTCCTTCCATGGAAAACGAGAGTGCTGAGTCCGGGTCGTCGGGCGCCTTGGGCTCGGATATATTGATATTCACGAGGGCCGCGGTTCGCCCGCTTTCGCGATGCGGCGAGCGCGGAATCTTCGCCCCGGCAATGCGAAACGTGCTCGACGGGGCCGCGTCGCATGCGGCCTCGAGTTCCGGTAACGCTCTGCCCATCGCCCGAAGCACGTCGTCCAGATTCTGCCAGTGATCCGGCTTCAACCAGCGCCAGCTTGCCATGACTTCAATCTGCGGTACTGAGACTTGGAAAAACCTTTGGACGCGGCCTTCGCTGCTGATGAAAGTCCCATCAGATTCGGCGAACGTGCCCGCTGGCAGCACCAGTTCTGCTTTCTCAGTTGTCGGGTTGGACAGATGATCGAGAACAATCACGTGCGGCGCGGCCTTGAGCATGGAGTCAACTTCAGCACTGGGCGCGCGGCGATAGAGGTCATTTTCCAGGACGATGACCGTATCGGCGTACCCATCCCTGACGGCCTGAAATGCGGCGCTCAACGAGTTCCCGCCCATGAGTGCGGCCCCAATGGAGTTGCATTCGGGCGCAGTAAAGCTCAGCGCCGCGTGGGCTGCCATTGCGACGTTCGCGGCAGCTTCAATGACAGCCTCGCTCGCGCAACTCGTGCCCGAGATCACTAAAGGCTTCTTGGCGGCCTTGAGGGCGCGTGCAATCTCGTCTGCCGGCGGCCAATCTTGTGACTTGGGCGCACCTGAGTCCAGCGCATGCGCGATGGCAAATCCGAAGCGAGCCAAATCGTCCGGTGCGGCACGGAATGTCGCTGTGGCGACGTCGTCCAGCCGAGTGCGGTAAGGCGTCGCAATATAAAGCGGCCCCTTCGCATCCTGCATTGCATCCCGCACGCCATGATCCAGCCACAGAGGAATTTTCAATTTCTTGACAGCTTCCATCGGCTGCTGGCGCACCGACTGCCGCACCGCCAAAGCCATGCGTGGGGCGACGTTGGTTAAATCCTCGCCCAGGATGAGGACGACGTCACATTCCTCGATCTCGCGCAAGGTAGGCGTGCGCATTGGACCCTGCCGCAGGATCTCAAGCATGAGCCGAACTAGCTTTGCCTCGGGATCAGCTATTCCAGAGTAGAAGTGATCCGCGCCCACCAGGGTCCGCAGAGCGAAGTTGGCTTCCAGCGAAGTGCGCGGCGAACCAATCCCGATCGCTCTGCCCTCTGCAACTGTTTGGTCCAGATGCTTTCGAGCCAATGCGGCAGAAGTTGGGCGGCCTCGCAGAACCGGCTGGCGGAGGCGCACTTTGCTGTTGACGAACTCATACCCGAACCTTCCCCGGTCGCACAGGAAGTAGCCGTTCACTTCGTGGTTGTAACGGTTCACGATGCGGCGCAGAGTGCCAAAGCGTTCCCCGGCATCCGTGTTGCAGCCGAGAGCGCAGTGTACGCAAACCGACGGGGCGAACTGCTGGTCCCACTTGCGAGCGTAGTGGTGTTTGAGGGTCTTATCGGTGAATACGCCGGTGGGACAGATCTCGACCAGGTTGCCGCTAAATTCGCTCTCGAGAACGCCATCTTCGGAACGGCCGAAAAAGACCTGGTCTCGCGAGGCAAAGGCATTCAGGTCGTTGCCGCCGGCGTAGTCGCGATAGTAGCGGACGCAGCGGTAACACTGAATGCAGCGGTTCATCTCGTGATTCACGAGCGGCCCCAGGTCCTGATTGCGAAAGGTGCGCTTGTCAAACTCATAACGTCGATAGTCGTGCCCGGTCATCACTGTCATGTCCTGTAAGTGGCACTCGCCGCCCTCGTCGCAGACCGGGCAGTCATGCGGGTGATTTAGCATGAGCCCCTCGATAATGCCGCCGCGAAAGGCGACAACTTCGGGGTCGGCGATCGAGATCCGAGTGCCTTCGGCCGCAGGTGTCATGCAGGACATGACGATCTTTCCGAGACGGTCGTTGGCATCCTTGAACTGCTTAACGGCGCACTGCCGGCAGGCTCCAACCGATCCAAGCGCCGGATGCCAGCAGAAATAGGGCAGCTTGAAACCGTTCGAAAGACACCCGTGAAGCAGGTTTTCCTCCGGATTCATTTCGCACGGTTTGTTGTCCACGTAAACGATGGCCATGCCTAACTCCACGGGCAGCGGTGTTCGCGGATGTGCCGTTCGAAATCCTCGCGGAAGTATTTCATCGATGTTTCCAGAGGGTCGGCGGCCCCGGGCGCGAGTGCGCAAAACGTGTTTCCCGGGCTCCACATTTTGGCTTGAAACGCAAGCTTGTCCAGGTCACCGGGCTGGCCGCGACCATCCTCCATCGACTTTAGAATCCGTTCCGCCCATCCCAGCCCGCTCCAGCAGGGCGTGCAGAATCCGCAGGACTCACGCGCGAAGAATTTCGTCATGTTCCACGCCATACCCACAGGGCAGGTCTTGTTATCGAGAACGATCATGGTGCCCGTACCCAGGCGACTGCCTGCTTTGGGCATCTCGGTGTAGTCCATGGGAGTATCCAGGTGCTCTTCGACGATGAAAGGGGTCGAACTGCCACCGGGCAACAACCCGCGGAATTTCACTCCGTCGCGCATTCCTCCGGCGTGCTCCTCGAGAATCTCGCGGGCGGTGGTCCCCATCGGCAGTTCCCACAGGCCTGGATGCTTCACTCTTCCACTGACGCCATATAGCTTGGTGCCACCATCTTTCGTCTTGCTCAGGCCGTTGAACCACTCCGCGCCGTGGTTGATGATGTGAGGCACGCAACTGATCGTCTCAACGTTATTGACCACCGTTGGTTTACCGAATAGGCCCGCCACGACGGGAAACGGCGGCTTGGCTCTGGGATTCGCACGCTTGCCTTCCAGTGCATTTAGTAAACCCGTTTCGTCTCCGCAGATATAGCGGCCGCCACTCAGGTGGAGATACAGTTCCAGGCTGTAGCTCGAACCGAAAATATCTTTGCCGAGGTAGTGACGTTCATAGGCTTCGGCGATGGCGCGTGCGAGGCGTTCGGCCGCCAGAGTGTATTCTCCTCGCAGGAAAATGTAGGCAATATCAGCTTCGATCGCGAATGCGGCCACTATCGCGCCCTCAATGAGCTGATGCGGGTCTCGCTCCATCAGCAAGCGATCCTTGAACGTGCCTGGTTCCATTTCATCGCCGTTGACGACCAGATACGTCGGGTTGGGAACATCTCTGCCACGCGGCACGAACGACCACTTCAATCCGGTCTGGAACCCGGCGCCACCTCTGCCGCGCAGGTTCGCCGTCTTCACCTCTTCGGTCACCGCCATCGGGATCATGCCGGTGCGCAAGACTTTCCGGATCGCTTGATATCCTCCTGCCAACTCGTATGCCTCCAAGTCGACGGCGCTTCCGTCCCCGCGCATTCTCTCCGTCAGCGGTTTTTCAGAGTTCCCTGTCATTTGTATTTCTCGAGTGCCGAATCAATTCTTTCGGGATTGAGATCACCGTGCAGGTCGCTATCCACCATCATGGCCGGAGCGTGATCGCAGCACCCCAGACACACGATGGGCAACATGGTGAAGCGATCGTCTGATGTGGTCTGGCCGTGTTCGATTCCGAGCCGCTCGCCCAAATGCTTCTTCACGCGGTCGTAGCCCATGATCCAGCAACTCACGCTGTCGCAAACCATCACCACGTGGCGCCCTACTGGCTTGCGAAAAATTAGGTTGTAAAACGTGGCCACGCTGTCGACGTCCGTCGCAGACATACCGAGTTGTTCCGCGATGTCGCGAACGCTTTCATCCGAGACCCAGCCGCGGTGGCGTTGCACGATCTTGAGCGCGTCGATGCAAACTGCTTCGCGCTTCGGATAATGCCCCGCTTCGATCTCAATTTCGGCGATCTCTTCTGGGGTCAACATGATTCCTCTTCATCGGTCGACATCGGCGAGTACAAAATCCAGGCTGCCCAAAATGACCACAAGATCGGGGATCATCAGGCCCTGGGCCAACGGCGACAACGTCTGTACGTGTGCGAAAGACGGCGTGCGTATGCGGGTGCGGTACGACACCGTGCTGCCGTCGCTCACCAAGTAGTAGCCGTTATTTCCCTTGGTGGCTTCTATCGCGCCGAGCGCCTCTCCGACAGGCATCACCGGACCCCAAGTAACGCTAAGAAAGTGGGTGATCAGGGTCTCGATGTCGGCCATCGTACGGTCCTTCACTGGCGGGGTGGCCAAAGGGTGATCCGATTTGTACGCGCCCTCGGGCATGTGGTTCACGCATTGCTCGATGATGCGCAAGCTTTGACGTATCTCCTCGATGCGCACCAGAGCCCGGTCGTAACAATCACCGTGTTGCGCGGTTGGGATATCAAACTCGAAGTTCTCGTAGCCGCAATAAGGCTGGCGCTTGCGAAAGTCCCAGTCCAACCCGCAAGCGCGAAGATTGGGACCGGTAACTCCCCACTCGACAGCCTCGTTGACTGTGAAGCTACCGATCCCTTTTGTGCGCGCTTTAAAAATGAAATTCTTCATTACGGTTCGGTCATATTCGACAAGGCGAGGCGGTAGGTACCTAATGAAATCGCGGAACATCTTCTCCCAGCCCTTGGGTAGATCCGCCGCAACTCCACCGATGCGAAACCAGGAGGGATGCATGCGCGCACCTGTGATTGCTTCGATAATGCTGAAGGCACGCTCGCGATCATTGAAGGTGAAAAAGACGGGAGACATTTGTCCCACGTCCTGGGCAAACGTGCCATACCAGACCAGGTGGCTGATGATGCGGAACAGTTCTGCCAGCATCACGCGAATCACCTGAGCGCGAGGTGGAACTGTGATTCCCGCCAGCTTCTCCACTGCCGTGAGATAGGCCAAATTGTTCATCACGCCACCCAGGTAATCCACTCGGTCGGTATACGGGATGTACGTGTGCCAGGATTGGCGTTCGCCCATTTTTTCGGCCCCGCGATGGTGAAAGCCAATCTGGGGAATCGCGTCGACGATCTCTTCCCCGTCGAGCTGCAGCGCGATGCGCAGGACCCCGTGCGTACCTGGATGCTGAGGGCCCAGATTGAGAAAAATAAAATCAGAACCGTCGCGCTCGCGGCTCATGCCCCACTCTTCTGGACGAAAGCGCAGCGCTTCTTGCTCGGCCAGTTCTTTCTCTGGAGACAACTGATAGGGGCCTATCTCGGTGGCGCGCGCAGGGTGTTCCTTGCGAAGCGGATGGCCCACCCAACTGTCTGGCATCAAAATGCGCCGGAGGTTGGGATGTCCATCGAATGCGATGCCGAACATGTCCCATACTTCCCGCTCGTACCAATTCGCGGCAGGCCAGATCGGCGTGATACTTGGCAGCGAAGGGCGGTCCTCGGCGACGGCCACCTTGATCCGCACATACTCGTTTCGTTCGAGTGAAAGAAGATGGTAGACGACAGTAAAGTCGCTCGCGGGCTGGCCATCTCGATGCTGCCTCATGCGTTCATCGATCGCGGAGAGGTCATACAGCATCTTGTACGGCTGCTCTATCTCCTCTTTGAGAAACCGCAAGAGACCTAGCACAGAATTTTTTGCCGCCCATGCAGTCGGTATGCGGTCGAGCGTCTCCTCAAACGCCACCGCGTGACCAAACCGGTGGCTAATTTCCTGAGCGACTTGTGAGGCGGCAATCATACGTCGTCCGGTTCCCTCAGCACGGTCGCCTTCTGACGCGACGGACGCATCAGATCGCGCATGGACGGCAGCGGGGACCGAATTGTTTGTTGCTCGCCTACCACCCAGCTGAGTGGGCGGCGTTCGGTCCCCACTGCCTTTTGCAATAACAGCAAGCCTTCTAGGAATGCCTCGGGACGCGGCGGACAGCCCGGCACGTAAACGTCCACAGGAAGGAATTTATCCACGCCCTGGACTACGCTGTAGATGTCGTACATGCCCCCGGAATTCGCGCACGAGCCCATCGAGATCACCCAGCGCGGCTCCATCATTTGCTCGTAAAGCCTCTGAACGATGGGAGCCATCTTGAGAAACACCGTTCCCGCAACCACCATGAGGTCGGCTTCGCGTGGGGTGCCTCGAATGACTTCGGCGCCGAAGCGCGAAACATCAAACTTGCTGGTAATGCTGGTGGCCATTTCGACGTAACAGCAGGAGAGGCCAAAGTTGAATGGCCAAACGGAATTCTTGCGGCCCCAGCTGACCAGATCCTCGAGCCGCGACAAGATCACGCTGCGGCGCATGCTTTGCTCGAGTGGCTCCGGCTCCGGGATTGCGACGAGGCCTGTAATGTCGGGTTTGGTGAGGGACCACTGCATCACTTGCTCGCTTTTAAAGGCCGTCGCTTCTGCGCCCAATCAAGCGCGCCAACCTTCCATAAATAAATGAGGGCCGCGAAAAGTACGCCAACGAACACGAGGACCTCGCAATAACCCGGCCACCCCGACTCGCGGGCGGCCACGGCCCACGCGAAAAGGAACACCGCCTCCAGGTCAAAGACCACGAAGAAGGCGGCAATCAGGTAGTAACGCGCAGAGAAGCGCACCTGCGCGGAGCCTTCGGAGATGATCCCGCCCTCGTAGGGCTCACCGGTGGCAGGTTCAGTGTGTCTTGGTCCGAGCAGATAAGACACCACGAGGACGGAGGTGACGAGCAAAATTACAAATGCGAAATATCCAACCAGAGGCCACATAAGTACAGGTACTTCCTTCGCTGGCTAATGGCCCAACCACGCGCTCAATCAGACTGTGACATCAAAAGATTCGGTCCCGCTGACGCTCGCCTAAGGGCAAAAGCAAGCGAAGGACCAAAATGGAGTGATTCGAAAAACCAGCGCCGTGTCATTGTTCTTTGGTAAATGAGCGCGTTCGGAGAATACGAGGCGTCTGGACTTTGCGTAGAAGACAGAAGACTGGCGCTGGGCCAGAAATCTGTCACGACTTCGGCGAGAGGCTCACGATCCCGGCCCAGTCCGGCAGAATCGAAAACGTGACCGGAACGCAACCTCAACGTGTTGAAGTCTGACAAACCGAATCGCGGCACACTCTCGCCTTTCGCGGCGTTCCGCCGACCTGCCACTCCTTCACGCTAATCCGAGGGCAAAAGCTGTAATGGCTGGTAGTGCCCCACTAGACCCCACCTACGAATGACCAATTCTGAGTGGAACCGCGAATGCTTAAGACACAGGCGATGCCGGAAGTCCATGGCAGCAAAACACGAGGTTGGAGAACGAGGAAATGAGCCTCAAGTTGACCAAGCATTGGCGACGGCGGAGCCTGACGCGATTCCTTTGTTGCGGGGCGATCCTTTCGTTCGCCAACGTGGGCGCTGCCGGTCAGCAAAGTGATCAGTTGCAGCAGCAGTTACAGGAACTGAAGCAGGAGTATGAGACAACAACGCACAACCTCGAGCAGCGGATTGCAGCCCTCCAACAACAGATCGAAAAGGAAAAGCAGGACAGAGAACAACAGGCCGAGAAACAGAAGGCGGAGCGAGTGAAGGAAAAACAGGCGACGGTTTCGGTGGCAGAGTTGGCTGCCCAGCAAGCCAGAAAGAGTGTTTTCGAGTCCAACCAGGCGGGGGCCAGGTTCCAAGGGCAAGTTCCTTCGGAACCGTCCTACGACCTCTTGAAAGAGGCAGACGAAAAGATCGAAAAGCTGCAAGACCAGGAAGGCGCCTTTGAATTTCACGGGTACGTTCGTTCTGGTTATGGCCTTAATAGCGCGGGCGGGCAACAGGTGGCATTCGAGGCACCCGGAGCTGAAGCCAAGTACCGCTTAGGAAACGAAGCGGAAACCTACGCAGAACTGATCTTGGTCAACAACTGGGTGAACTCGGACCACAACTCGGACAGGGCGTGGTTTCGAAGCGAGTTCATGATCGAAGCCAACACCTCGGAGTCCGAAAACTATGCCCCCATCGGCAACTCTGTTGGAGCGGACCAGTACCGCCTTCGCGAGGCCTTCGTTCAAGCGGGCAACGTTTTCGAAAGCCAACCGGGTGCCAAGTTCTGGGCGGGAGAAAGATACTACCGCCGCCAGCACATCGACAGCGACGATTTCTACCCTGTCGACATGAGTGGTTACGGCGGAGGGGTTGAAGATTTGCATGTCGGAGTTGGCAAGCTTGCCGTGGCTTTCATAAATACTGCACGGCCCGATATCGTAACCGAAAACGGTAACCTCGCAAAGGCCAACATCGATGCGTCTTTCTACGACGTGAAAGGAGCCTTGGGCTTGTGGGGCCTCTGGTTCGACTACGCCACGTCAAAAGGGGGCACCATGACGTCGGCGACAGCCGCGGGCTCAACATCTGTAACCAAGATTCCCACCACCGACGGGTACGCCTTCGGGATTCGCCAACAGAAGCTGGAGTGGCACGGTGGGTATCAAACTTCAATGTTTCAGTATGGAACGGGAGCGGCCAGCAACTTCAGTGGTCCGGGAAACGGCACGACGATTCCCAACCCGACACCGTATATCGACTACTCGCGGCAACTCCTCTTCACTGAGCAGCTAGTGCTTCAACCAAACGACAAGTTTGCGGTAATGCCGATCTTTGTGTACCAGCGGACCAAAGACGGGAATCCGCAGCACGATTGGGTGCAGTGGGTGTCGTTTGGCGTGAGGCCGGAGGTTTTCTTCACCAAACATCTCTCGCTGACAGGCGATTGCGGCTTCGATCACACGCATCTTACCGGATCCTATGAGGGCTGGTTGCGCAAGTGCACCATCGCGCCACAAATCGGAGTGGACAGAAAATTCTTCGGTCGGCCGGTGCTGCGCGCGTTTCTGACGTATGCCAACTGGTCGGACGGATTCCGCGGCTTTGTTGGCGGCGTGCCATTTCAGAATCGGACGAATGGATTGACGTATGGCGTGCAGATGGAACATTGGTGGTAGCCCGAGGAGCCCGCGGCGTACGAAAGCATTGCGGCATAGCGGCAGACCAAGCGGCAGCTTCGAAATCGCAGTACCACTGAGGTGAAGACAAATGGCAACTCGAGAGCTCATCACCGGGCAAGGGACATCACAGGGCACACCAGTTGTCCTCGCAGCGCCCAATTACACGCGCCCTCTGGCCGTCGTAACTACGCTGTTCTTCATGTGGGGCTTCCTGACTTCGCTCAACGACATTCTTGTTCCGCACTTGAAGTCGATCTTCGATCTGAACTACGCGCAGGCGATGTTGATCCAATTTGCGTTCTTTTCAGCCTACTTCCTGTTTTCTTTGCCCTGGGCGAAGTTCGTCAACGGCGCCGGGTATCAGAAGACGATGGTGGTCGGATTGCTCACTATGGCGGTTGGGGCGTTTTTGTTTTTGCCGGCCGCGTCCGCCGCTTCATATGGGCTATTTCTGACCGCACTCCTGATTCTTGCCTGCGGAATAACTGGCCTTCAGGTGGCGGCCAATCCGTATGTGGGTCTGCTCGGCAAGCCGCAGACGGCTTCGAGCCGGCTCGATCTGACCCAGGCCTTCAACTCGCTGGGCACTACGATCGGTCCGAAGATCGGGGGACTGCTGATCCTAAGCGCCGCCCCGTTGGCCGTCGAGCAGTTGACCCGGCTCGCTCCGCAGGCGCTGAAGGCCTACCGCGTGCAAGAGGCGGATACAGTGAGATTGCCGTATGCAGTGATCGGTATAGCTCTTCTCCTGCTGGCCGTTTTGATTGGCACGTCCAAACTGCCGGAAATTCACACGGCCCGGTCTGGGTCCGGAGAAAACCTGGATGACTCGATTTGGAAGCATCCGAATCTCCTGTTCGGGGCGATCGGAATCTTTGCGTATGTAGGCGCGGAGGTTTCCATCGGAAGTTTTCTTGTGAACTACTTCGGTTTGCCGCAGATCGCGTCTCTCTCTGCGAAGACGGCGGCAGGTTACGTCTCCTTTTACTGGGGTGGCGCAATGGTAGGGCGCTTTCTCGGAGCTCCGCTTCTCCGCCGATTCAGACCGGGCCATCTGCTGGCTTTGAGCTCGATTGTTGCAGGGGGCTTGGTCGCAACGTCCATGCTGCTCGGCGGACACACGGCGATGTGGGCCATTCTTGCCGTCGGCCTGTTTAACTCGATCATGTTTCCCACCATCTTCACGCTGGGCGTGGCGGAGCTCGGACCTCTCACCGGAAATGGATCGGGCATTCTGAATATGGCGATCGTCGGAGGCGCGATTCTCCCCGTGATTCAGGGCGTGATTGCCGATCATATCGGCCTTCAACACGCGTTCTTTATACCGCTGATCTGCTACTTGTACATCCTCTTTTACGGAGTCCGCGGATCGAAACCAAACAGCGAGCGGTTCGCGCAAGCTTAAGCGTCGGAGGAAGAAATAGACATGCTCATTGCGGGCGACATCGGCGGAACAAAAACAGATCTTGGGATCTACTCGACCGAGTCCGGACCGCATGCACCATTGGCGGAGGCCGAGGTTCACAGCTCTGACTATCCCAGCCTGCAGGCGATGGTGGCTGAGTTTCTCTCCCATGCCAAAATCTCAGTCGAAGCCGCGTCATTTGATGTTGCCGGCCCGGTGATCGATGGTCGCGTGAAAATCACCAACCTGCCTTGGAGTATGGATGAAGACTCGCTGAAAGCCGAGTTGAGTCTGAAGTCGGTTCACCTGATGAACGACCTCGAGGCCGTTGCGCGGTCGGTGCCGGTTTTGCGGTCAGAAGACCTCATCACCTTAAACCAGGGTGAGCCCGTTCCGCACGGCCCGATTGCGATCATCGCGCCGGGGACAGGATTGGGCGAGTCGTTTCTCACCTGGGACGGTTCACGGTACGAAGCGCATAGTTCTGAGGGCGGACATTCCGATTTTGCGCCCACCGACCAGCGTCAAATCCGCTTGCTTGAATTCCTCCTGAAACGTTTCGATCACGTGGGAGTGGAACGTGTTTGCTCGGGAATCGGCGTTCCCAACATCTACGAATATTTTCGCGACGTGGAACAAACACCGGAGAGGCCCGATGTTACCCAACGGATCAAGTCTGCAAAAGATCAGACAAGGGCAATTGTCGAAGCTGCCCTCGCTCCAAACAACCCGAGCGAGTCGTGCCGCGCGACTGTCGACATGCTGGTCTCCATCCTTGGAGGAGAAACCGGCAATCTTGTGCTCAAAGTCTTCGCCACAGGCGGTGTCTATATTGCTGGCGGTGTCGCCTTGCATCTGATGGACGCTCTAAAGGAACCTCGGTTCATGCAGGCCTTTTCCAAAAAAGGGCGTTTCCAGGACTTCATGCGCCGCATCCCAGTCCATGTGATCACTGCGCGCGCAGCGCTGGTCGGAGCGGCGACCTACGGCTTAGAAGCGCTTCAAAAAACTGAGGGGCACGCATGAGCGAGGCTTTTCCAGTTGTGTATTTGGCTCGTCATGGCGAAACGGCCTGGACGATTACAGGCCAACATACAGGACTTACCGACCTGCCGCTCACCGAACTGGGGGAAGCGAACGCACGAAGACTCGGCGCGCGTTTGGCCGGAGTCCCTTTTGCCAAGGTGTTGACTAGCCCCTTGGAGCGGGCAAGGCGGACCTGTGAATTGGCGGGGTTCGCGCAGGTAGCCGGGCTGGATCACGACTTGGTGGAATGGAACTATGGTCGATACGAAGGAAGGCTCACCGTCGACATAGTTCGAGAACGTCCAGCCTGGCAGTTGTTCCGGGACGGCTGCCCGGATGGTGAGTCGCCCGAGCAAGTCGCTAGCCGAGCCGATCGCGTCGTAGCGCGCATACGCCAGGTCGCCGGAAACGTTCTACTTTTTTCCAGCGGACATTTTCTTCGTGTGCTGGCCACACGCTGGATCGGGATCGCACCCATCAACGGCCAGGCGCTCATGCTGAGCACGGCCAGCCTGAGCGCGCTGAGTTACGAAAACAGTCTTTCGGAGCCGGCAATTTCTCTTTGGAATGACGCTCATCACGTGCTCAAGTCGAACGCGTCTGAAGACTCGAAGACCTGGGAGCACGAGCCGATTGCGACAGGAAGGTGAAATGATGAAAGCGACACAGTGGCTTCACGACAACGGACAGAGCATCTGGCTTGATAACATCACTCGCACACTTCTGGACAGCGGTACCCTCCAGAAATATATCGACGAGTTCTCGGTAACGGGGCTCACCTCGAATCCCACGATCTTCGATCATGCGATCAGGAATAGCGAAGCGTATGACGCAGCAATCTGCGAGAAACTGCAAAAGGGCAAGTCGGGCGAGGCGCTCTTCTTCGAGCTTGCCTTGGAGGACCTGACGCGGGCTGCCGAGCTCTTTCAGCCCATCCACAAGAAGTCCAACGGCACCGACGGCTGGGTCTCGCTCGAAGTCTCCCCACTTCTGGCTCATGACACCGCCCGCACACTGGCGGCGGCAAAAGATTTGTCTGACCAGGGACCCGATAACTTATTCATCAAGATTCCGGGCACCAAGCAAGGTCTTTCCGCGATCGAGGAGGCAATATACGCCGGCGTGCCGGTCAACATTACCCTCCTGTTTTCCCGCGAACAGTACCTGGCGGCGAATAACGCCGTCCTTCGGGGCATTGAACGGCGCATCGCAGCCGACCTCAATCCCCACATCGCCTCTGTGGCCTCGGTTTTTGTCAGTCGCTGGGATGTAGCCGTCGCCCGTAAGGTGCCGGACAGACTGCGCAATCAGCTTGCCGTCGCAATCTCCAACCGCATCTACAAAGCTGCCAGTGACGTCCTCAGCTCAGCCCGTTGGTTGCGTGCTTACAACCAGGGTGCCCGCCCGCAGCGTTTGTTGTGGGCCAGTACCGGAACGAAAGATCCCGCAGCCTCCGACATTCTCTATGTGAAGGCACTGGCTGCGCCCTTTACCGTGAATACCATGCCCGAAAACACATTGAAGGCATTGGCCACTCACAATGAATTAGACGAATTCTTATCGGCCGATGGTGGAAACTCCGAACGAGTGCTAGGTGAATTTGCCCGGGAAGGTATCGACATCGATCGATTGGCTGACGAACTTCAAAATGAAGGGACGGAGTCGTTTGTAAAGTCGTGGAGCGACTTATTGGCTGTGATCTCTTCCAAGTGTGCCTCGCTCGACAAGAGCGTTAGGTTGAAAGCCAGTTAGGAAGAGAGACTAAGTCTGGGAAAAAAGTAGCTAAGGAGCATAAGTATGGCAGCACATGTTCAGCCTCTCATAAAACAGCGCACGACTAAGCGTACTGGATGGAATGCACTAGCCTCGCATTACAAAACTCTGTCAAAGCTGCATCTGCATGAGCTTTTTGCCGAAGATCCCCAGCGTGGCGAGCGCCTCGCACTTGAGGCCCTGGGTCTCTATCTCGATTATTCGAAGAATCGAGTTACCGATGAAACTCTCAAACTTCTCGTGCAACTCGCCGAAGAGTCCGGTTTGCGCGAGCGAATCGATGCCATGTTCAGCGGCGAGAAGATCAATATCACGGAAAAGCGCGCGGTACTCCACATCGCTCTGCGCTCGCCGAGAGATGCTTCGATTCTGGTCGACGGAAAGAACGTCGTCCCCGAAGTTCATGCCGTGCTCGATCGGATGGCCGATTTCTCCAACCGAGTGCGGAGTGGTGAATGGAAGGGGCACACGGGCAAACGAATTCGTAATGTGATCAATGTCGGCATTGGCGGCTCTGACCTGGGACCGGTGATGGCTTACGAGGCCCTCAAGCATTACTCCGAGCGCACCATGACTTTCCGTTTCGTTTCCAATGTCGACGGCGCGGATTTCGCTGAGGCAGTGCGGGATCTCGATCCCGCGGAAACCCTCTTCATCATCTCTTCCAAAACGTTCACGACCCTTGAAACCATGACAAATGCCCACACAGCTCGCTCCTGGTCTTTGGCGGGACTGGGCAACGACGAGAACTCAGTCGCGAAGCATTTCGTCGCGGTATCGACGAATATCGCCGAGGTCGCGAAGTTCGGAATCGATACCGCCAATATGTTCGAGTTTTGGGATTGGGTGGGCGGCCGCTACTCGATGGACTCAGCCATCGGCCTTTCCACCATGGTCGCGATCGGACCGGAAAACTTCCGCGCCATGCTGGATGGTTTTTACCAAATGGATGAGCATTTCCGCACTGCCCCGTTCAAGGCCAATCTCCCGGTCCTGATGGGCCTCTTGGCCGTCTGGTACAACGACTTTTTCGGCGCACAGACCGTGGCCGTCCTGCCGTACGAGCAATATTTGAAACGGTTTCCTGCGTATCTCCAGCAGCTGACGATGGAAAGCAACGGAAAGCACGTCACCCTCGGCGGCAAGGAAGTATCGCGCGACTCGGGCCCGATCTACTGGGGTGAGCCAGGAACCAACGGCCAGCACTCTTTCTATCAGTTGATCCATCAGGGAACGCGCCTCATTCCCTGCGACTTCCTTGCCTTCGTCAAACCGCTCAATCCCCTGGGACGGCATCACGACCTGCTGCTGGCCAATGTTTTCGCGCAGACCGAGGCACTCGCGTTCGGCAAGACGCCGGAACAAGTGAAGGCGGGAGGAACGCCGGACTGGCTTGTGCCACACCGTGTCTTCGAGGGCAATCGGCCATCGAACACGATCTTGGCCGAGCAACTGACCCCCGAGACGCTCGGCAAACTCGTGGCGCTGTACGAGCATTCGGTCTTTACCCAAGGCGTCCTGTGGGACATCGATTCGTTTGATCAGTGGGGAGTCGAACTCGGAAAGGTCCTGGCGCAGCGCATCGTTCCCGAAATCGAGGACAATGCCGAGCCCATACTGAAGCACGACAGCTCAACCAACACTTTGATTCGCCGCTATCGAAAGCTTAAGCAGCCGCAATGAGCCCGAACTTCAACGGATCACAATTTCTCGATCAGGAGCATGTATGCAACTCGGCATGGTGGGACTGGGAAGAATGGGCGCAAACATGGTTCGGAGGCTCATCAAGAAGGGACACAAGTGCATTGTCTTCGACGCAGCGCCCAAGACGGTGAACGAACTTACCAAAGAGAACGCGGTCGGAGCTGCGTCCCTTGCAGATCTGGCGAACAAACTCGCGAAGCCGCGCGCAGTATGGCTAATGGTTCCTGCGGCAGTCGTGGATGCTACGATTGCCGCCTTAGTTCCTCATCTTGAAACAGGGGACACCGTCATTGACGGCGGAAACTCTTACTACATTGACGATATCCGGCGGGCAAACGAGCTTGCGCCCAAGGGGATCCACTATGTGGATGTTGGCACGAGCGGTGGCGTGTGGGGCCTTGAGCGCGGCTATTGCATGATGATCGGCGGAGAAGATGATGTTGTGCAGCACCTCGATCCTATCTTTTCCACGCTGGCGCCAGGCCGCGGGGACATCGCACGAACTCCTGGCCGCGAAACGGAAGGGGGCACCGCCGAAGCCGGTTATTTGCACTGCGGTCCGAACGGAGCGGGCCACTTTGTGAAGATGGTGCACAACGGGATCGAATACGGAATCATGGGTGCTTACGCAGAGGGGCTGGCGGTGCTACGGTCCGCCAACGTTGGGAAGCGACAGGACGAGATTGACGCCGAGACCACTCCGCTACGCGACCCACAACATTACCAATACGACCTTAGCCTTCGGGACATAACCGAGGTCTGGCGCCGCGGCAGTGTGATTGCGTCGTGGCTGCTGGATTTGACTGCCACCGCTCTGTTTCAGGATCCCAATCTTACGAAGTTCCGGGGACAAGTGTCCGACTCTGGAGAGGGGCGCTGGACCATCAAGGCCGCAATCGACGAAGCGGTTCCGGTTCCGATTCTTACTACGGCGTTGTACGAGCGCTTCAGCTCGCGCGGGGATGCGGAATTCATCAACCAGCTTTTGTCGGCAATGCGATATGAGTTCGGTGGGCATTTGGAGAAACCCGCAGAGCAATCGGAAGCCTGAAGAGAAGAGGGAAATAAGTTATGACTGCTTATCAATCGGACGCTCTCGTATTCTTCGGTGCGACGGGCGATCTTGCCTACAAGAAAATATTCCCCGCCTTGCAAGCGATGGTCAAGCGCGGCTACCTGGATGTGCCAGTAATCGGTGTGGCCAAAGCCGGTTGGAACCTCGACCAGCTTTGTAATCGGGCGCACGATAGTCTCGAGAAACATGGCGGAGTGGATCCTGCAGCTTTTGAAAAACTGAGCAGCCTGTTGCGTTATGTGGACGGTGATTACCAGGAGCCGTCCACCTTCGCGGCTCTTCGCAGAGAGCTTAAAGATGCTCAGAGTTCCGCCTATTACCTGGCGATTCCGCCCGTTCTGTTTGAAACCGTTGTCGAGCAACTGGCGAAATCAGGCGGCTCCAAGGGCGCTCGGGTAATTGTCGAGAAGCCATTCGGTCACGATTTGGCCTCGGCGAGAGAGTTAAACAAAGTCCTGCTTGGGATCTTTGACGAAGTCGACATATTCCGCATCGACCATTACCTGGGAAAGCAGCCGGTAAACAACATGCTGGCTTTTCGTTTCGCCAACACCTTTGCCGAAGCGTTCTGGAATCGCAACTACATCGAGAGCGTACAAATCACGATGGCTGAGGCCTTCGGCGTGGAAGGGCGAGGAGCCTTTTACGATCAAACCGGCACCGTCCGCGATGTCGTGCAGAACCACATGTTCCAGGTGCTATCGAATCTCGCAATGGAGCCGCCCGTTCGGCTCGACAGCGAGTCCGTACGCGATGAGAAAGTGAAGGTGCTCAAAGCAATTTCGCCGATCGAAACAAGTAACTTCGTCTGTGGGCAGTTCCGCGGATACCGCGAAGAAAAGGGCGTTGCAAAGGACTCGCGAACCGAAACCTTCGCCGCGCTGAAGCTCGAGATAAATTCCTGGCGCTGGAAGGGAGTTCCTTTCTACATTCGAGCTGGCAAGTGTTTGCCGGTCACTTGCACTGAAATCCTTGCGAAATTCCGCAAGCCTCCCAGCCTGATTCCCAGCTCTCGACTCACGGAGAACCACCTCCGCCTTAGGCTCAGTCCAGAAGCCACGATTGCAATGGGAATGATGGTACTCGCATCGGCAGAAGAGATGACGCTTCAGGCCCGGGAGATGGTTGCCAGCCGTGCTCCACGCGCCGGCGATATGGATGCTTACGAACGCGTGTTGGGCGCGGCGATGGAAGGAGATGCCACCTTGTTCGCCCGGGAAGACTATGTGGAAGAGGCGTGGCGCATCGTGGATCCAATTCTGAAGCAGAACACGCCGGTTTATCCGTATGCGCCGAATAGCTGGGGTCCTGAAAAGGCAGAACTCTTAACGCCGCCGGGCGGCTGGGACAATCCGGGGGCTGCCCCGGATGCTTTGTCTCTCGCGAGTCAAGCGGCTTGAAAGGATGACTGTTTTCGCCGCAACACTCAGCTTGATGGAGCAGAACCGAGAGACTACGAAATGAAAATTCATATGGTTGCACATACAGATTCCGCGGCCTCGGAGGCCGCGAGATTCATCGCTGGCCAAGCAAGGGCAGCGGTCAAGGACCACGGCTCTTTTGTAATGGCCGTCAGTGGAGGCCACACTCCGTGGTTGATGCTTCGAGGTCTCGCACGCGAGGATCTACCCTGGAACGCCGTCAACGTGGTGCAAGTGGACGAGAGAATCGCTCCTGCGGGCGATGTTCACAGGAATCTCACGCATCTTCAAGAAAGCTTGCTTGAGCATGCTCCCCTGCCGCGTGAGCAAATCCATCCGATGCCCGTGGAGTCCTCCGATCTGGAAGCGGCTTGTGCGCAATACGCACAGACTCTACAGATGATCGCCGGCTCGCCGCCATTGCTTGACCTGGTGCACTTGGGCCTCGGACCTGACGGACATACCGCGTCGCTGGTCCCCGGAGATCCGGTGCGCAATGTGAAGGATGTGGACGTCGCCTTGACCGGACTTTATCAGGGCCGGCGACGCATGACGCTTACGTATCCGATTCTCAATCGATCCCGGCAAATCCTATGGCTCGTGACCGGAGAAGAAAGGGCCGGAATGCTCGGGCGTCTGGTTGCGCGAGACCTTTCGATTCCGGCAGGCGGAGTTCGCAACGATCATGCCATGGTAATTGCAGATCGCGCAGCGGCGAGCCGACTGGGGGACAACTTACAAGCCGAAGTGGCTTAGGGATGGGGAATTCGATTTTCGGAAATGGAGGTTTGGCGGACAAGCAGGGGTCCGCACTAAAAGGAGGAATTATGCGTATTGGAATCGCGGCGGATCATGGGGGTTTTGCCTTAAAGGAGGATTTGAGGGTGCAGCTGACCGCGGCCGGCCATACTGTTCTCGACTTTGGTTCATACAAGCTGGATGCAAACGACGATTTTCCCGATTTCGTAATTCCGCTATCCCATGCCGTGGCTTCGGGAAAGGTCGAGCGCGGCGTTGCCGTGTGCGGCAGTGGTGTGGGTGCCGCGATCTGTGCTAACAAAGTTCCCGGAGTGCGTGCGGGCCTGATCAACGATCACTACTCTGCCCGACAGGGAGTCGAAGATGATCACATGAATGTGATCTGCCTCGGCGGACGGGTTATGGGATCCGCCAACGCCTGGGACCTGATCGAGACGTTTCTGGCAGCGCAGTATAGCCAGGCAGAACGTTTTCTGCGGCGATTGGGTGAAATTGCTGCGCTCGAAAGAAAGCCTACGATCGATGTGGGAGGACCAACAGCAATTCCGGCGTAGTCCAGTGTCCCACTGCTCGCACATCCTTGACTGCCGAGTTCTTTGACAATGGCCGAGCCGTTCTGGGTTGGCGAATCATCAGAGTGGGGCCGGATGAGTTTGGCATGTTGATCTTTGAATCGAGCGAGTTTCGCAACTCGGTCAAGCTGTGCGGCCTCAATCGTAGCTGTAAGGCTCATAATCTCCAAGCCGGGATTGATGTTTAACTCAGTTGCTTCGAGGAGCTATCCTTGCTTTTCAGGCCCGAAATTCTGCGCAGCGTGCCGCTTTTCGCACTGCTCGAGGATGACGAAACCGCTGTGCTTGCCAGCCAGGTCGAACTCAGGACCTTCGCCGCCC
>Ga0070765_100000745_pt1 | contig 19426 bp, 14 predicted proteins | sample HubBroMetageWFT5_FD_71516 | JGI IMG/M metagenome (GOLD analysis project Ga0070765, IMG submission 71516) | Warmed and freeze-thawed soil microbial communities from the Hubbard Brook experimental Forest, New Hampshire - Hubbard Brook CCASE Soil... | ecosystem: Environmental > Terrestrial > Soil... | reverse complement strand
CTTGGCGAGTCCTGGAACTGCCAAGGCACACAGCATAACGAGAACGGAAATTCTAGCGGCGGCCAGAGAGTGAAGCGCTCCACGCACAGCTTGATTATATATGAGTTATGTATATAAATACATAACTACGACGCATCCCACTAGGTGCGGGTGAGGATGGTTTTGTAGGGACCACCTTCCGAGGCGGTCCGCCAATTACGCGTCAACTCCGCCAATTGCCAGGGCAATGCGACGCTTTATGCTCCAACGGCCTACCGTCTATTTCTAAGAATAAGCCCGCCAAAAAACAAGATGACGAAAATCCAGAGTCCGACAGCCAATACTATCTTTTGCTTGTCGCTGGACGTAGAAACTCCCCGCTTTTTCCAGCCGGAAACTGCTTGATCCCTGAAAGCCTTATATACGAAGTACCACAGCAGAAATGCCAGAACTGCGAGTCCGCCAATGGTGTACGCTACAGTGCTCTCGCCGAAACCGAGAATATAGAGAAAGCACCAGAGAACTGCTCCAATCGCCGCACAAAGCCCGAAAATCGTTTCTGCCCATTTGCCATTGTAGAAGAGCCAGTAACGCTCCAGCCCGTCTTCCTGCCTGATTTCATCCGGCTGGTCATCTTCCTCGGGCTCTGGTTCATCCCTCACTCCAGCTTATTCCCCTGCGCATCAAACACTTCCGTCGGCCCAAACAATCTCGCCTGTTCTTCGATCTGCGCGCGCTCCCCGACAACGACAATCTGCATATTCGGCGAATCGAAGTACTTTCGCGCGGTCGACAACATTTCCCCGGACGTGATGCTTCTGACTTTTTCGCGGTACGTCTCCAGGTAATCCGCGGGCAATTCATTCAACTCCACGGTGGACAATTGCGAAAGAAGTCCGTCCTGCGTCGCGAGCCCCATTGAAAATATCCCCGCAACGTAGTTCTGCGCGTCTGCCAATTCCGCCGCCGGCACCGGCAACGACCGCAGCTTGTCCAGTTCGTAAAACATTTCCGTCAGCGAGGCAGCCACCACATCGTTGCGCACCGCCGCCGACACCGTGAAATATCCATGCTGCCGCAGCGCCGAAACGCCGCTGCGCGGGCTGTACGTATACCCTTTGTCCTCGCGAATATTCATTACCAACCGGGAATTGAAAGCCCCTCCGTACAAACTATTCGTCAGGCCCAGCCGCACCCAGTCCGGATGTTTCCGCGTGATCGCATGTACCCCCGCCAGAATCTGCGTCTGCACCGAACCCGGATTGTGCACCAGATACACGCGTCTCCCTTGCGGACGCGGCGGCACCGCGCTCTCCTTTGCAGCAGGCTTCTTACCCTGCCAATTTCCAAAAATCTTTTCGATGCTCTTCAGCATCGCCGCAGGTTCGAAATCGCCCACCAGCAGCAACAACGCATTCTCCGGCGCATAAATCTCCCGGTAAGTTTCCAGCAAATCCTCTCGCCGGTACGCCGCAACTTGTGCTTCGCTCGGCGAAACGATTCCGTACGGATGCGCTCCGAAAAGCACCTTGCGCAACCGTTCTCCGGCCAAAAATCCTGGCGAAGTCCGCTCCAGCTTTACTTCCTCCAGTTTTTGTCGCCGTTCGCGCTCAAATTCCGCTTCGGGAAATGCTGCGTCTCGCGCAAGCTCGTTCACCAATTCCAGTATCGGTTCGGCAAATTCGCTTAATCCCGCAAACGAAATCCCGCTGTTATCCTGGCCCGCGCTGCTTCCGAGATCCGCGCCCAGCCGCCGCAAATCTTCCTCGATCTGGCGGCTTGTACGCTTCGCAGTACCGGTGCGCACCACCGTCGCGGTCATTTCCGCCAGGCCCGGCGCCCGCCCAGAAACCAGCGCGTTGCCCGCGCGAAAATAAAGTTCACCGTGAAACTTGGGAATCGAGTGCGACTCCGCCAGAACCACTTCCATCCCGTTCGCCAGGCGCGTTTTCGTCCGCTTGGGCCACGTCACCGCCCGCTCTGGAGCCAAAGCCGGCACCATGTTCGAATATTCCGCCGTAACTACCGTCGCCATTACGCAGCCTCCTTCACAGTTTTACTCACCGGCGTGCGAAACACGATGGCCCGGTTTTCCGGCTTTAAATATTTGTCCGCCACTCGCTGAATGTCTTCGCGCGTCACGCTCAAAAATCCATCTAGAATCGAATTCACCAGCGCCGGCTCCTTGTCAAACAGTGTGAAACACGCCAGCAGATGCATCAGCCCGTAGCGCGGCATGTACCCGCCACGGCCGCCTTCCAGCGTCGAGTAATAATCCGAACGCCATTTCACCTTGATCTCCTCCAATTCGTTCGCCGCAATTCCCTTTTCTCTTACGTCACGCAACACCGCATCGAACGCCGCCAGCGTTTGCTCGCTGGAATATTCCGGCTTGTGCAAAATGCGCGTGCTCATCTGCGTCGGGCCGTTGTACCCGAAAATGTCGTCAATGCCACCGTCCGCCTCCACAGCCACCTGCTTCTCCAAAACCAGTTCGCGATGGATTCTCCCTGCGCGCCCGCCGTGCAGCGCCTGGTCGAGCATGGCCATTGCGAACCAATCCGGCGTACGCCGTGCGGGCATCACGTATCCAATCGCCATCGCCGGCAAAGTCCCAAATTTTTCTTCCACGTGCCCGCGCCGTTCTTCCTTTTGTGGCGGCTCCGTGGGATCCGCGAACGGCGGCGGTGCGCCCGCAGGAATGCCGCCAAAATATTTCTCGGCCACGGCAAAGCCGTCTTCGGGCGTCACATCCCCCAGCATCAACAACACCGCGTTATTCGGCAAATAGTAGGTCCGGAAAAAACTTTGTACATCCGCGAGGCTAGCCGCATCCAGATCGACGAAATCCCCATAGAAATTGTGGGAATTGGCCCAGTTGCGAAACGCCACCGGCGGCATGTCCAGCCAGGGAAATCCTCCATACGGCTGGTTCATCACATTCACGCGCACTTCTTCCTTCACCACGTCGCGCTGGTTCTTCAGATTTTCATCGTCCACCTTCAGCGCACGCATGCGGTCCGCTTCCAGCCATAACACGCGTTCCAGCGCATTGGACGGCACCGCCTCGTAATAATTGGTCACGTCATACATCGTCGAGCCGTTCAATACGCCCCCGCTGGAATTGATCAGCTTGATGTGCTGCATCTTCGCGGCATTTTCCGAACCTTGAAACATCATGTGTTCAAACAAATGCGCGAATCCGCTGCGCCCTTGTGGCTCCAAACGAAATCCAATTTTGTAGTACACACCCAGAGTCACCACCGGAGCGGCAGGGTCCGGCACAATCACCACGCCAAGTCCATTTTTCAAAGTTTTGTATTCGATCGGTACCTGCAATCGTTTCACGCTGGTCTCCTCAAGTTTCGTCCTGCAAATTGCTTCGTTTGTGAAATCGTCTCCAATTGCTTCAGCATCGAGTCCGGATCCTCCGCAAGAACGCGGGCCGCCAACTGGCAGGTGGCGCGATACGCCTCTAAAAACTCCGGGCGAAATTCCTGCAAAGCTTCTTCGTGCGCTGCTACCACGCGATAGTCTCGTCGAGAAAGCGGCCCGGTCCACGCCTTCTGCGGCCCCAATTTCTCGTAGTGCTCCAGCACCTGCCGTGTCAAGGACAGCAGCGCTCGCACCGCTTCGCGCCGCTTCATCCCGCTGGCCATCGCCATCTGCACTCCAGCCTCTTCCATCGCCAGCACCAGCCCCGCCGCCAGCGCTCCCGCGGCGTGATAGAGCGGTTTCTTCGACGCCGCGATCCTCACCGGCGTGCCACCCAGCGATCGCGTCATTTGCCGCGCCACACGCACCGCCGCTTCGTCTCCTTCAATGGCGAAAATCTTGCCTCCCAGCGGCGGTACTTCCACACCGCCGAAACTCTGCAGCGGGTGCATCGACACAACTGCTGCGCCACAGATTCTCAAAACGTCCAACGCGTCCGATCCGCATGCCCCGCTTGTATGCAGCACGGTTTTTCCGCGCAATTCTTCGCCGCCAACGCGCGCAAGCTCCTCGCCCGTCTCTTGAATCGCATCGTCCGGCACGCAAATCAAAATTGCCGTCGCGGAAACAATTTGCCGCGTAATCGCTGGCGACGCTTTTCCCGCGCCGATAAACCGCACGGCCTTTCGCGCACTCGCCTCGCTGCGCGCAACTACACTCTGAATCTTCCATCCGTTTTCGCGCAGTCGTCGCCCCAACGACCTTCCGACACGTCCGGCCCCCACGATAGCGAGCGCTTTTTCCATCCATGCTAGGATACCTTGAGGCTGGCTCTCGACTCCAATCCGCATGCATCTCTTCGGGATATTTTTCTTCGGCTTGATCGCGCTGCTCTGGATCACTTACGGACTGAAAGTAGCCTACGGCGCCGCCCGTTTGCCCTGGCTGAAAGATTTCGCGGCATCCGCTGATCCCGATTGTCCCCGCATCTCTCTTATTTTTGCCGCGCGTGACGAACAGGAAAAGCTTCCCGCGGCTCTGGCGACGCTGTTTGCCATTGACTACCCAAATCTCGAAATCATCGCGGTGGATGATCGTTCCAAAGATGCTACCAGCAAGATTCTGGATGATTTTGCCGTGCAATGTCCTCGAGTTCGAGTAGTCCACGTCAACGCTTTGCCTCCGCTGTGGCTAGGCAAGCCTCACGCCCTTCAAAAGGGTTACGAACATTCCACCGGCGATTGGCTTCTGTTCACGGATGCGGATGTGAAATTTCAGCCCGGTGCGCTGCGGCGTGTGGCGACGCTCGTTGGTGAACGCCACCTCGATCACCTCACGCTGCTCGGCGATGTGGAATGCAGCGGTTTCTGGGACACTGTGCTGCTCTCGTTTTTCGGAATGGGTTTTCAGCTCGCGACTGATCCCTATCAGGTCAGCAATCCCAATTCCCGTTCTTACGTCGGCGTCGGTGCGTTCCAGATCCTCAAACGCAGCGCGTACGAGACGCTCGGCACCCATCGCCGGTTGGCCATGGAAGTTGTGGATGATATGAAGTTGGGCAAGCTCGTCAAACTCGCAGGTTTCCGTTCCGCGGTGGGGATCGCGCAAGGCGCGGTCTCGGTGGAGTGGCACGTCGGACTCGGCAATCTCGTTCGTGGCGTCGAAAAGAATTTCTTCGCAGGCGCCCAGTTCAAGGCCACGACAGCTGCGATGCAAATCCTTGCTCTATTGCTGATGAACGTAGCGCCCTACTTCGGTCTGATCTTCGGCCACGGCCCGATCCGCATCCTGGCGGCAATCGCAGTGTTAATCGCCACCTGCTTCCACATCGGCGTGGACCTGGTAATGCGCAATTCTCCGCTCTATTCCCTGACCCTGCCGCTAGGCGCGACCATCTTCGCCTACATGCTCCTGCGCTCCACCATCATCACCCTCAAACAAGGCGGCATAATCTGGCGCGACACCTTCTATTCCCTAGACGACCTCCGCCGCGGCCTGGTCTGATCTACCTCGGCGCTTTTCTTACGCTGTCATCCCGACCGGAGCGCGTGGCGTTCGCGCGGCGCGAGCGCCACTCACGGAGCCGAGGGATCGTGGCAACATTTCAACCAAACCAAAATCAATGGCACATAGAAGGTTCCACGCGAGCCCTCACGACGCTGCCGACGCTTCCGCATCTTTCCCAAACACTCCCGCCAAATCCTGCTGCTTCAACGACCGTATCCGGTCCCGTAACTGCGCCGCTTTCTCAAACTCGAACTTCTTCGCCGCTTCGCGCATTTGCGTTTCGAGTTTCGTCAACATCTCCGCCAACTGCGTTTCGTTCTTGATATTCGATGTCGCCGCATCCAGCTCGCCTTCATCCAGCGGCACCGTCACATAATCCGCCTCCACAATTCGCGCCAATTCCATATCCACGCCCTTGATGATCGACATCGGCGTAATATTATTTTCCTGGTTGTACTCCAGTTGTTTCGTGCGCCGCCTATTCGTCTCGCTGATGGCTTCGTTCATCGACCCGGTCCGCCGGTCCGCATACAGAATCGCTCGCCCTTCCACGTGCCGCGCGCAGCGCCCAATCGTCTGAATCAACGAAGTAGTGCTCCGCAAAAATCCTTCTTTATCCGCGTCCAGAATCGCCACCAACGAAACCTCCGGCAAATCCAGCCCTTCTCGCAACAAGTTGATGCCGATCAACACATCAAATTCGCCCCTACGCAAATCCCGCAAGATCTTGATGCGATCCAGCGTCTCCACTTCCGAATGCAAATACCGGCAGCGCACGCCAACCTCGGAAAAATACTCGCTCAAATCCTCCGCCATCCGCTTGGTTAATGTAGTCACCAGCACGCGCTCATTTTTCGCCGCGCGAACGCGAATCTCTTCCAGCAAATCGTCGACTTGCCCCTTAACCGGCCGTATTTCCACTTCCGGATCGACCAAACCTGTGGGACGAATCACCTGCTCCACAATCGCGCCGCCTGATTTCGTCAACTCATACGGTCCCGGAGTGGCCGACACATAAACCACCTGGTTCACGCGGTGTTCGAACTCCTCAAACGTCAGCGGCCGGTTGTCCAGCGCCGAGGGCATCCGGAACCCGTAATTCACCAAAGTCTCTTTGCGCGACCGATCGCCATGAAACATCCCGCGCACCTGCGGCATGGTCACGTGCGCCTCGTCCACGAACAAAAGATAGTCCTGCGGCACATAATCCAGCAGCGTCGGCGGTGCTTCTCCCGGCAATCGTCCGCTCAAATGCCGCGAATAGTTTTCGATTCCGTGGCAATACCCGATGGTCCGCATCATTTCGATGTCGAACATCGTTCGCTGCACTACGCGCTGCGCCTCCACGAATTTGCTCTGCTTCTCCAGTTCCTTCTTCCACCAACCCAATTCTTCCTGGATGGTCACAATCGCGCGGTCGCGCTGATCCTGCGGCATTACGTAATGGTTCTTCGGATAAATGGTCACTCGCGGAAGGTCCTCCTGCCCCGCGCGAATCTCTCCGGTCAAGGGATCGATCTGCCGCAGCGTATCGATCTGATCGCCCCACATCTCAATGCGGTATCCCTGATCTTCGTAAGTCGGATAAATTTCGATGATGTCGCCGCGCACTCGAAAAGTTCCGCGCCGCAAGTCCTCCGACCTCTCATATTGCACATCCACAAATCGCCGCAGCAGCGCTTCCCGCGAAGTCTGCATGCCCTTTTCCAGCATCACCAGCATTCCGTAATACGCTTCCGGCGAACCTATGCCGTAAATACAGCTCACCGACGCCACAATGATCACGTCGCGCCGTTCGAACAGCGAACGCGTCGCGCTCATGCGCAGCTTGTCCAGTTCGTCATTTACCGTGGATTCTTTCGCGATGTAAATGTCCGCGGACGGCACATACGCTTCCGGCTGGTAAAAATCGTAATAGCTTACGAAATATTCCACCGCATTTTCGGGGAAGTAGCCCTTGAACTCGTGATAAAGCTGCGCCGCCAGTGTCTTGTTGTGCGCCAGCACCAGCGCAGGCCGGTTGGCATGCTCGATGACCTTGGCCATCGTGAAGGTTTTCCCGGAACCGGTTACACCCAGCAACACCTGGTGCTTGTCGCCGGCTTCGATTCCGCGGTTGAGTTGCTCTAACGCCGCAGGCTGGTCCCCGCGCGGCTGGTAGCTGCTGCGTAGCTTGAAATTCATGGCAAGTGTCCCCTGTAGGCCCGCCGGCCTCAGTCGAAACCTACATTATACACCCTTCGTAAGGTGGGGCCCTTGGCTGCTGTCATTCACGTTGTGGGGCAGTCTAATTGAATTTGCCTCGGCACTGGCTGTGAGAACATGAAAAGATCAAAAAGCGATGGAGGGCTTAGGCAATCCCTGCTGATTATTACGGGTACGATGGGGACCGGCAAGACAGCGGTGCTGTCCGAAGCGTCGGATATTTTGGCCCAACGTGAGATTATCCATGCAGCGATCGACCTAGATGCGCTTGGGGTTGCTCATCTCCCGTCCGCGGCCCATTGTGACGGCGTAATGTACGCCAATCTTCAGTCCATCTGCAGGAACTACTCCGCCTTGCGAGTGAAGCGATTCTTAGTTGCGCGTGCGATCGAAGATGTCGCTCAGTTAAAACTCTGTCGCGGCGGAATCCCGGCTCGAAACACAGTCGTCTGCCGTCTCGTCGCGAGCATCGAGGCGATGAAGCGACGCGTACAAAGGCGTGAAAAAGGGATATCGCGACGTCAATACATTGCACGGGTCGCGAAATTGAATGTCATCCTTGACCGCGCGCGATTAGAGGACTTTACTGTCATCAACGAGCATCGCTCGTTGACCGATGTCGCGCTCGAAATGCTCGTTAAGGCCGGATGGATTTCAAACTGACTCTGATTCACTACCGATCTTTGGTAGTCCATGCTTCATTTTCCGGCATCCGACGGTTCCAGCAACGCCTCCTGATGGCTGGTCGCATTCACCTTGTAATGCACGCCGTTCGAACCGTCCGTCTTTACAATGATCACATCCATCTCCTGCTCGGCATCCTCTGTCGCGCGCACCAGCAGCCCGGTCTTCTGCGAAATGTACGTAATCGTCTGATTCTTTCCCTTTACCTTCCCCATGGTTTTCAACGCGCGCACCTTGTAATTGTCCGGAGTCGAGTCCTTGTTGGAAGACGTTTGCTTCAGCGTCGCTTCGGTCAGAAAAACCGCACAAGTTTCGTCGGCCACAATCGGACATTTGTCGTCGTGCACGTAGGTCGTCTCTTTTTCCCAGTACATCCCCGCAACGGGCGAATCGGTTTTCTCTTCTTCTCTCGTCTTCCACTTCTCTCCAGGTTTCATCCCTTCCGGTGGCAACGTCCAACCCAGCGCAAATCTTCCAACCCAGAATTGCCAGGCTACGCGTTGTTCGGCATCGAGATCATCCAGTCCCTGCATTCGCGTCAAATTTCCATCCGTGCCAATGGCGAATTCCACCACGCGCTTGGACGCGTTTGGCAGCGGCGATGGGTCCGGCTCGATCCAACGCGTCGTCGCGCTTACAACCGGCCGCTCCTTTTCGACGAGCACCTGATTTACCAGCAGCCCAATCTCTCCGGATAGATCGCGATAAAGATCCGGGGTCTGCAGCATCGAGGCGACGCGGCTATCCGTCTTGGTCTTGCGTTCAAATCGCGCGGTCACTTTGTACCTCATGCTCTGCCCGGCGTTCAATCGAGGCAGCAGCAAACTCCCGCCCGTCCCGCGCGCCTCCACAACACACACCACAAGCAACGCGGCAATCGGCCAGCACTTCCATTTCATTTTCGATGGAGTTAACCGCTTCATTTCATTTCGGCGGCATCTGGAACTGCCGATCAAAAAACTCGCTGGTCGACTGGTACGCTTTTATCCAGTTGCTGTACAACAAAAAGTCGTGCACTTCGTCCGGAAATACCAGCTGCTCGATCACCACGCCTTTTTCCCGCAGCCTCGCCACCAGATCGACTGTCTGCGAAAAAATAACGTTGCGATCGTCGTCGCCATGGATGAACAGCACCGGCGATTTCCAGGTGTCCACAGTGGAAACAGGAGACGATTCATGCGCGACCTTGGTCAACTCCGCGGTAATGTTTTTCCCTTCCCAATTGTCCGTCGGCCAGTCGTGCACTCCGTGCATATCCACGCCAGCGGCAAAAATGTCGGAGTTCCATCCCAGTCCCAGCGCCGTCAAATATCCGCCGTAGCTCCCACCCCACAAACCGATGCGCTTCCCATCCACATCATCGCGGCCTCTCAAATATTTTCCGGCCGCCAATACATCCTGGTATTCCGTTGCTCCACGTCCAGCACGTCCCTGCGCTTCGCGAAACGCGCGCCCATAACCAATTCCGCTGCGATAATTCACGACCAGCACAATGTATCCGCGGCTCGCCAGATACTGGTTCATTCCATACGCATTCGAGTAGTAGTACATGTAATGCCAGCCCAGCAGCATCTGCCGCATCGGCCCGCCATGCAAAAAGATCAATGCCGGGCGCTTCTCGCCGGCTTTCAGATCTTTTGGCAGGAAGATTTGTGAATGCAATTCAAGCCCGTCGCCAGACTTGAAAGTCACCTGCTGCGGCACAACAAATTGTTCTGCCGGAAATCCCGCTGGCTCCCTGGTTACCACTGTGTTCTTCGCGCCATCCGCGGAATCTTTCACAAACACGCTTCCGCGGTTCTGCGCATCCGACCCGAAATACGCATACTGTTTCCCATCGCCGGTGGGCTTGCCGTCCCACTCGATGCCCTCGCCATTCGTCAGCGCCTGCAAATCGCTTCCGTCGCTTGCCACCCTCCACAAGTGCCGCCGGTCGACATCGCCGCAGTTCGAATTAAAGACAATCGTCTTGCCGTCCCCGGAAAGCGACCATTGCTCCACCTCGCAATTGCCAGGTGTCAAGAGTTTCGCTTTGCCGCTGTTCGACGAAATGCTGTACAGGTGCTGCCAACCATCCTGCTCACTCGCAAACACCACAGAATTTTCCGCCGCCCAATTCAGCGCGCCTCCGCCCGTCTCCGCAGCCATGTACGGAAACGAATCTTGTGCCGCCATTCCGCTCTGCCAGATCAAGTGGGCGTTTGCATTCTGCGCATCGGCCACCCAGATCGCCCACGGATGCGGCTTATCCGGCTGAATAAAATAACCCTGAGGAGCGTCGCGCTTCTCCGCAGGCTGGCGTACAAATGCAACTCTCTTGCCGTCCGTAGACCATACCGCATCGGAATCCGTATCCACGCTTGGCGCTATGAACTTCACGCTCTGCCCGGCTGCGTCGTAGATCCCAATAAACGCGTGATCCCCGCGCTCGGACACGAAAAGCAAATTCTCCGCCGTGGGCGACCAACTAAGCGGCACATTCTTCCCGCGCACCACAACCTGCCTCGGCTTCTCCTTCCCGAGGGCGTCGGCGATGTAGATCTGCCCGCCGCGCGCGTATGCAACCGTCCCTTCGCGCGAAATTCTTGGCGAGTTTCCCGCATCGACTTTCACTGGTGCTCCGCCATCCCAAGCCACGATCCAAACAGTCTGCTCTGCACCCGCGGGATTGCTGGTAGGATTCGCGTAATCCCCCGCCGAATCCTTTCCCTCGCCCCTTACATAAACGATCGCTTTGCCATCCGCCGAAAACTGCAGCCCGCTTAATTCCTCGCCATCATCCTCGTCGTAGTGCGTCAATTGCCGCGCCGCAAAATCCGACCCTTCCGCGACCCAGATATTTCGCTGGCCTTCCTGGTTCATGGTCCAGGCGATGCGACTACCCGTCTTCGCCGCTATCAAATTCTCCGGGAAAGGCGCCTTCAACACGTCCTGCAATCGCAGCGATTGGCCCGCCGTCATCCGTCCACAAAGCAAAATCATCCCTACGACAACGATGCCCGCCCATCGCCTCATTCATTTCCTCCCAGAGCTTTCTCTAGCGAATTCGTTACCGTCGGTTCAACTTGCCCCGGTTCAACTTCAGTTGGTTCAACTACGGCTTTGTGTTTTCCGGTTCTGGCGCCACCATGCTTCCCTTTGGTGCGTCCAACGGCCCGCTCACCCATAACACTTTTCTTACGGTCGCATCTCCAACCGTCCGCCTGGCGCCCGGCGATGGCGCAAACGTAAATTCACCCTCCTGGCCAAACCCAACCTTTCCTTCAACCTTTGTTTTGACGAGCGCTGCGTCCAATTGCATTCCGTCCAGCACCAACTCACGATCTTCTATCGAAAACTTTCCCTCGCCACTGGCCCAACGCGATACACCCGCCTTCGGCGCGCCGGTTTCCAGGCTCGCCTCCGCGTCCCATCCGCGAAATTCCGCCGGTTGAAGCTTCACTTCCCCGCGTCCCGTCAAGGCCCGCAGCAAGTCGTCTCGGCCAACTCCCTCCGTCGTGAGTCGCAACTTTCCCGTGGCGACACCACCCCATCTCGAAGCCCACGGCAGTTGTGCCAGATTCACTCCATCAAATTCCCCGGCAATCTCATAACGCGGCTTCACGGAAAACACGCCTTCAAAACTCCCTCGAATTGTGCCGCCCGCCCAAACACATTCCATTTCACTTGCATGCACCTGCAGCGCGCGTATTTCCAATCGAGCCTTGGCGCGAGAAAGCTTCAATTTTTCGATGGTTAAACTGTCCACTTCCAGTTCGCCCTCCGCTCTTATTTGTCTAAGCAATTCACTGGCATTGGTGATCCCGCCAACGCCGCTTTTTCCGCCAACACCTTTTCCGGCAGGCCCCTTTCCACCAAGCAACGACGGCAACAATCGTTCGAGCCATGTTGGTCTCCCGCGAGGGCCAAACCAGCGGTCCAGTTCCGTCGCATCCAAACGATCCGCATGCAGTTGAAACCGCCATCGCGATCCGTCTGCAACCGCGGTCGAGGAAGAGTCCTCAATCGTGCCGCTCCAATTGCTGCCGAAGGCTTCCGCTTTGCCGATCGCAACGTGCCGGCGTCCCTGCTCCCAACCCAAAACTCCATCGTCAATGCGAACCGGTTCGTTCAATCCCGCCGTCTGCAAATCCGCGTGGTTCAATCTGATCGATCCGCTCCACCGGCCTTCCACAATGCCCGGACTCCACTGCCGTGTCATCGTTGCAGTGACGACGCCGGTCAAATCCCATCCATAATTCAGCGTGTAGCCAAAAGCTTTGGTGAGGCGGAATAGGTCCGAAGCCTCCGCGAGTTGCGCGTTTACCTGCAAGGCCCCTTCGCGCGATCCAAAATCCTGGGAAATGGAAAGCTCTGCGTCGTTTCTCGGCCCCTGCGCCGCGCGGCCCTTCGTCGGCTGCTTTTCGCTCTTGTCATTCGCGGACAGCAAAGTGGCCAGCGGAGTTACGGGCGCGGAGATATGCACTGGTTCAAGGACAAATCGTTGGCCCTTCATTCCGCCCGTTAGCGCGCCAATCTCCACCGCGGCGGCAATTCCAGGTACCGTTAAAAGTCCACCCTGGCTGGAAATTCTCGCGGAACTCCACCGCAACGGCCATCCGCTCGCAGTAGCCTGCCCCTGGAAAAACTGCTCCAGACTAAGGTCTTCCGCGACGTCCGGCTGATACGCCCGATAGCATGCCAGCACGTCCTGACCGGTCACCGCCGCTGAATCCACGTGCACCGTCCAGCGCGGCACATCGGCAATTTCTATGGCTGCCGATCCGTGCAAATTCGAATGCCGCAGATCGATATTCATTTCGTCAGCGCGAATCCTCCCGGCAGCCACATCCCATATTCCTGCAAACTTTGCGCTGATCTGCGGATTATCGCTGCGTTCCGTTAGATCCCAGCGATGCACTTCTGCAGCCCGCACCGCCAGCGAGAATATCCATTTCCCGAGAGCAATTTGCTCGCCCGGCGGCGCGTTTCCGATACTGGCCTCGCCATCCAGTGCGAGTTCGCCACGAACTCCGGAATCCGTACCCATAATCAAACGCGAAAGATCCGCCAGTGAAACACGGTCCCAATGGATGCGAATTTGCGCAGGCTGTAACCGCGACGAAGTTCCCGCCACGTCCCCGCGAACGTGTAACAGTCCCGTGGACTGCAATTCGATTCCGCTGCGCCACGGCTCGGCTTCCAGTTGCAATTGCCAGCGTCCCGGAGAAACTTGTTCCACCCTTCCAGACACGCTTCGGAAGGCAAAAGGCCGCTTCTCGTCGCCCAGCTTGAAATTGATCCGGCCGTCGTCGAAATCGATTTTCCGCAAATGATTGGCGGTTTCCGCTGGTTGGTTTGGCCCGTACTGACCGGCGTTGTTAGCGGCCGTGGCTCCCGCGGGCGGAAGCCAGTCCTCCAGGTTCCACCGGCCATTCGCGCTTCGCACCAGGATCAGGCTGGGCCTGGTCAGCGAAATCGTGCCGAACTCGAAATGGCCCCGTAGTAATCCCATCCATCGAAGGCTGGCATCCAGGTGCTCCGCGCGAAGGAAATATTCGCGGCCGAAGGACGGGTCTTCGCCAATCGTTACTCCCGCCACATCCAGTTCTGGCGTGGGCAAAATCTGTACGGAAAATTGTCCGACATCCACATGCCGCCCAAAGGTTCGTTCCAGGCGCGCCGTCAGGTAAGCACGCATCTTGCCGGTTCTGACCAGCATCGAGGCAGCAATCTGCGCGCCCAGCAAAATGACGAGCGTCACAATGGCAACCCTCATGAATTTTCGAACGCGATCCATGCCGATGCGAGTCTCTCAAATTTCCGTGTAGGGGTGCAGCACCGCTGCACCACATGTCCGCACGATCACCTGTTCTTGGTACAGGCCCGCTGAATCAATGGACCGTGTGCAACATGCGGCTCCAGCGCGTTCTGGCTGGAAGGTGCAGCAACGTGTCGAATATTCCTACGATTCTTTGGCCGAAGGTGGACTCGCCATAATCGCTGCTGTTCGCATCCACCGACCAATAAATCAGAAACGGGCGTCCCATAATTGCGTCGCGGTCCACAAAACCCCAATACCGGCTGTCCAGACTGTGATCGCGGTTGTCTCCCATCGCAAAATACTTTCCCGGCGGCACCACCAACTCGTCGGCCTGGATGTACTTGCGAATCTCGTGCGCCCATTCCGGTTGCACCGGAGAAACGTAGATCTGATTCCCCACAGGCGGAAACGAATAATTCAGCGGGTCGTACCCGGATGCCGCGTCGTGCACGACGTACGGCTCATTCAGCATCTTCCCGTTGATGTACACCTGCTGGTCCACCACTTTCACATGGTCGCCCGGCAGCCCGATCACTCGCTTCACAAAATGTGGATGATCCTGGTAAGGAAACTTGAAAACGATGATGTCGCCGCGTTCCAGCGCGCGATACGGCAGAAGCTTGTCGTACCAGCGCCCACGCCCGCCAAAAATAAATTTGTTCACCAGCAGATGGTCGCCCACAAGCAGCGTGCGCTCCATCGACTGCGAAGGAATCTTGAAGGCTTGCACTACAAAACTCGTTCCGAATAGCGCCAGAATCACGGTAACCAGCAAGGATTCCATGTATTCCGCGAAAGTTGTCTGATGCGTGTGGCGATGTTCTTCGAGGCGTTCCCGCTCCGCGGTGGTGGCAGCGGCCGGCGCCGCTTCCACAGTCTCCACCGGAGTCAGTGTTTCATCCGCCATTCGGTCCTACCTCGGCGCTTTCGCTGGACTCGACTTCCAGGAGTTTGATCAGGGCGCTTTTTGCCGCCTTTTGTTCGGCTTCTTTTTTTGTGCTGCCTTGTGCCTGCGCCAGGCACTCACCTTTTACCCAAGCTTCCACAAGGAACGTCTTTTGATGATCCGGCCCCGTTTCGCCCGCAAGTCTGTATTCCGCCGGAGGCTCGCCTTTTCCTTGCAAGAACTCCTGCAACGCGCTCTTGCGGTCCGATTCCCAAATTCGTTCGCCGTCTTCCTGCACCAGCAGAAACACCGTCTTCTTCAACAACTCCCGCGCCGGCCCGAGCCCTCCATCAAGATAAATCGCGGCCAGCACGGCCTCGAACGCATCCGCCAGCAGCGCGGGTTTCTCTCTTCCGCCCGTCTTTTCTTCGCCGCGTCCCAGGCGCAGATGTTCTCCCAGGTTCAGTTGCCGTGCCGCCAATTCCAGCGAATGCGCATTCACCATCCGGGCGCGGCTCTTGGAAAGTTGTCCCTCGCTCCACTCCGGAAAACAGCGTAGCAGATATTCGCTGGTAAGCAGTTCGACGACCGCGTCTCCGAGGAATTCAAGCCGCTCGTTGTCCTGTATGGACGACCCCGGTGAGGAAACTTCTTCTCCGCGAGCTGCCCGCAGTTCCGGGACCGCCGAACTGTGCGTCAGCGCTCGATCCAGCAGGCTGGGGTCGCGGAATGCGTAACCCAGCCTCTCTGTCAGTTGTTCGTCTCCACCGCGAGCCATATGTACCAATCCGGCGTGCCGCGGCGCGCCGTCTTATTTGCGCTGTTTACTTTACTTTTCTACTTCAATCGCCTTACTTCCGTCTTACTTCGGCGCGGTCATTTGTGTGGCGCCCAGCTTCTTCGCCTCGTCAATGCTCGTCTTGCAGGTCGTTTGAATTCCCCCGCCCGGAATCGCTGCGCACTTCGTGAACGCCGTTACCGCATCATCAAAATGCGAAGCCTTCTCGTTGGCAACGCCCAACAGGTAGTAGTTCACCGGATCGGGGTTGGGATCCAATTTCACGGACTGCTCCAGATTTGGAATTGCCTCGGCAAACTTTCCTCGCCGGATGTCCACGATCCCCAATCCGCTGTATGCGAGCGCCATGGTTTGGTTCTTCGCCGTCACAAAGGTTTCCTCGCTCACGTTGTCTGGTTTTGGGTAAGTAGGAATAATCTCCAGCGCCTTCTTGGAATAGGTCTCCGCTTTTGCAAGCCTCTTCTCGGGATCCGGTGTGCTGGCGTTCATCGCACGGGGAAGCGTCGAACCCATAATGGCCAGGGTTTGCGCATCGTTGGGCGTAATTTCAAGTTCCTTGTCCCCAGCCGCTTCCATCTTGTCCACCTGACCCGTACTCAGGTAGCCCTTTACCAGCCAGCTGTACACCTCCGGCCGGTAACGGCTCTGCGGATACTTCTGAAGAAAATCCTCGCCCAGTTTCTCTTTGGCCGCCACATCCGCTGAGGGGGCGTCCCGGAACTTCTTGATCGCCGCATCTTCCTCGGCGCTGACCGGAGCAGGTGTGGAGTCCAATGTCAGCGGCGCTGGCGCTGGTGCTGCAGTCTTGGATTTATCGACTGGTGCAGGCGTCTGCGTCGGCTGCGATCCCTGGGTCTGCGCGTTCACCGCTACTCCCGCGAGCAAAATTCCTCCCAGGACCGTCAGTGCCACGCTTTTCGCTTTTCTCAGATTCATGCTCAGATTCATGCCACTTCTCCTCCTTGTCGAATTTTATGGCCGGTCTGTCGTCTTCCGAAGATCTAAATCACCAAGTCCTTTTTGCGCCGCCTGCTGCGCTTGCGAAGGCGCCCCTTGCACCGTCATGACTGCCTGATATTCCGCCTTGGCCCGATCTAACTGTCCCTCGTCCTCCAGAATACGAGCCAAATACACATGCGACCAAGCCATCACCATAGGATCGGCCAAAGCCGCATGCTCTCCAGCCGTCAGTCTCCCAAAAACCTCTTTCGCGCGCACCGCGTCGTGATCCAAAACCGCCACCATTCCTAACCCATACCACGCGCGTATCTGATCTGGGTATTTTTCCAGTACGTGCTTGAACGAAATCTCGGCCGCTCTGGGATTCTTCTCCGCCAGGCGGCGTTCCCCCTCGGTAAGCGCTGCAATCGCATCCTGGTCGTTTGGCACCGTTGTAGGCGCGAGCTTGCTGCGCCGCGTAATTTCCTCGCTGCTCAATTTCGAGGCCTGGCGCTCGTCAGGCTCTTCCGCAAACTTGATGCTTGCCACTCGCGGCTGCTCCACCTTCAGGTCGATCGCCCGCACAAGATCCGGGAAATAAAATTTCATCGACGGTTCGGCGTGCTCATAATTGGTTAGCTCCCTGAATATAGATCGCACGGCCACGTAGCCGTCGGCATCATTTCGATCCAGCGTTTCGTCTCGTTGGCCGGGCGATAGTTTCTTCAACTTCATTTCCACGGCGCGCACCGTGCATTCGCTGAACCAGGCAAAATAGTCGTCTTTCAAATCCTCTGCCAGCCTCGGCGCTTTTGCCCCAGCTTCGAACAAGGGTATTTTCAGGATAACCACATGGGAATACTTTAAGGGCAGCGGATCCAGCAGGAAATGCAGGTAGGCATGCCGTACCACATCTACTGGAACCTCGTCTTCGCCGCTGAGAATAATCGCGTAATGATCCACGTAGTTGCGCACATTTGTAACTCGCCCGACTAGCGGCTCAACAATAATCGTGAAACTCCGGTTATCCGCGGGATCGACCAGTTCACGCAGATATGTCGTGGCTACAAAAATCACCTGAGTTACCGGATCGTGTAGTCGCTCTATCTCCCGGTCGTAAACCGGCTGTACTTCTCGCCACAGTGCACCGATATTCTGCTCTTTGTAATAGGCCGACAGGATCTCGTTGAAGCCTTCCAGCGCCAGCACTTCCGGCGGCAACTGTTCCCTGCTCAGCAGCGGGTCAAATCTTGGCGCGCGCCCAGCCACAAGCCCGAACCACACATATTGCGACAGCATCGCCGTCGAGTCACGCAATTGGTGTCTTGTGTAGAACTCGCGCAACGCCTGCACTGCAGGCCCTTTTTGCTGCCGCGCCCTCTCTCGAATTTGCGCTCGAAACGCGCTCCAGTGGTCGGAGCTGACATCACCCTCATACCCGGCCGCATACAACGCCACCATGGTGGTGAACATGGCTTCGCTGCCATCCACGGTAACTCGCGTCTGCGGTGCCACCACCCGTTCTCTCGTAGCGGGAACTCTCACCTGCGCCCGCAACGTGCCCACGCACACCCCCAGCACTAGTACAATCACGCCCAGTCCCGCGCCCATTTTTCGAATCATCTATCTAGTTTAATTTCTTACGGCAGTTCGCAAAAAGCGGGCTCTTCCCGGCCGTCTCTCGAGGTTTCGCTGGTGGGAACCCTTGCAGATACAGACAGTCACGAACAGCACTGCCGAGCCATTTGCAAATGTACAGGCGGCTTCCCCTTCCGTCAAGGAATCGCCATCACCTGGCCGGCTAATTTCCGCCCCAATTCCTCTCCTAACAAGATGGCTTTAGCCCTCATTTTCGTTGTCTCGTGGCCGCCCCACTGTGTGCTTGGGCTGCCCTTGCCTGTTCTGCCTCATTCTGCTATCAATGGGTTTCCGCCCGTGAAAGTTCTTGTCATGCGAAAATCGTTCCAGCTCTTCTCGGTCGCGGCGCTAGTTCTATTCTCTGTCGGGATACTTTGCCCTCCAGCCACTTTCGCTCAAACCAGCGGCGACGCTGCCCCTCCGAAGCAGCAGCTCACAGATTCTCCTGACCCGTTCGGAAAAGCTCCCGCGGCAAACGTCACTCCCGGTAAACCTATTTCGACGAAGGAGTTCACGCTTGCCGGAGACAAAATCTGGACCGACACGGGTATTACCCTCCAACCCGGCCAGAAATTCTCGGTCACCGCGGACGGGAAACTTCGCTACTCCGACGCCAAGGACGACAACGGCCCTGAAGGACTCACGCGCGGGTTCAAAGATCTCATCCGCATTCTTCCGTTCAACAATGCGGGCCGTGGCGCTCTTATCGGCAGGATAGGCGACCCGGACTACGCTCAGCCCTTTCTTCTGGGAGCTCATAAAGAAGCGACAGCCTCGGTTGGCGGTAACCTTTCTCTGGGTATCAATCAGGCCAGCATCGATACCGGCGACGGATCCTACAAAGTGACACTCGAGGTCTTTGCCGTCGACAGCACCACCCCGCGCGAGGTTGCGCGGCAGGTTCCCTCCATACCAGGAATTGACAACCAGTTGTTCACGAAGATTCCGCGCCGCATCGGCGACAAGGAAGGCAATGCCGGAGACATGGTCAACTTCCTGATTCTCGGCAACGAAGATCAGATGAAGCAGGTCTTCACGAATGCAGGCTGGG
>Ga0070765_100000743_pt1 | contig 19471 bp, 21 predicted proteins | sample HubBroMetageWFT5_FD_71516 | JGI IMG/M metagenome (GOLD analysis project Ga0070765, IMG submission 71516) | Warmed and freeze-thawed soil microbial communities from the Hubbard Brook experimental Forest, New Hampshire - Hubbard Brook CCASE Soil... | ecosystem: Environmental > Terrestrial > Soil... | reverse complement strand
GGCCGGCGAGTTGCGCGCATTTTCCGCAGCACCACTGCAACCTTGGGGCTAACGGCGAGCGAACGTGGACGCCAATCGTCGCCGATGCGGCGACACAGATTCTGCGCGCCCACGGTGTCGGCGTCGCGCGCCTTCCCGCCGATTTCCCGGGCGAGTATCGCGTCGCCGCAGCCGTCTTCATCCATTTCGACGGTTCGAATCCTCCGTGCGGGAGTCGAGCATCCATCGGCTATCACCATAAGAGCGACGCGGCCGCCGCCACGGCATGGCGCGAGCTATACGGCGAATTTTGGCCTTACGGATTTCAGCCGGATAATTTTACCGAAGGTTTGCGAAATTATTATGCGTTTCGCCAAGTGAATGCGCGCTATGGCAGCCTCGTGCTCGAACTCGGCGAAATCACTTGCCCGGCGCAGCACGCTTGGCTTGCACCACGCTTGCATTGGGCGGGCACGCTCTTGGCGCACTTTTTGAGCACGCTCATCGGCAAAGGGAACGTTCCCAATCCCGGACGATATCCGGTACGGCCGACACCGACGCAACCTTAGAACTGGAGCTTCTCGCGTATCGTGTTCGCAAGTTCCTTTGCCTTTGAAAATACGAAGGACCGAAATGCGCTCGGCGCTAGCTCAGATATGGTTCGGCGATGACCGTCCAGCATTTGGCTTGTTAGATTGTTAAGCTCACACGGTACGAAGTCGCTCCCGTGCCGCTCGAAACCGAAGGCAAGGTTTGGATATTTTTCGCCCAGGAAAACGAAACCGTCGGTTAATGCGAACCCACTATTAGCGCACGGGTCATCGAAAACGAACGTGATTGTTCCAAAAGCGGGATGCTCTACGATGAAAGTCACCGCTGCTTTGGTCAAGAGCCCTCAGGCGGGGCTTATCGCTTTCGGCGCGGCCGCGTTAGCTGATTCAGGCTCGGCAGCCTGTAAGATCGGAACCGGAAACACAAAAGCAATAGTCGCGTCGCCCAGGTGGATCCAGCCGGTTTGCATTCCAACTCTTTCAATCACCACGTAAACACCTCCATAGCTTCGAGGAGCGCCGACGAGCCAGGAGCAACGGCTCGCGACGCCTCGGACAGCAGCTTCGCTGAAAGCTGACCTAAGTCATCTTTTGCGATCCGAAGAAGTGGTTGGGCGAGCGTACGAGCGGCAAATTAGTCGGAGAACTTAGTAAGCTCCCGCCGCTCCTGCCGGACTGCGCGAAGGCCGTGACTGACCATCTGGCGGTGACTCCAAGGGGTGTTTGGCTCGCTGAAGCTATCGGCTAGGCAGTTCTCGCGCTCATGCGCGATTGGAAGTCCCGGCGGAAGTTGCGGCTCAGTCGATGCGTGCTGCCGTCCTCGAGGCGAACTTCGTAGTCGCCGTTCTCGTCGGGTGTCATTTCGCACACCCGCGCAAGATTTACGATCGTGGAGCGGTGGATGCGGCAAAAATCGTAGCCCTCGAGGTCTCGTTCGAGATCGGTCATGCTCCGACGCAGCAAATGGGTTCTCCCGGCAACGCGGAGTCGTGAATAGTAATCGGCCGCCTCAATCCAATCGATACGGTCAACGCGAATGAACGTCACGGATCCGTTGCTCTTTACGGCCAAAGTGCTTGGGACTTTTGGGCGCGTCTTGGCGGCCGCAATGCGTTCCTTGGCGCGGGTTAATGCCAACTCGAATCGCACATCGTCAAATGGTTTTAGCACGTAGTCGAGGGCGCCGGCATCAAACGCTGCGAGAGCGTACTTCTCATAGGCCGTCACGAAGACGATCGCCGGAGCCGCTTTCGACCCGAGCATCTCGAGTACGTCGAATCCGTCGCACTCGGGCATTTCGACATCCAAAAAAACCAAATCGGGTGAGAGGCGCCCAATGTCGGCCAACGCATCGGCGCCTCCTCCTGACTGGCCGACAATTTCGATTTGCGGATCTCGTTTGAGAAGCGCAAGTACGTTGCTGCGAGCGAGAGGCTCGTCGTCGACGACGAGCGTTCGGATGGCCATCAACTCGTAACAGTGCGCAGCGGTACGGTGATGGCGACCTCGACGCCGCCGAGGCTTCGCGCGTTCATCACGAATGATGCGGCATCGCCGTAGAGGGCCTTCAGACGAGAACGTACGTTGGTTACGCCGACGCCCGTTGATGCGGTTTCCCAGCCGGGCGCCAACGCAGGCCCATCGTTCGATACGCTAATGTGCAACTGGTTGTCCTGCGATGAGGCTGCGATGCGCACGGCGCCGCCCTCCTTGCGCTTGGCGATGCCGTGCTTGATCGCGTTCTCTACCAGCGGTTGGAGAATGAGGTTCGGAATGGCCGCATCTTGCAGTTCCGCTGGCACGTCGACGTTCAGCTGTAGACGTTCGGCGAAGCGTACCTTTTGCGTGGCCAAGTACTGTTTCACGAAGTCCAACTCTTCGCAGAGGGGTACTTCTTGACGATTCGATTCCGAGAACGTTCGACGCAAGAAATCGCTTAGGCTCACGAGCATGGTGATCGCTTCACGGGATTGCTTCTCGCGAATAAGCCCGGCGATCGAATTCAATGCGTTGAAGAGAAAGTGCGGTTCAATTTGGCGCCGGAGCGCCCTCAGTTGAGCTTGCGCGAGCTGTTCGTTGAGCTGCGCGAGTTCCATATTTTGCTTCACGAGGCGCCCGCGCGACTCAAAGAAGTTATTCATTGTGAGGATCAGCGCATAGAAGGCGATCGTCGTGAGAAGATTATCGGTGAAGCCGCTGAGAAAATGCGGCAACGTGCGGTCGGGATAATCTGGACCGAATGGCCGGAACGCGACGACCAGAAACGTCGTCCACGCGACGAAGACGGCGTTCACGCAGAGAGCCGTAAAGACGTGAACGCTCCAGGCTGCGACGCGCGGTGCGGATCGAAGGCGCTGCACGAGCGCAATGATGAACCATGTCGCGACCGCCCAGGGCAGCCAGCCCAGAGCCTCGATCGCAAAAAGCACGGGCCAATTGTGATGCATCCCTTCCGCTCGCATCACTCCAACGGTCTTTGCCGCGTCGAACAAGGCGAGGGCGAGCCACCAAAGCGGAATCCAGAGGCGCTTCACGTGCGGCTATTCTACGAGGTTTTTGCGGATTAGCAAAGCGCCTGCAGTGAGATGCCGTTCCCATGCAGGGAGCGGTATCGCGGCGCTCGCCAGCCGGTGGGATACTGGCCCCATGAAGTTCGGCTTTGCTTTCGTGGCCACTGCGCTCTGGCTTGCCTTCTCAACCGCAGCGTTCGGACAAGTCCCTTCGCCAAATCCCTACCCGACGATGGCGCCGATCGCGAAGTACCTGATGCCCAGCGCTGCCGCTGAGGTCGCCTTGGCTCGCGCTGCAGGGCCGTCGTCGATCTCCGCTCATGCCGAAGTGCTCGTCCTCACAAGGCAAGGCTACGTCGTCGGGGTCAAGGGCACCAACGGCTGGGTCTGCTGGGTCGGACGCTCGTGGACGGCGGGTTTCAACGATCCCGAGTTCTGGAATTGGCGGGGTCTCGGCCCCGTATGCCTCAATCCGCCGGCCGTGCGAAGTGTACTACCGCAATACATGGCACGCACGAAATGGGTGATCGCCGGTGACACGCTCGAGGAGGTCGCGGCGAAGTCGAAAGCCGCCTACGCCGACCACCAATTCATCGATCCCGATCCCAACTCGTTTGGGTTCATGCTATCGAAGAAGGGCTATCTGTTCCCCGCCGACGGACCGTGGCGTCCGCACGTCATGCCGATCATCGCGTACGACCAACTGGCCACCTGGGGCGCGGGCTTCAAGGGGTCGCCGATCGTCGGGTCGTCATCCACGTTTCGCCCGTACGAGCCGGTCCCGATCGCTATTCCGGTGTCCCATTGGTCCGACGGTTCGCCCGCTCCAAAGTGAACGGCTACTTCTTGAGCGTGCTCAGCGCCGCGCCATCTGCCGCCGGCCGGATAGCGGTGGCAGCTTGAGCAAAGGGGTGCGTCGAAACGCACCCCTTTGCATTTACCGTAGGTCGAATCTAAAGAGCGTTGGCGAGAGCCCAGCCCTTCGGTGCACCAATGCCGGCTGCTTGATTGTACTGTGAGGCGTTACACGAGTACTTACCGTTATTACCCGACGTGCACGGGGTGTAGTCGTTGCTGTAACCGGTCTGCGAGAAGAGGCTATATATCGTCGGGTCGACCCAGCCCAGCTTCGTGGAGTGAAGTTCGTTTGCTTCGAGGATTAGCGCCACGGACGCCGGCGACGACCACGACGTGCCGAGGTACTCGCCCCATCTGCCACCGGTGTAAACCGCGACGGGGAAGAACGGCAGCGAGATGTCGGGCTGATTGCGCCCCGACGTAATCATGCCGGTGATCCCGCTCTGGTAACTGGGCAGCGCGAAGACGGTTGACACACCGCCGCCTCCGGCGTCACCGTCGACGCTACCCATCGTCACCGTTTCCAGAACGCCCTGGTTGGTGTCGGTGAAATCGATGCCGCCGATGGATGAGAAGTATGGATCGCCCGCCGGCGCGCTAACGCCCAACGAGCCGTTGCATTCGTTGCTTCCGGAGTCGCCGCTGGAGGCGGAGAACTCGACGCCCTCCGACGCACCCTGCTCCGCGATAGAGTTCGTCGAGTCATCGAACGGCACGTCGCTGGATTCGCACCCGCCGAACGAGGAGTTCACGGCGGTCGCCTTTCCATCAGTCAACACTTGGTTGTACGTATCTTCGATATGTTGATCGGTCAGCGATCCCATGTCGTACACGATGATATTCGCGCCGGGAGCGAGTCCGGAAATGGTTTGAACGTCGAGGTCCGTTTCGGCGTCGTCGCCGCGGCCGCCGCCGTCGACGGCTTCGTTGGTAACGGTGCCGGTCTGGGTCACGCCCGCTGCCGATAGGTACGTCGCGAGATAGCTGGTGCTCACCGGGTCGTCGATCGCGATTGCAGCCGTGTATCCGGCCCCGTTGCATCCGTGCTGCACGGGGAAGTCGAACGGCTTGGCGACGCCGGTGGCCAGCGTGCCGTCGGAGTTCGTGAGCGGCCCGTTGTCCGGCGGAGCGCTGTTGCACCCGCCGCTCGGCGTCGATGTCGGGCTTGGTGTCGGCGACGCGCTTGCCGTCGGCGTTGGGCTTGCGGTGGGCGTCGGGCTCGGCGTCGGTGTCGGCTTTGGCGTCGGCGTAGGCGACGGCGTCGGTGTTGGAAAATGACGTCGATCTGGCTGCGCGACGGTGCGGACGACGACCAAGTTGTTGAGCGAGATGTCGCGAACGAGCGGTGCGATATCTCGCGACACGGTAGCGGGCGCGAGGTTGGTGTATCGTTCGCCGTACTTGCCCTGGTCGACGTTATGAATCTCAGTTGAAAAGAAACGTTCGGCTACCGCCGAGCGTCCCGTCGCGTCGATGATCGTACGATTGGAGAAGCGCTGCACGATCGTAAAGCCCGCTCGCCGCAGAGCCTGTACGACGCGCTGCTCTTGTGCCGGTGTCGGCGCATAGCGGTCTTCGAACACCTTGCGGGTAAGAAAATGCGACGAATGAGCGTGCGGGGCACTGATCATCGCGACGAAGCGGTCGAGTTCGGCTTGATGATTGTAGCGCAGCGTCAGCGAAACCCGAACGGACGCGTTCGCCGGGCGACGACCTGCGTCGGTGTACGCGAGATCGCCGCTAAGTCTTGGAATCGAGGTCAAAGGTTTGTCAGCCGATGCCGTGCGCACCGATGACTCGGGCGCTAAGCCGTTACTCCCGGCGCCGATCCCGGGGAGGGCCGCGTTCTGACCCCCGCAGGCGGTGAGGGCTAATGAGAATCCGAGGGTGGACGCAATTGCACGTGTTGACGTTCGCATGTCGCTCCAATCTGATAGCAAATGGACTGTGGCTCCCTAGGCGCTAATGTTCAGCCGCTTCCCGTTTGCCTCCTAGCGCCGAAAAGTACGCCGCAGCGCATGCCCGGATGGACGACCCCCTCGTAGAGCTGAGCAAGCGCGAAGATGCTGCTCTCACGAGACGGTGCGAGGGCCTGATGCTAGGGCGCTGCGCCCTCGTGGGTTTTTATACTACGGGCAGGGCGATGGAGAGACCGGGTTGTTTGCCAATTCGATGCTGACGATTTGCGATGCCGGGTCCGGCGGCACGAAGTTGCCTTGAGGGTAGTACGTGTTATCGAATGCCTCGGTCATGCAGAGCTTCGGTGAGACGAATTGCGGATCGGTTATTCCGCCGGCTCCCATCGAATCTTGGAACGTCCACTGCCCAAGACTGCTCGCCTGCGCCACGAACGCGTTGAACGTCCACACGTTCGACGTCGGGCTCGGCGATGGCATCGGCGAGGAGAGGACCCGCTTTGCCGTCAGGATCTGAAACTCGGTTCCGGTTCCGTTGGCGTTGAGGTTATAGGAAAATATTTGCGGTGTCGTTCCCAGGGTCAGCCACCCCGGTGGAATGTGCGGATTACTCGGGCTGCGTCGGAACTGCACCGGTTCGGCAGACGTGCCCCCAAAGGATGACAATGCGATCAACGCATACGAGTACCCGGCCCAGTTGGTCTGGATGGTGTCCGTCGATGGCGTAAGCCCGCTGCCCGAGGTGTTGAAGACGACGTAATACTGATATTGGGAGAAGTTGAAGGGCTGCATCGTGCTGAAGAAGATCGACAAAAACCCTGCAGGTGCGCCGCCGGCTCCGAGACCCGGCGGGTTCGGCGTGACCTGACGACCGCACGCACAGATCACCAGTGCGGCGCCGGCGACGGATGCAAAGACCAAACCCGTCTTGTGTCCCATAGGATCCTCTCCGCTCCGACTACATTTCTACACCGCCTCGCTGTGGATGCCCTTAGAGTCTGATGTCGCCGCGCTTAATCGCCGGTCCGAATTATCACGAGGACGGTAGCGTCGTCACGCATTTCCTGCCCAGCGTAGTTTTTGACGGTCTCGAACAAAGTCTCCGACAACTGCTGCGCGCCAAGATGGCGGTGAGCGAGGATCGTTTCTTTTAGGCGTTCGATCGTAAACAGCTCCCCTCGCTCGTTGGTCGCCTCGGTTAACCCATCGGTATAAATAACTGCGCGATCCCCGACTCCGAGCAACGTTTCTTCTGGGATAAACGTCACGTCCGCATCTACACCCAAGACAAGGTTGCGGCTGGACAATGTCTCAACCGAAGAGCAACCCGATCGCAAGATCAACGGCGGTTCATGTCCGGCGTTAACGATTCTCAGGGCTCCCGAACCGGCGTCGATCGCGCCGATAACAAAGGTAATAAAGTGGTCGCCATCGCGCAGATCCTCCGCCACGACGCCGTTTGTATGTCCCGTGATTGATTCAAGCTCCCGGCTTCCTAGCACCCGTACCAAGCCGCGCACTAGGTATCTTAGCATCAATGCGTTGAGGGCGGCCGAAAGTGACTTCCCCGACGCATCGCCCAGGCCAAAGACAAGTTGCTGCTTATTGATGGGGAACAGATCGATGTAGTCTCCACCGACGAGCCTCGCCGGTGCAGCCTTCACACCCAGGTCTAGTCCGCAGACGGTGGGGGCATGGATCGTTAGCAACGCCTCTTGGATCCGCTGCGCCGCAAGACCAAAGTCGCGCTCAGAATCCGTCAGGCTGCCGACAATTTGATACAGCGAGTTCGACATACGCCGGTTGTACCTCCTAAATCATTAAATAGCTTTTTACGACGAAGCTTAAGCTAGCGGCCTCCGCTATGCGCTTTGCGACGCGAGTTTTCCCACTTAATCGGCCGTTTAAGCCGGGGCCGCTCCGCGACCGTTTGCGCAAACGAACTTCAGGGTAATAGGAATGACGAGCAAAAAAGCCGCGCGCAAGAACGCCGGGAGCCTTGTGGAGTGGTTGAAGGAGAGGAGATAGAGCATGCCTTTGATCGAAGTTGTCATCGTCTTGATCGTAGTCGGAGTTGTGCTCTGGTTAATCAACACGTACATTCCGATGGCAGCAGCGGTAAAGTCGCTTTTGAATGCGGTTGTTGTTATTGTTCTTATCGTCTGGCTTCTTAAAGCGTTCGGACTTTGGAGTCACATTGCGCACCTTCGCGTAGGTTCGTAACAGCGCGACGGTTGTAGCGATCCAAAGCGACGCGCGTAAACGTGAGTGAACTCGGCACCGAAAAGCATGATCTGTGCCGAGTAGTAAGTCCAGATTAAAAACGCGATAAGACCTCCGAAAGCGCCGTAGCCCGATGAGAAGGCGGCGCGACCGAGATACCATCCCAGCAAAGATTGGCCCACAACGAAGAGCAGTGCGGAAACGCTGGCGCCAAGCCAAACGTCGCGCCAGGCGATTCGCTGTTCCGGTAGATATTCGAAAAGCAGTGCAAACAGCGCCGTAACCATCGCGACGGAAATTACGAAGTCGAGCAGCTTTGCGACGGTTGGAGATCTCGGAATAACACCCACCATTGCGTGGCTGGCAATCGTCAACACCGCATTGACGCCGAGCGACACCAAGAGGAGAAACGCGATTCCCAGTACCATTCCGAACGAAAGCGCTCGCCTTTTAATCGTTTCAAGCAGGGTTTTCTTTTCTGGGGTCACGTCCCAAACGGTGTTAAATGCCTCTTGTAGGGAGGTAAACAAACCGACGGCCCCAACAACGAACACCGCCCAACCAACGAGCTGTGCCGGCAATCCCACCTTACGTTGGGAAAACGTGGCCGAGACGATCGCCTGAACCCCATGCGCGGCCGACGGTCCGGCTGAGGACGACATATAGCCGTAGAGGCTGTCGAGAACCGCCTGATGTTGGCCTAGGAACAGTCCGGCAATTTCCACGACTACGATAATCAATGGTGCAATGGCGAAGATTGTAAAATACGCGATTGCCGCTGCAAGCCACTGTACTTTATGGCGCTGAAATTCGGTAAAGGTCTCTTTGACGAGCGGGATTATCTGTCCCGCTGCTCGGCGCGCCGCTGCGCCCATTCCATGTCCTCCTGCTCCATAGGACGTCTCACCGCTGTCCTGAGCGAGCGCCGTGAGTCGCGGCCATTAAGCGCGCGGCGATCTGAAGACCGTCGCGCGCTTAAATCGCGCCTCGGCGGCTAGGTGTGATCTCGGAGCTTTCGTTTTGCCTCGTCAACCTCGGCTTGCGTCCGGTGTTTTATCTCGTTTGCGGCCGAGCCAACCTTCTCGCCAGGGGTCATTTCGTTCCCTAACGCATCTCTGCGCGTCTTCTCAGTGTCGGCGGCGGCGCGGTGACCAGCCTCGTGAACGGCATCCTTTGTATCGTCTACCGCATGTTTAACCGCATCTGCGGCTTTGGTAATTATGTCTTTGCTCATCGTGGCCAAGGTACTTCCCACCCAACCAGGTGGCGAAACAAATGAACGTTATGCTTCGAGCCCCTAGCGTGTACGAATCACGACCCCTTAACCATGAAAAAGAACATACCAAGCGTCGCCGCACCCATGAGGGCGACGGTTCCCCAACCCCAGGCGCGCGCGAGCAGCGAACTCTTCCACTTGCCCATGATCGACGACCTCGAGGCCAGCCAGACGATGACTGCGAGAAGTGGAACGGCGGCAACGCCATTAAGCACCGCTGCCCAGAACAGCGCTTTAATCGCATCGACTCGCAGCAGGTCCATGGCGATGCCGATGATGATGCCGGCGGCGATAACACCGTAGAACTTCGGGGCGCGTTCGGGGCTCTCGTTCAATCCCTCGCGGAACTTGAACGTCTGGGCCGCGACGTAGGCCGACGATCCCGCCATTACCGGGACGGCCAGTATGCCCGTGCCGACCATGCCGAGGGTGAATAGCAGTTCCGCGAAACGCCCGGCCAGCGGCCGCAACGCCTCAGCTGCCTGCTGCGCCGTGGCAATGTTATGTCTTCCGTGAGCTCCAAGCGTCGCGGCGGTTGTGACAATGATAAAAAAGGCGACGACGTTGGAGAAGATCATTCCCGCATTCACATCTGCATGCATGTCTTTGACCGCCAACTCATCGGTCCCGCGTCGCGATGCCGGCGTGACATTTCCCGACGCCTTGTCCTCCTCAACCATCAAGGACGCTTGCCAGAAGAAGAGGTAGGGAGTGATCGTCGTCCCAAGGACGCCGACCATCGTCGAAAGCCAACCGGAATCGAAATGGAATTGCGGCGTGACGAACTGCCGAAGGACAAGCGGCCACGGGGGGTGGACGATAAAGGCCGTAACGATATATGCGAAGAGCGACAACGTTAGCCATTTGAAGAAACGTGCAATCACGGCGTACGATAGCCAGACCTGAGCCGCGATCAGGCCGATCCCGAAGAAGAAGACCCACGCATCGACGGGCATCGGAAGGACAAGATGTGCCGCGTCGGCCATTCCACCCAGATCGGCTCCGATGTTGAACGTGTTGGCGACAATGACCAGGGAAGCCAGCGAATAGGCTATCGGCAACGGGAGACGCTTGCGCATGAGGGCCGCAAGCCCCTCGCCTGTCACCATCGAAATTCGCGCGCACATGCCTTGAATGACACCCATCATTGGGGTCGATATCAGCGTCAGCCATAGCATCGAAAAGCCGGTCGTCGCGCCGGCTACCGAATACGTCGAAATGCCCGATGGGTCGTCGTCCGCCGCGCCGGTGATGAGCCCGGGCCCCAGAATCTTAAAGAACCGGACGAATCCCTGCGCGGCCGCTACAAATCGAGTGTTTGCCGCCTGCGCGTTCATGCGGTAGTTTTCATCGTTCTATCCCGAGCATTCCGGAGAGTATGCCCATCGACTGGCGCGCAGAAACGTGTTTGATCGCGGTCGACTCCACACTTTCCGGCGATCTCGGCGATGCGTTTACCATTCTCTGGTTCGCCGTTTTGCCGATCGGTGCTTAAGTCTTAAGCACAACCGTCACTTCGCGGCTCTGAGCGCGAGGATCGTGCTTTGGCTGCCGGCTTAATCGGAAGCCACAAGGCGACGAACGGCGTTGGCGATGTGTTGCCTTGTCGCTCTGGCAGCTCGTGCCGGGCTAACGCATTCGGGCGAATCGGTATGACCCGAACGAGAAATGCTCAGCACCAGCATGAGCAGATCCTCGGCCGGGATCGTTTTCGTCACGGCTCCAGCTACTTGTGCTTCGCGAATCGCTGCAACCTTGTTTTTCGACGAACGCAAGGCGCTGGGATGGGGAGTTCCGCGCCCTCGTTCGAGCGCATACCACGTTGCGATGCGCAAGACTTCGGGATGCTTTTGGTAGCGGTCGTGTAACCGGGCAGCGTACTCGGGGAGGTTATATGCGTCGATGGGCACGGTCTCGAGCCCTTGCAGAACCATAGCGTCGAAGACGGCGTCGAACAGCCCTTCCTTGCTCGCGAAGTAGGCGTAGATGGCTTGCTTGTTCACTCCGGCCGCTTCGGCGATCCGGTCGACCCGCGCGCCGGCGATGCCGTGCTCCGCGAACTCCGCCGTAGCCGACGATAAAAGGCGCCTTCGCGTCTCCTCGGAACCCCGCGCCGCAGTTGATATTTTGGCTTTACTGCCCTCTCTCGCCATGCCGCTTATTATAAACTAACTGGTTGGTTGACAGCAACCGCACTACGCGATACTATAAAACCAACTAGTTGGTTGGAGGATCGTATGCGAAATATCGACAGGATCTACGTCGACGGAAAATTTGTAGCGCCGCATGGGGTCGAGGAGTTCAAGCTCTTCAATCCCGCAAAAGGCGAGGTCATTGGTAAGGTCCGCCTGGGAGACGAGCAGGACGCCCGGCGGGCGGTCGCCGCTGCGAAACGTGCCTTTCCAGCACTCTCCCGAACGTCTAAAGCAGAACGCATCGAGATGCTGCGCGGCCTGCATGATGCGGTAGCAAAGCGAACGGCAGATCTCCTCGCAGCGATGATCGAGGAGTATGGAGCGCCACGCGAACGAGCATCGTGGATGGTGCGTTATGCGGGCGATGCGTTTCTCAACGCAGCGAAAACGATTGAGAGTTACGAGTTTACACGACGCATCGGCTCGGCCGAAGTCGTAATGGAACCGGTCGGAGTCGTCGCTCTCATCACGCCGTGGAATTCCAACTATGGCTTCATTTGTAGCAAACTCGGGACCGCGATCGCCGCCGGCTGCACCGCTGCCATTAAGCCAAGCGAAATGAGCGCGATTCAAACCGATCTCCTAACTGAATGTCTCGATGCAGCCGGCCTTCCGGACGGGGTATTTAACATCGTCAACGGGCGTGGTGAGGTGGTTGGCGCCGAGCTTGCGTCGCATCCCGATGTTTCGAAAGTCTCGTTCACCGGTTCCACCGCGGTCGGTAAATCGATTCTGCGCGCAGCCGCAGATACGATGAAGCGCGTGACGCTGGAGCTCGGAGGAAAATCTCCAACGATCGTACTCGACGATGCGGATATTGACACCGCTGTATGTCTCGTGATTGATGCCGGCTTCCAGAATAACGGGCAGGCTTGTATCAACGGCACGCGCGTTCTCGTACCAAAAGACATGCTTGATGCGTTTCTGCCGCGCCTTAAGCGCGCGGTTGAATCGATGAAGGTCGGCGACCCTAACGACAGTGACACCGTCCTCGGACCGATCGTTAGCCAAAAGCAATACGAGCGCGTTGAGGGCTATATTCGCGCAGGAACCGATGAAGGCGCCACGCTGATTACCGGGGGGGAGGGGCTGCCCGAAGGCTTCACGAGCGGCTACTTCGTGCGACCGACAGTCTTCGCCGGCGTCACGAATAATATGAGGATTGCGCGCGAGGAGATCTTCGGTCCGGTGATCGCGGTCATCAGTTACCGTACCGAACAGGAGGCCATCGAAATATCGAACGACAGCACCTATGGCCTATCCGCGTACGTCATTTCATCAAATCGGGCCCGGGCGGAAGCCGTCGCGCGCCAACTCCAAACCGGGCGCGTGTCGATCAACGGTGCGCCTCACGATCCAATGGCCCCCTTCGGCGGCTACAAACAGTCAGGCATTGGGCGTGAGTTTGGAGTTTTCGGGCTCGAAGAATACCTCGAGCCCAAGGCTATCCTCGGAGCGACAGGTTTCTGACGAACCTCGATGAGCGCGCGCCACCGGAGGCGTCGTTGATCTGCTCGAACTGCTACGTAGCGTCATCAGCGAAGGATAAATAAAAAACAGCCGCAACGAGAGGGCGCATGATGCAGAGGTTTACAAGTGTAGCGGTTTTCGTAATGCTGGTGGTGTCTGGAGGCGCTAATGGGAATGCCCAGACGGCGGCGCCGAGTTCATCGAGCGGTGTCGTTCTGCAACTTACGATTTCCGAGAGTGCGCTGGCAAATCTTCCCCGTCGAACGGTAACCGTCGTCGAGGAAAACGGACAAAGCGCTGCATATTCCGGCGTGGACCTTGGCGTGTTGCTTGCGAAGAACGGCGCGCCTTCAGGGACGGCAATCCGCGGTCACGCGGTTGCCGACTACGTGGTTGTGCGGGCGTCCGATGGCTACCGGGCCGTATTTGCCTTGTGCGAACTCGATCCGAGCATTACGGATAAGATCGTGCTAGTAGCCGACCGTCGCAACGGTTCCCCAATCGGGTCGCAGTTAGGCCCCTTTCGCATCGTGGTTCCCGGCGAGAAGCATCAAATGAGATGGGTGCGAAATGTCACGGAGGTAGCAGTCTTTACTGCGACATAAAGGCCTTCGCCCGCCGTCCAGCGATGGAAGTCGTGCGCATCATCATCGACGAGCGGAGTGCGGGGCGGAACTACCAGCACCGTCTGATGGACTACAACAACGATCGCGCCAGACTAACCCAACAGCCGGCGCGGACGGTCACGGCGGGAACCGCTCAGGGATAGCGAACCTTGAGCGATGACGAGATTGAACACTGGCCGCCATGCTCTAGGCCTTGGCGTGGCCGTCATTATACTGGCCGGCTGCGGTGGGTCGCAGACCTCAATCACTAACGCGGTGCCCGCACCGGCGACAGCTGCTCGAGCCCTGACCGGGCCGCCCACCTGCAAAGGCCAACGGACGACGAAGAAATTCGGAAGCATCAGCGTGAAGCTCAAAACTAAGGGCGGTTCGTTCTGCATCCCCGAGTTCGGGGGTTTCGGCGGCTCGATGCAGTATCCGGGCGTCGAGCGTTCCGTGAAGCTAACGATTCGAACGAGCACGGAAAACATCTACAACGAGCCTCAACTCGGCACCGGAGCGTCGATTGTGTATCTGAACCTTCATTTCCATGCGGGAACGCAGTTCCGTTCAAAGCTAAGATCTACCGGGGGGCTGACGTCTCCAACGATCGACGCGGGCAGCACCTACACCGCCTACGGTATCGTAGCGTTCGGCAAACTCGACCTGATGTTACCGCCTTGCCACACCGTCGCAAAGAAAGGCCCGTACGGCGGCGTCCTTCCAAACCTCGGGCACCTCTTTAGCGGCGCGACCATTGTGGGCGTAGGATACGGGGTCATCGAGATTTATTCAGGCGAACAAGTCAACCAAAAGTGCTGATGTCTGGACAATCGTCATAACGAATCGGAGAAAGTTGATGGCCCGGAAGGTCCTCGGTCGCTCAGTTCGTTAAACCAACCGGGTTACGGAAACTCCGCGAAGGTGGCTCACGCGGGCTTGTGAAATATCGGCGACCGCATGAGTTCGCGGCTTATCATTCTGCTCGCGCTGTTCTTCGCGTTGCCCTGGTGCGCCGCGGCGAGTCAGGCTGTTGCAACGCAAACCGACCAACCGCCGCCGGGACTTGTAGCAACGGACGTGAGCCTCGCGCAGGTTCTTGCTAATCACGAAAAGGCGATTGGTACCCGCGCGGCAGGTCAGCGAGATAGCGTCGTCGAGCATTGGACGTTCACCGAATCCGGGATGAGCGGAACCGAGGATCTACAGCGAGACGGCACGGATTATCGTTCGCGGATCGCCTACGGCCCGTTCGTGGACGAGTACGGGCAACACGGCGAAAGCCGCTGGCATCAAGACGCGAATGGCTTTAGCTGCTTGACGACCGAAATCGACGAGCGCAGTTTCTACGCCACCCGCGTAACGGAAGATGCTGCAGATCCAAAAAATGACGCCTCGGTCCTCGGGAAAACTCTCGGTGCGCATCCCGCCTACGTCGTCAAAGTCAAACGACCAGGCAAGACCCATCCGGAGTTCATCTTTTACGACGCCGACAATGCCCAGGTGGTGCGCGTAGAAGCTCCGACCGGTAAGCGTCGGTTGATCGAGACATTTGACGATTTCCGGGTTACCGATGGAATCTCGCGGCCGTGGCACGTCCACGACACCGACGGCCGCCCCCAGCTCGACGATGACTGGAAGCTCGCCTCGTTGCAGCAAGGCGTCAACATCCCCGAGTCCACTTTCGAAATGGCTCCGAACGCTCCGCATGTTTCACCTCCGGAACTGCCCTCCCCGCTGCCTGGGAAGATGATGCTCGGCGCTTACATTATCCGTCTTCAAGTCGCCGGTCGCGGGCTCGACTTTTTGCTGGACTCGAGTGCGAGTGAGTCGATCATCGATTGGGACGTGGCACGTGAGATGGGCCTTCCTGATTATGGCCAAGTAACGCACCTGCCCGATGGCACGAAGGTTCGCTTCTTTACTCGGTTCGCGCACGCTACGGCCGCCGGAGTCGCGCTCGACGACTTCACGCTTACCAGCGAGGACTTCGCTTACCAGCCCAGCGTCAACACTAAGGTCGTCGGCGTTCTCGGCTACGATTTCTTCGCGGCAAACGTCCTGCACTTCGACTTCACCAACGGCACTGTCGAGGCGCTGCCGGTCGCGCAGTTCGCGTCCGGGAATCCTACCGGCGCCAGCGTCGACGTTCCGTTCACGCTAGACGACGGCTTGCCGTTCGTTCACGCCGGGATCGGCGACATCGTCACCGATCGTGCGGTACTCAGTACGATCATGCCCTATAGCTTCATCCTCGGCAGCTTTGTCGACGCCCATCCCTCGGAGGTCGCCGATGTCTCGGGAAAGATGCACGCCGCCGGTATCTTGCCGGTCGCGGGCGCGGACAGCTACGGCGTTAAGATGGAAACTTGGACTGCGAGGCTCTCGCACTTCCGCTTCGCGCTTTCGGATTATCAGCGCGCGGGTATCCCGACGACGAACTCTCCGCTGATGCTGGGCGATCGTTCCGTCGACGTCATCATCGGCACTGACTATCTCAAGTTTTACGACGTCTATTTCGATTACCCGTACGGACGCCTTACCGTCAAACCGAACGCCCTCTTCTTCAAGACCTTCAAACCGAATGGCTAGCGGGCGCGGCATCGCGCTCGGCGGCATTGTTGCGCTGCTGCTCGTCGCGAACGCCCGCGCGGACGAACCCGATACCAGCCCTCCCCCGGGCATTGCGCCGGCGGCGATGACTCTCGAGCGGCTAATCGCGGCAAACAATCGCGCGGAGGGCACGCTCGCGCAGGGCGTAGCGCCCACCCGCCGCGAGCAGTGGAAGATCTCCAATGGCGCAATGACTGGTACGTTGACGTACGTGCAGTCTGGTAAAAACTTTCGCGCGGACCAGACGCTGGGACCCAGCTCGACGGCATGGGGATCGTGGGGCGGCCGAGCCTGGCAGATGAATGCCAACGGCCAAGTCTCAGTCGCTTCAGGGCTCCACCGCGCCGACGACATCGATAATTCGGCCTTCAGGCGCGGTGGCAGTGGCGTTACGTTGCTCGGCCGCGCAACGCAGCCAGTCAACGCGTTCGTCGTGCGCGTCCAGCCCTCGGGAGGCCGGCTCGAGTATCGCTTCTACGACGCCCATACCTTTCGGCTGGACCGGCTCGAGGAGATTCGCGACGGGCGCCGTGTCACGGTGACTTTCGACGACTATCGAACGACCGACGGGCTCGTCGAGCCCTGGCACATTCACACGACCGACGGATTTGCGACCAACGACGGAGATCGCACACTGCTCTCACGGCTAGTTGGGACCGCGGTGGCGCCTTCGGAGACTGCGATTCCCCCGGACCGCCTCACGCTGATCGCGCCGACCTCGTTGCCCGCGGAAATTCCAGCCACAATGTCGGGTGATGCCTTTGTCGTTCCGGTGAAGCTCGGCGCTTATACGGTGAACTGCATATTTGACTCCGGTGCCGACGGGATTGTAATCGACTCGGCGGTGATCGGCGCCCTCGGGCTGAAGACGTACGGGCACATTACGAGCCAAACCGCCGGCACGTACGTTGAAAGCGACGTCATCATCCCCGCGATGGCGATCGGCAACGTCACCCTCAACGACATACACGCCCGAAGTTTGCCTTTCACACAATGGACCGATACGGGCAAGCCGATTGCCGGACTTCTGGGATACGACGTGATCCGCAGCGCCGTCTGGCACCTCGATTATGTACGCGGCACGATCGAGGCGCTGCCGGCAGCGACGTTTACGCCGCCCACCAACGCCCGCGCGCTCGTCGCGACGTTCGACGACGACGTGCCAACGATCGGCGTCACGATTGATGGGCTCGCAGGCCCGGCCTTCGTGCTCGACACCGGTGCTGACCGCAGCACGATCTTCTCTCGCTACGGCGACGCGCATCCGCAGGAGCTGCGCGATCGCGGTCTCGGTGAATCGATGAACGACGCCTTCCCTTTTATCAACGATTTCTCCGGCGTCGGCGGCACGGTCGATTATCGCCCGCTGCAGGTTGGGCCAGTCGTGGTCAGCGGCTGGAGCTTTCCGAAATGGCTCTTCGAAATGACGCAAAACGCACCGTCGTTTGAGCTCGAAGATTACGATGGCCTGATCGGTCAGGATTTTTTGCGAAACTTTGACGTCTATCTCGATTATCCGCACGACAAAATCTATCTGGTTCCAAACGATCGGTTTCGCAAACGCTGGGGCGGCTAGGCTTTAGACTTTCTTCATCTCGCATCGCTAGACTCCATCCAGGCGTTCCTATCGGCTGCGCCTTTCACTTCAAACGAAGCTACCGGCCCGTTGAAGAAAAGAGGTTACCATGCGCCGGGTTATCATGATCGCGGCTCTACCGCTATTGCTAGCGGCGTGCCAGGGGGCCAGCTCGGTCCCCGCGTCCACGCGACCGATCGACGCTGACCGGATGAGGGCTTTAAGCCCGACCTTCTCGGAACCCCACGTGCCCAGCGGGAAAGGGCCGCCCTCCGTAGCCTGGATCTTTGTCTCCAACGGAGAGGTGGGAAATGTCGACGTTTATAGCGCGAAAACGCTCAAGATGATTTCGCAGTGTTCGTGCACCGGCATCGGCCTCGCAGTCAACTCGCAGACCGGCGATCTAGCCGTCGGTACAAAGTCGTCGACGGTAACTGTTTGGCACGTGAAGAGTAAGCAGATCACGCTGTTTGCCACGCTGAAGCTGTCACAAGGTCCGTATGCGATAGGACTCGCATTCGACAGAAATGGCGACTTGTACGCTGCTAATGCCGGCGACAACGTTATCGATTTCTTTGAATCAAGCGAGATCGAGACCGGCGGAGGCGCACCCACCCGCACCCTCTTTACATCGCACTTGAACGAGGTGGAGTATTTAGCCGCCGATGCCCACCAGCTACTCGCTGACGGCTATAACAGCTCCGGCCAACCCCTGCTAGTCTCCGTAAACACGCGTACCGGCGCCGACACGATTCTTCAGAACATCGAGTCGGGGCAGTTGCCCGAAGGCATTGTGTTCGATCGCCAGGAGAACCTGATCCTAAATACCGTCGGCAACAGTAACACCCTCGCCGTGTTCAAACGGCCCTGGAGCGGGTCCCCCACGTCAACATTCGTATACGGTTCCGGTGCTCAAAGTGGCTACTATACCGGCATTTCGCTGAATCGCTCGCAAAACACGCTTTGGGCAGCCAGCTTTACTCTTTCGAACCAGTCGCATGGCTACGGGAGCGTGCAGGCCAACAGCTACCCGCTGGGAAGCGTGGGGCGAGCTTCGACGGGTATCGAGTCGGAGTTTTACGATAGCATCGCGGTGGACCCTCAGGCTGCGCCCTAATTTACCGGCGTTGCCTGGGAGAAAACCGCGTGCCAGCGCGCGCCGTCCCACATAAAGTAGTCCGTCCACCGGCGTGCGTGCCTGCCGTCGGGCGAGTGCGTCAATCCGCTCGATGCGGCGAAGTCGCCGTCAAGATAAACCATCACCGATGCAATAGGCCAATCCCTGAAGTTGTGATGGGTGGCGGCAAAGCGTCGAGACTGGGCCAAATCGTGGCTCTTGTCGATGATAGCCTTGGGCGTAACGTAGTGCCACGTCGGATCGTAAAGGCAATCGAGGAAGGCGGCATCGCCCGACGCCCACCGCTTTCCCCAGGTCAAGTCGAGATTTCGTACCGTGCCGTACGTGCGCTCTTGGTGCTCAACGACGTGTCCTTTGCACGATCCAAGGTCGGAGGGCCATTCCATGCCCATGACTGTCGCGAAAGCGGCGAATGCGAGCGATAGTCGCGGCCACCAGTGGCCTGTTTTTCCTTTAAAGGGCGTCACGGCTAGGTTATCTGGTGAAAGTTTGAGCCATCGGGATGCATCAGCGCGATACGGTACCCGTCCTCGGTCTTCACTTGAAAGGCGATCCAGCGGC
>Ga0070765_100000742_pt1 | contig 19473 bp, 19 predicted proteins | sample HubBroMetageWFT5_FD_71516 | JGI IMG/M metagenome (GOLD analysis project Ga0070765, IMG submission 71516) | Warmed and freeze-thawed soil microbial communities from the Hubbard Brook experimental Forest, New Hampshire - Hubbard Brook CCASE Soil... | ecosystem: Environmental > Terrestrial > Soil... | reverse complement strand
CAACCAGGTGCAGTTGATGACCATGAGCGCCATCGATTTTCTCGACCAATGGTTCGAGACCGACGTGCTCAAGGCCACCATGTCGGCGTCGGGAATCATTGGAACGTTTCTCGGCGTGCGCTCGCCGGGAACTGCCTACGTTCTGCTGCACCATTACATGGGCGAGATTGACGGCGCCTTCCGCTCCTGGGGATTCGCGCGCGGAGGCACGGGCGCCATTTCAAATGCGATCGCCGACGCCGCCCGCGAAGCCGGAGTCGAGATCCGCACCGAGACTGGGATCACAAATATCATCATCAAGTCGGGCAAAGCCAAAGGCGTTGTTCTCGCCAACGGCGATGAGATCTCTGCTGATGTCATCTCTTCCAGCCTCGACCCGCGGCAGACTTTCGTCAGACTCATCGAGAAGGGGAATCTATCCGAGGAGTTTCTCGGGGAAGTCAATCGTTACAAATTCCGTGGATCTTCCGGCAAAGTAAATATGGCACTGGATGCGCTGCCTAACTTCAAGTGCCTGCCCGGCCCCGGGGCACATCTGCGTGGAGCGATTTCCATTTCTCCCAGCGTCGAATATATGGAGCACGCCTACGACGATGCCAAGTATGGCAACTTCTCGCGCCGCCCCTATATTGACATGGTGATCCCGACCCTGACGGATCCTTCGATTGCGCCGCCGGGGAAACATATTCTTTCCTGCTTCGTGCAATATGCGCCTTACAAGCTGCGGCCTGGCCTTAACTGGGACGATCAGAAAGAAGCGTTCGGTAACAACGTGATCGATACCATCGCCGAGCACGCGCCAAATATTAGAAACATCATTCTGCACAAGCAAGTCATCACTCCGCTTGATCTGGAGCGCGAGTGGGGCTTGAGCGAAGGCAATATCTTTCAGGGCGAACTCTCGCTCGAGCAGCTTTTCTTCCTCCGTCCGGTGCCGGGATACGCGCGATTCCGCACGCCGATCAAGAACCTTTACCTCTGCGGCTCGGCCACGCATCCCGGTGGCGGCATCATGGGTGGCCCCGGCCGCCTGGCAGCTTTGGAAATTCTCAAAGACGTTAAGGGAGCCGCGTAACCATGGCGAGCACACGCGATGTGGTCATCATTGGCGGCGGCCACAATGGTCTGGTCACTGCGTTTTATCTCGCCAAGGCTGGATACAAACCACTGGTGCTCGAGCGCCGTCCGCAACCCGGCGGCGCGGCCATCACGCAGGAATTCCACCCCGGCTTTCGCTGTTCGACTTTGGCCCACTCTGCCGGCCCGCTGCGTCCCGACATCGTTCGAGACATGCAGCTAGACAAACACGGGCTGAAGCTGATCAGTCCAGATGTAGCTACAGTATCTTTGTCTCCCGATGGCCGCGCGCTCCGACTCTACCGCAATCTCGAGAAGTCGGCGCAGGAGATCAGCAAGTTCTCACAGAAAGACGCTGCCCGCTATCCCGAGTTCCAACAGACGCTGTCCAAAATAAGTAAGGTAATCGCCGAAGCCCTGGCGCTGGCTCCGCCTGACATTGACCACCCGAGCAGGGGCGATCTCTGGGGAATGTTGAAGACCGGGCGGGCTATCCGCAACCTGGGCAAGAAAGACATGTACCGGTTGCTACGCTGGGGGCCGATGGCGGTCGCCGATTTGGTCGCCGAGTATTTCGAAACCGAGCTGCTGCGTGCCACTATTGCGGCTCGCGGAATCTTCGGCACTTTCTTGGGACCATGGTCAGCCGGCAGCAGTTTGGTGCTTCTCATCCGGGCCGCGGGCGACGCACACGCGTCAGGCCTGGCGTCATTCGCGGTAGGAGGCGCAGGTGCCATCACCCAGGCCATGGCAGCCGCCGCCATGGAAGCTGGCGCTGAGATCCGCAGCAATGCCGAAGCCATCGAGGTTACCGTCGGCAACGGCGTGGCCAGCGGCGTGGTGCTCTCGAACGGAGAGGAGATCAACGCGCGAGCAATCATTTCCAATGCCGACCCCAAACGTACGCTGCTCAAGTTGGTTGATCCCATGCACCTCTCGCCGGATTTCGTGATGAAGCTCCAGCATTACCGCATGCCCGGCACGGTCGCCAAAGTAAATCTCGCGCTTTCCGGGCTGCCGAAGTTCACCGCGTTGAAGGACAACGACGAAGCTCTGAGCGGACGCATTCTCATCGCGCCTGAAATTGATTACCTGGAGCGCGCTTTCGACGAATCCAAGTACGGCAATTTTTCGAAACAACCCTACCTGGAAGTCGCCATCCCGACGGTGGGAGATCCCTCGCTCGCGCCCGCCGGAAAGCATGTGATGTCGATCTACATGCAATATGCGCCGTTCAAATTGAAGAACGGTGACTGGGAAAAACAGCGAGTGCCACTTGGTGACACGGTGGTCAGGACTCTTACCCAATATGCGCCGAACCTGCCGGAGTTAATCCTCACCCACCAGATCATCACCCCGCAGGACCTCGAAGACGTTTATGGCCTCACCAGCGGACATATTTTCCATGGGGAGCTGGCGCTTGATCAGTTTTTCACCATGCGTCCGTTGCTCGACTGGGCAAAGTACAACACGCCGATCAAGAACCTGTATCTGTGCGGATCAGGGACGCATCCCGGGGCAGGCTTGACCGGTGGCTCGGGCGCAAACGCAGCACGGGAGATATTGAAGCACCTGAAGAAATAACGAATCAGGCATAGATGGAGCTGGAGTTTCTATTCGTATCTGAGCGCCACCATCGGATCCACTCTCGCCGCCCGCCGCGCCGGAATATAGCTCGCGAGCGTGCTCACCGTTATCAGCACTGCGGAAACTGCTGCCAGAGTCAGCGGGTCCGTCGGCTTTACTTCGTACAACAAATTCGCCCAAAAGCCGTGTGAGCATACTGGCACCGGCGATTCCGATCGCCAATCCCACACCTGGCTAACTGATTGGCCATGCTAGGTAAACAGCGCGTTTGGATGGGAGTGAATGTTCGTTCCTGGGATGCCCTGTACGAGACCGCACAAACACTCGGTTCTGCTAATCGATTCCCAGTTGCTTCTTGGCTTCCGGGCTCAAACGCTCCGGGCCCCAAGGCGGAGTCCAGACGACATTGACGCTGGCGTTGCGAATGCCGGGCAATTGTTCGAGGCGAGCCTTCACCTGCTCACTGATCGTCACATGTGCCGGGCAACCTTGCGAGGTCAGTGTCAGGTCAATGGTGACGTCTTGGCGCTCGCCGGCCTGGTCGGCAGCAGCGGGATCAAAGCGCACCCCGTAGATCAGCCCGAGATCCACGATATTCACTGGAATTTCGGGATCGTAGCACTGCTTCAAGGCGCCTAAAACGTCATCTTCGGTCACAGTAGACATGGCATACTCCTAGACGATAAGTTTACCTCACCTTATGACCCCTGAACTGAAACAGAAGATTCAAATCTCGCTGGGGGCGGCGATCCTGATCGCCGGCGTCCGGACGGCGTACATTCTTTACCAGCGGTACGAGGAGGCGCATCCGGCCGTAACCCGGGAGCTGCCCCTGAATGCCGACTACTACGTTGTGCCCAAAAAGCTTCATGCCTACGATTTGCAGTCGGCAAAGGAGTTGACCAAGCAGCCTGTCTGGGTCAAGGAGGGCTATCGCTACACCTACTATCCTTACGACCACCGTCACGCCGATTTCAAACAGGAGGCAGGACTGCTGTTGCCCATCGAAAAGCTGCAAATCACGGATGTGGTCACGGAAGCCGCCCCGGGATCGCCCGGCGAGCGGCAAGTGTTGGCGGTGTTCGATAAAGATGGCAAGAGCTACGCGGTTCCCATCGGCTTGGTGAAGGGCAGCGATTATCAGATCTACTCCGACGAGATGCTCTATATTCAAGACCCGCACGACCTCTACAAGCACTGGACGGCTGAAACCTGGGCGGCGATCGACCAGCGTCAGGTGAAGCCCGGCATGAACGAATTGCAGGCCGACTTCGCCATCGGTATGGGAATTCCCGAGCGCTCCAGCGATCCGCAACAGGTGAAAACCGTGAATTATCCTAACGGTGGCAAGCCGGTGAGCATTACCTATCGCGACGGAAAGGCAGCGGAGATCAGGCAGTAAGAGGTGCCAGCGCCGATTTGCGGCCGCCTGGCCGGCCCTTACTTCACTTTCGGCGAGTTCTCATCGGCGGCCTTCTCTTCATCCCCGTGGATTACGCCATCTTCCTTCGCCCAGAACGAACGGTGCTCTGCGTCCTGGTGTTTGGGCATAAGTAGAAGGTCAAATCCGTCCTTGTGGGAGTGAAAACTGACGGTGTAATCGCCACGGTCGGGGTTGACCATGCGACGGGTGAAGGTACCGGTATGAACTAATTCCGAGAGCGAATCCGCGTATTTGCCATTCTTCAGCTTGTAGGTGTGTTGCGCTCGCAAAACGGTGCGCATGTAGCCCAGGGCGATGGCTTCGGAGTCGGAGTGGGCAGGATCTCCGGGAAACTTGGGCTGGTAGGTGGTCTGCGCGGACGCCAACCATCCGGCACCTGTCGCGCCCACCAAAACCCCAATCATCACCCAACGGTAACCATTTTTCATCGCCTTCTAACTCCTTCTTTTTAAACTGCTTTCTATGTTACTCCCGTAATTGCCTGACCCTTCACGAAGCTTTCTATCCGCTGTGAATGCAGCTATTCTAAGGCCCATACATCGCTCTTAGGAATACTATGAAAGCGACTGCCGCAAAAACTGCACTTGCGAAAAAACCGCCCATCCGCCTGGCTGTGGTGGAAAGCGATCCACTACGGTTCGTAGGATTTCGAACATTGTTTGACAACGAATCCGACTTCGAGTTGGTCTCGGCGTCGCTGGCGGAGCTCGGCACTCTGCAAAACATTGACCTGGTACTGCTGGGGAACCGCACGGGTCATAATCTGTTTGATGTAATGGCCAGCATGAAGGCTGCACGCCCGGACCTGCGCATCATTGTGACCGGATCCGGCATCGACGAAGAAACCATCCTCAAGGCCATTGCCGCGGGCGCCAAGGGCTATGTGGACGAGGCGGCTTCGCCCGCGGAATTTGTGCAGGCCATCCGCGTGGTGAACGAAGGCTCAGTGTGGGCTCCGCGTCGCGTGCTCTCGTTGTTCATTGAGCGGGTGTCGTCTTCTCCCGGTCGAATTTTCCCCGCGGGTCGCGTCACCTTTACCGATCGTGAAAAAGAAGTTCTGGAAATGCTGGTGGCCGGGCGCTCCAACAAAGAAATCGGCGCAGCCCTGGGGATAGAAGAGCGCACCGTCAAAGCGCATGTGGCGAAACTGATGCGCAAGGTGGGAGTGCAGAACCGGATTGCGCTTTCCGTCCATGCCATCACCCACTCGCTGGTGACCGCGAAGTAGGCGGTTACCAAAGGACAATGACCTCGGTAATCTTGCCGGTTTTCTCACCCTGACGCATACTCGCTTCACCTACCACAGAACCTGGGAGACGGGGTTGGGAACGGGGATTTAGGGTCACCGTTGCCGACCCCGCATTTTTTGGTTAGCGTCTCAATCTTGGTACCTCCTGTTCCACCCACGGCAACCAATCTCTAGCTCCCTGAATCCTTTAGACTTGTGCTCGAAGCAGGAGTACGGGCGAACGCCACGCCAGGTTTGACACGGCATTTGCCGGATGCTACCGTCCCACTTTCCCGCCACATGCGTCAGCGACTCGAGTACGCGCTTGCTTGGATACTGATCAAGTTCATCGGATCGTTGCCGCGCCCATTGGCGCGGGCGGCAGGGATCACCCTAGCCTTCATCGTTTACGTGCTGCATCTCCGGCTGCGCCGGGTAGGTATGCGCAACCTTGCCCTGGCATTTCCTGAAAAGAGCAAGCGTGAGCGTAGACGAATTCTGCGCGGGGAGTTCCGTTCGCTGGGCCGGCAAGTCGCCGAGGTCACCCTGTTTCCGAAGTACACCGTCGACAATGTCACCCAGGCGGTGGTGTACGACGGATTTGAAAACTATGAACGCGCGTTCGCCCGCGGCAAGGGAGTGCTGTTTCTCACCGGACACCTCGGCGGGTGGGAACTGTCGGCCTTTGCGCATTCGTTGCAAGGACATCCTCTGCATGTTCTGATGCGCCCCCTGGACAACGTATATTTGGACAACATGACGCGACGCTACCGGACCATGCATGGCAACAAGACCGTCGACAAAGACGGTTCGCCGCGCGCCCTGCTGGCCGCCATGAAGGCAGGCGAGGTGGTTGGCATTCTGATGGATACAAACATGACTCCGCCGCAAGGAGTTTTCGTCGATTTCTTTGGGACCCCGGCGTGTACCGCGGTTGGCCTGGCCAAAGTCGCGTTGCATACCGATGCTGCGGTGATACCGACTTTTACAATCTGGGACCCGGTATTGCGAAAGTACAGGCTGCGTTTCGATCCTGCCGTCGAGCTGCTGCGGACCGGGGACGATAACACGGACGCTGTAGCCAATACGGCGCGCTTCACCAAGATTATCGAGGACTACGTGCGGCGGTATCCAGATCAGTGGTTGTGGGTGCATCGCCGATGGAAGACGCGGCCCGACGGGGAGACGCCGCTGTACTAGAACTCATGCCTGGTGCGGAGCGCTTCGCCGGAAAGGCGCGCGAAACCGATCGCGTTAAGGTTGCCTTAAGCTACTGGGGAGTTGCCTGACAGAGGTGACCCGATGCCAGTAGACTCGTCTGCCCTACCGTGGTGGGGATGGCTGCTCTTCGGCGTGGGCGGTGGACTAGCCTCTCTAGCTGCCTCCCGGACGGTCGATAACACCGAGAACGGGGCGTGGGCCATGGCGTGGTGGCTCGTCGGCATAATCACTGGTCTCGGCAGCCTCATTTCTTTCGCTGTTGGACTCTTCCACTTTGCCAAATGGGCTTGGAGTTAGAAGCAAGCACATGCTAGGCAACCTGCAAATCAGATCTTGCACTTCAGTCCACTCAGTTTCCCAACCCGAGTAGTCGTTGGACCGCTTGACGACCGTCCTGCCCCCGACTGGGACATGCATCCCGATGTGTCAGCTATCCAGATCAATCCGAACCGTGAGCAGCTGCGTGCCGAAGAGGCGGACGGCGGCGGCATTGCTGGCGCTACCAGGCAACTGATTCGCGAGCCAGCGCTGGCGCGCGCGTGGATCATCATCGAAAAGCAAGTTGGCTGTGCCGCTATACCAGCGCGCCCGTAGCCCGTCGCGCAGTTTCACACGCACCCGCGCACTGACCACAATATTGCGAACGTAGCCAGCCCGTTGGCCGTGCTCTGCCACGATCCAAAACTGTCGACCCACGAGTCCGTTGCCCACGGGGGTGCGGCGTGGTTTTCCGCTCTTGCGACCGGTCGTTTCCAGGAGTCCGTATCCCGGCGGGGCAAGGCCAATCGCAAACAGAAGCTTAATGGGGGGATTGAAGAGATATTTCTGGAGAAAGTGGACTAGGCGGTGTTTCATTTTTCCGTGCTCATGAGTGGAGATTTCATGCAATTGGACCGTAAAGTGTCCCTGTCCTAGAGCGATGGTATTGTACTGCCAGAAACCGTAGTTGGCGGAACATCGCAATCACCAATGAATCCAAGATGCTGCATTCGGATGAATGCGGCTTCTCTTTTGATGCCTCTCGGAACCGGTCGCTGCGCAAAATCCATCAGTTCACAGAAACCGCGCTTTGCCGTTTTTGCGACATTCATTGGCAGAATGACGAAAGTATGCAAGTCGGGTAACCGCTAAGCTGAGGCTAAATCTGACTAGTGGAGATCGTTGATCTCAGGAGGAACAGTCATGAAGCAAGACATAATTGCCCGCGGTCCGAGATGGTTTAGCAGCGTTTTGTTGGTTGTTGTCATCGGAGCGTGGCTTTCTCTAGCGGCCACACCCGCGTCGGCTGCAGTCGATTCACGACCGTGTTCCGCAGACTCGGAGAGCCGGCAGATGGATTTCTGGCTCGGCGATTGGGCTGTGACCTATCCCGCCATGCCGGGCAGTGCCGCCAGCAGAGTCTCCCTCGATCTCAACCAATGCCTGCTCGTCGAAAGCTGGGATGGGGGAAAGGGGCATCGCGGCAAAAACATGTTCGCTTATAGCTCGGACGACAAGAGCTGGCACGGTATGTTCGTAGACAATCAGGGCCGCGTGCACATATTAGAAGGAAAAGTTGCAGCCGGTGCCGCCGAGTTTACCGGACCCAGCTCTGGTCCCGATGGACGAACAGTTCTGAACCGAATCAAAGTGGCGCGCTTGGCAGCGAATAAGGTTGAGCAGTCTTGGGAAAAATCGACGGACAACGGCGTCACTTGGACCATGGAATTCCGCGGGGATTACTCACGCAAAGAGCCTTGATCGTAAGGCTTACTGGCTTCTGCGACGCTGGATGCATTTAGATGAACGCTAGCTTGTCTCTCAGAACCAGTCGCTGCGGTAGGCTACCCACCAGCTCACGTACACAATCGGAATGGTGGCGGCTAATGCCCACCAGATCGGAAGAACGATGTCGGCAAGTATTCCCAGCACGGCGAAGCAAAGCCAGAAGATCTTGCGCTCCATAACAGCATTCTAGCCCCGGCTTTCCTTTCCCGCGGCAAACGTATAAAAAGGTGCAATGGAGCGTTCGCTCACTGATCGGTCGGTCAAGGAAGTGGCTGATCATGTGCACGCCCGGCTGATAGGAGATAGCTCCGTGCGGCTACAGGGAATCGCAAGCGTTTCGTGGGCCTCGCCGGGTGACTTGGTATTTGTGGAAGACGAGAAACATCTGGCTGCCGCTTTGCAGTCGAAGGCATCTGCGGTGCTCGCAGGAGAATTTGCTGTAGGAAAGGCGAGTGCCAAGCCTCTTCTTATACACACTCAGCCACGCCTGGGATTTGCGCGGGCAGCACAATTATTCAATCCACCGTCAGAACTGAAGCCTGGAATTCATCCCAGTGCTGTCGTGCATCCCTCCGCGAAGATGGGAAACGCCGTAACCGTCGCCGAGCGTGTGGTGATTGGAGAAGGCGCCCAGATCGCCGACGGCACGCGGATCGGCGCTGGCAGCGTGATCGGTGCAAAGGTCAGCGTCGGGCGAGATTGTGCCCTGTATCCGAACGTGACCATCTATCCGGGAGTGGAATTGGGTAATCGCGTGATCGTTCACTCTGGTGCGGTGCTGGGAAGCGACGGTTTCGGCTACGTGCGCGACCGCACCACCGGCCGTTACGAGAAGTTTCCCCAGGTAGGACGGCTGGAGATTGAAGACGACGTCGAGATCGGCGCGAATTCGACTATCGACCGCGGAGCCCTCGAAGTCACGTGCATTGGCCGGGGAACGAAAATCGACAATCTGGTGCATGTGGGACATAACTGCCAGATCGGCGAAGATGTGGTGATCGCGGCGCAGACTGGCTTATCGGGCAGCATCACCATCGAGAAAAATGTCGTGCTGGGCGGACAGGTGGGCATTGGTGAACACGCGCGCATTGAAGAAGGAGTGATGCTCGGCGGCCAAGGAGGCGTTCTTCCCAACAAAGTGCTGCGCGGAAACGGCGTGGCTTTTTGGGGCACTCCAGCCAAGCCAGTGCGCGAATACTTGAAACAGTTGGCGGCCTTGGCCCGCTTGGCGAAAAAGGAGTAGTGGTCTGTGGCAATCGTCGTAGTCGGTGGGCATTCGCGGAGTGTGGGCAAGACAAGCGTGGTCGCCGGCCTGATCGCCGCCCTGCCAGAATACGACTGGACCGCATTCAAGATCACGCAATACGGCCACGGGATCTGCTCGCAGAACGGCGAGTCCTGCCACTGCGCAACCGACGACCACAGCTGGGCAATATCAGAAGAAAAAGACCGCGCGGGAGACTCAGACACTTCACGATTCCTGGCGTCCGGGGCCACCCGCGCTTGGTGGGTGCGGACCGAGCAAGGACGGCTGGCGGAAGCCCTGCCCACAATTCGCCGCAAGTTGGTGGATGCACAGAATGCAATCCTGGAATCGAACAGCATCCTGAAGTTTGTGAAGCCCGACCTCTATCTCACGGTTCTAGATCCGGCAACGGCGGACTTCAAGCGGTCAGCACAGGAGTTTCTGGATCGGGCAGACGCTGTCATTTTGCATGAGACGAACGGTGAGCACGCCTGGAGCGGAGTTTCGTTAAAGCCGGTCGCGCGGCGCCCCATCTTTCACATGAAGCCGCCGCAGTACGTCACTCCAGACCTGGCCAATTTTGTGAGAGATAGCCTCAAAATTCATGACCACAGAGCCCACTGAGGAACACGGTCACTTCCTCCGTGTTCTCTGTGCCCCCTGTGGTGAAGATTTACTGGCTCGCGTACATTTCAATGATTCGCTCAATTGCCCGGCGGCACACGGCGCAGAAAGCATCGTGCCGGGTGAACATGATGCAATTCTCCTGCGGTCGATAGTAGCCGTGGGCCTGGTAGTTCGCGCCTTCGAATGCGCCCACCCGGTCTGAATACTTGTCGCTAGCCAGCATGGCATCTTCTTTCTGGCGCTCTTCCTTAAAGAGTTTGTCCATCTCAGATTCGGGGCGGTGCTGGGCCCGAATCTCGCGGCGCTGGCTTTGGATCTCATGCTCCATAGCCTCGAAGTCCTCTTTGCGCCAAGGCGTGGGCACCGGCGTGCCCGCAACCACCAAATCTTTCCACTTCAGATTGGCAGGATCAAGCAGAGCGGTGGCATTCGGCTCCCAGGGCTCAATCTTCTTGGAAGGGGCAAGATAGGCCACCTGCGAGGTGAAGTATTCGTCGGCGAGTCCGGCAATGTGATGGCCGAACTCATGGACGAAAACATAAGGCGCCCATTCGCTGTCAGCCGCAACAGTCGCATAAAGATTGAAGATTCCACCACCGCCGTAGGTTGCGCCGTTCACCAGGATTTCGATGAACTCATAGGGCGCGTAGGAAGCGAAGTCGCGCAGGGCTCGGTTCTCGGGAGTGAGAATGTAACGCTCCGTGTCAAAGGTGTCGTAAGTCGTGCCCAAAGGCGAGCGGCGGTGAACGCCGCTGGACGGGCGGGAAATGCCGGACTCTTCCGACGGCGGGCAAAGTCCCCAGACGTTGAAATCCGCGCGGTGCTCGCGAAAGGGCGAGCGGGTGAACAATATTTCCGTGAAATGGCGTGAGTCGCTCTCGAATTTTGAGCGCTCGGCAGCGGTGTAGCCGTCGCCCATGATCAGCAGATCGACCTTAGTCGCGGGGTCACCGCTCTTCTGGATGGTCAGCAACGGCCCAGGCGAAGGTGGGCGCGAGGTGTCAACGAACTTGTCTTTGGGGTCGATGCGAGTAGTCCATACCTCGTGGAACTGGCCTTCGTCGCGCCTCTTCAGAACAATCTTTACTGGCGCCTCTGGGGCAGGGAAGCGCAGCGACTCGGAAAATGTACGGCTGGCGCTCTTGGCTTCTTCGGTGGTAATCCACTCGCCATAGACGGAACTGAATCCGCGCGAGTAGAGCACGCGGCCGCTCCCCTGGTCGCGCACCTCGAAGAAATAGTTGCCGAGGTTGGTGTCATCGATGGTTTTCGCCATGTCGCCGGGCCAGGGCAGCGGTTCAATCACAATGCGATCGACACTGAACAGTTCGTGGGTCGCGTCGCCGGTGTGGAAGTAGTCGAGACGCATGGTGGCCGGCGCGGCGGATGCGGCAAGTGGAAGGCAGAACAGCAAGGATATGACGAGTATGGACTTGTAGCGCATGGTCCAGCATTGTAGGGAAATCGGCGGACGAAATACAGCGATTGGGCCGTCTATGCTGAAGGCAGCGTTTGTGTTTGTTATCCTTCAGGGTGCGGCAAATTCATAAAAGAGCCTGGCTGCTGGTCCTGCTTTCGGCGGGATTACAGATTCTGATCTTCCCGTTGCCGAACCTCTACGTCCTGGGATGGGTGGCAATCACGCCCTTAGTCGTAGCTCTTCTGCGAGCCCGGCCGCCGGAGACGCTTCAAATACGCGCTGGAATCAAGCTGCTTCCAGCCAAGCCCTGGCAAGCCTTTCTGATGGCTTACGCGTGCGGCATCCTGTGGTATGCCGGAACCTGCTATTGGATTTACAGCGTCATGCGCCAGTACGGGGGAGTGAATACGCCGGCGGCGCTCGGGATCCTGATTCTGTTCTGCATGTATCTGGCGATCTACCACGGCGTGTTTGGGTTGCTCATCAGCCTGCTTGCGGGGAACAGCCACTTCAGCCGGCGGGCACTGCTCTTGTCGCCGGTGGCATGGGTAGCGGTGGAACTGGCGCGCACTCGTATCACTGGATTTCCCTGGGACTTGCTGGGCATCAGCCAGGTGGACAATATTCCGCTGACTCGGATCGCGACTGTCACCGGCGTGTACGGACTCTCTTTCGAAATCATGGTGGTGAACGCGGCGCTGGCAGCCGCATTTCTGGTACCACGCGGGAAGCGCAAGCCGCTATTGCTGGCGGCGTTGGGTGCGATCGCAGTTCTTCAATCGGGACGGCTGATTCCAGCGCCCGCAATTCCCGCTGATCGTACGGCAACTCTGGTGCAGGCGAATGTGCCCATCCTCGAAGGCTCGGATTGGACGAAAGAGTATTTCAGTTCTACGCTGAGCGATCTGAGCCGCGTCAGCTTCGGGGGCCAGAATCCATCACACTTGGTGGTGTGGCCGGAATCGCCGGCGCCTTTCTACACCAGCGATCCCCTGTTTCGCGATGCGGTCAGCAATCTGGCACGGCAAGCCAACACCTGGGTGCTGACCGGCAGCATCGGAATTCGCAATGCGCCGCTGACTCCAGGAGGTGCAACCGAAATCTACAATTCGGGTGCGCTGGTGAGCCCGGCTGGAGAATGGACTTCTCGTTACGACAAGATTCACCTCGTGCCATTCGGCGAGTATGTTCCCTTCAAACGAGTGTTCGCATTTGCGGGTGGATTGACCAAGGAAGTCGGAGACTTCTCGCAGGGAATGTCGCGTGCGCCTTTGGATGCGGGTGGAGCCAAATTGGGCGTGTTCGTCTGCTACGAATCCATCTTTCCCGATGAAGTCCGGCAGTCTGCGAATCAGGGCGCACAGGTCTTCGTGAACATTTCCAACGACGGATGGTATGGCGACAGCGGCGCCTATGCCCAGCACCTGAAGCAGGCACGCATGCGGGCTGTCGAAAACGCCCGCTGGTTGTTGCGGGACACGAACACTGGGGTCACCGCTGCGATTGATCCCTATGGCAGGATTGTGGCAACCGTACCACGCAAGGTCCGCACTGCGCTCGAGGCCCCATATGCGCTGTCGCAGGACACCACTTTCTACACCCGTTACGGAGACTGGTTTGCTTACACCTGTGCGATAATTTGTTTGGTCGCCCTTTTCATCCGGCCAACACAAGCCGCGAGGTCATAACTATGGTTGACGAACTGGAACAGGAATACGCCGTTCTGAAAGACAAAGTCCGCGAACTCCGGGAGTACCTTTGACACAGGCAAGCTGCGTGAGCAACTGAGCGAACTGGAAAAACAGGTCGCCGACCCGAACTTCTGGTCCAATCCCCAAAAATCCCAGCAAGTGATGCGCGAGAAGAAGCGCGTGGAAGACATGTTGGCCACAGAGGCCGACCTGCTGCGGCGCACCGACGACATTGCCGCGTACTTTGATTTGACGCGCGAAGGCGAGTCGGTCGACGCCGACTTGCGCCGCGAGATCACCGCGCTACGGGCGAGAGTCGATCAACTGGAAACCGAGACGCTGCTGTCAGGAGACAACGACGCGCTCAATGCGATCGTGACCATTCACCCTGGGGCGGGCGGCACCGAATCCCAAGATTGGGCCGATATGCTGCTGCGAATGTATTTGCGGTGGGCGGAGCGGCAGGGTTTCAAGACCGTCCTCTACGACTACCAGCCCGGGGACGAAGCGGGCCTGAAGTCGGCGACGTTCGCGGTCAACGGCCAATATGCTTTCGGACTGCTGACCAGCGAAATCGGCGTGCATCGCCTTGTGCGTATTTCACCTTTCGACCAAGCCAAGCGGCGGCACACATCGTTTGCCAGCGTTTACGTGTCGCCAGAAATTGACGACAGCATTGAGGTCATCATCAAGCCGGAAGACTTGCGGATTGATACCTATCGCTCCAGCGGCAAAGGCGGACAACATGTGAATACCACTGACTCGGCGGTACGCATCACCCATATTCCCACCGGAATTGTAGCCGCCTGCCAGAATGAGCGCTCGCAGCACAAGAACAAGGATCGCGCCATGAGCATGCTGCGCTCGAAACTTTATGAGTTTGAGATGGAGAAGAAACGCGAGGCCACCAAGAAGATCGAAGCTTCGAAACTCGACATCGACTTCGGCTCGCAGATCCGCTCCTATGTTCTGCAACCCTACCGCCTTATCAAAGACCATCGCACCAAGATGGAAGTCGGTGACGTGGACCGCGTGATTGATGGCGATCTGCAACCGTTCATCCGGGCGTATTTGCAGATGCGGAGGGGCGGGAAAGCGGAACAGAACTAGCGGGTCCGCGCTCTGATCCCTGCTGATGTTCCTTTCGTAACGTTACCTCCCACGAAAAAACTGGAAACACCCCTCACTCCTGCCTGATCCTGTAGTGTCAGAGATTTTAGGGACAAGACCAGACCTATGCCACGCATGATCGACCTCATTCGCGCTTCGGCGGTGCCGTCAGGACTGATGCATTCGGCCGCCCGGGGCGGTCTCGCCGTGACGCCGCAGGAAATGATCGAGATTCTGGTGCATCTGGCGACAGAAAACAAAGTATTCTCGCAGCAGGCGCGACTCACCCTGGCAGGTTGGGACGAAGCCTCGGCCCGCGAAGCCGCGGCCAACCCCTCGACTCCCAAGGAAGTGTTGAATTACCTGGCTGATCCGCAGAATCTCAGACCCGGTTTGTTGTCACTGTTGCTGGAAAATCCCTCAGTGAGTGTCGAATCCATCATGACCCTGGCAGTCTCGGCCACCCGCGAGCAGGTCGAGGTCATGCTGAGCAGTACGCGGGTCAACTCGGGACGGGAAATCCTGAACGTATTGGGCTCAAACCCGAACCTGACGGAGGCTGAGACGAAGGCGATACAGAAGAAAGTGCCGGCGTTGGAGGGTACAAGCTCGCTGGAGGCGGGCGATGCAAGCGCGGATGGGTTGGAGATTTCCGAAGAAGCCCTCACCGCCTATCTCTCCGAGCACGCGGCAGAAATCGTCGCCGAAGCGGGCAAAGCATTCCAGCCCATTGGCGGAGTGCATGAAGAAGTCGTCACCGAGGCCCCCGCGACGCCAGCCGAAGCTTCGGCGCCGGTTACCTCCACCGGGGGCCTAGGCCGAGCGGCGGCAGCCAGGAGAGCGCCGATCAAGAAGGCAATGCTCAGCACCGACGAGCAGCGGGGCAGTGCCCTGCAAAAAATTGCCAAGCTGGACATCAAAGGCCGCATTCAGTTGGCGATGAAGGGGAACAAAGAGGAGCGCTCACTGCTGATCCGCGATGGCACAAAGATCGTGGCGCTGGCGGTGTTGGAGTCGCCCAAGGTGTCGGACAGCGAAGTCGAGAGGTTCGCCGGCCAGAAGAATGTGTTGGAATCCGTCCTGCGCGCCATTCCCTTGAAACGGCGATTCATCAAACAGTATCCCATCGTCCGTGCCCTGACCTCCAACCCGCGGACTCCGATCGACGTTTCGCTGGGACTGATCAAACACCTGCTCACGCAAGACTTGAGACATCTTTCCGGCAATAAAGAAGTTTCCGACACCGTCCGCAAGCTGGCGCTGAAGATGTTCAAGCAGAAACTGGATGTCACCAAGAAAGGGGAATAGCCGGTCTCCAATTGGCGTCTCCTTCGTCACGCCACTACAATGTTCCGGTATGGCTTCGTCTCCAGCTGACCCCATTACAGACTTGCTGAAACGTGCCAAGACCATCGCGGTAGTTGGACTCTCGAATAGTCCGTTGCGTCCCAGTCATGGAGTTTCCGCATACATGCAAACCCACGGCTATCGGATCATTCCGGTGAATCCTGAGATTAAAGGATCGCTGGGCGAGAAGGCCTATCCGTCTCTGCGCGAGGTCCCCGAGAAGATCGATATTGTGAACATTTTCCGCCGCCCCGAATTTGTTGAGGAAGTGGTGGATCAGGCCATCGAACTCAAGGTTCCAGCCGTTTGGATGCAGGAAGAAGTGATCAACGAGGCGGCCGCTGAGAAGGCGCGAAAGGCGGGCCTGCTGGTGGTAATGGATCGCTGCATACTCAAAGAGCACAAGGCACGGTTCGGGTAGACTGTTCCGCCCGGCGCTCTGCTGCTATCAGGCCTTTACGAAAATCACAGTAGCGTCATCCCGGAGGCCGGTACCATTGGCGAAGCTCCGCACGTCGGCGAGGATGCTCTCGGCAGAGGCTGCTTGCTGCAAAACGTGATTCTGTAGCCGCTCGGCTCCGTACTGTTCTTCGTCGCTGTTTTCCGCCTCGGTGATGCCGTCGCTGTACAGCACCAGGCGGGAGTCTTTCGGCAGGTCAACTTCGATCTGCGAATAACCTCCGGGGCCGATTCCCAGCGGTATGCCCTTTTCCGTCTCCACAAAACGCGCCTGACCTCCCACGACCAACAGCGGTTGCAGGTGACCGGCACTGGCAAAGAGCAGCTTGCGGCGAGCCGGATCAAGCACGGCATAAACCATGGTTACAAATCTTCCAGCAGGGAAGTCCTCGACCAGCAGCCGGTTCAGCTTGGTCAGCACTTCGCTGGGCGTGCAGCTGGTCTCGGCCAGTGAGCGCAACATGCCGCGAGTCGCGGACATCAACAAAGCCGCAGCCGTGCCTTTGCCCGCGACATCAGCGAGCACCAGCGCCCAGCAACCATCACCCATGGGAATGAAATCGTACCAATCGCCGCCCACGGCCCCGGCAGAGATGGAAAATGCGGATACCGCAAACCCGGGAATGTAAGGCGAACTCTTGGGCAACAGAGCCTGTTGAATGGTGCGCGCTTCCTGGGCTTCGCGGCTCATCTCCTGGCGGCGATCTTGTTCATCGCGAAACCGGCGAGCGTTGTGAACCGCCACGGCAACGTCACTGCACAGCGCCTGCAGCAGCCGGATCTGCTCCGCTGGAAATGCATCCAGTTGATGATGCGAAGTGCTAAACACGCCGACCAGTTGACCTTCCACATGAAGCGGAATGGCAACTTCAGAGAGCGTCGATTCCTCGCACCCAATGTAATAAGGATCGATGCGCACATCCGGGGCGTACCGCATTTGCCCGGTAGCGGCGACGTGGCCAACCATTCCTTCTTTTCCAATCTTCAAACTGTGGCCGGGACCGTGGGCGTCGCAGCCGTCGCATCCACAGGCGCTGGCCAGCACCAACTCGCCACGCTCTTCATGGTGCAGGTAGATGTCCGCATCGATGCACCCAAAGGAGCGAGCTACGTCGTTGACAACCATGTCGATGAGTTCATCAAGATCGAGAATCGACGATATCTTCTGGGACGCTTTGTGCAGCTTGAGGAGGTCTTCCACCTGCTCGAAGTGCGGCGAACGGGGCGCGCCCGAAGGGTTGGTAGCGAATGGTGCCGCGGTACTCATGACAGGGCTCCTAATGCAAGCGCAAGTAAATGCAAGTACTTAAGCTTATCCAATTTGGATGCCAGACTGCCGGTTGGAGATTCAGTTTTCGGGGCGGGAAAGACGCTCCAGCAGATCGCGATTCGCGGCCGCCGATTGCTCGAAGGCATCCATTACCTGGCGACGAACTACGTGTTCCAACGGGACGACGTTGTGTAGATAGTGGGCCAGCGCCTGCTCCAGCACGTACCGCTGCGATTGCCCATTGCGCTTGGCAGTAGCAACGAGTTCTTTCCAGAGCTTGGCGTCGATGGCGGGGGCGATTTTCTTCGTGGGCATGGGATTTCCGACCGATCTACGCCTATTCTAGGGTGATTTCCGACGATGTCAACAATAATCTAGACATATCTAGACCATACTGGACAGGCCTTCACATAGCTCACGCAGGGGAACGGTCAGAGCCGAATTCCTGACCGGCACCTCCTCAAATTCCGGGCCAGGAATATGAAAAAACATGTCAAAAAGACTCCCGACGTGTGGTCGATTCTGCTGGAAGCGATCCTGAGGCTGTGGCCTATCGTGGTTCTGGAAGAGATGAAAGACACGCGAACCCTGGGGTTCGCGTCCGGTTCATGGACGCGAACCCAGGGTGAAATCGGGCGCATTCTCTGTCCTACTTCAACGACGCCATATCAATCACAAACCGGTACTTCACATCCCCTTTGAGCAGGCGCTCGTAAGCCTGGTTGATCTGCTGAATCTTGATCATCTCAATATCGGCGGCGATGCCGTGATCGGCGCAGAAATCGAGCATCTCCTGGGTTTCCTGAATGCCGCCGATCCCCGAACCGGCCAGGCTGTGACGTCCCATGATCAAATTAAACGCGGAAATCGGCAGCGGCTTCGATGGCGCCCCGACCATGACCAGCGTGCCATCGCGTTTCAGTAAAGCCAGATACGGATTCAGATCGTGCTCTGCCGAAACTGCATCCAGAATGAAATGAAAGCTTCCGGCATGCTTCAGCATGTCGTCGGCATTGTTCGAAACCACGACTTCATCGGCCCCCAGCCGCCGCGCGTCTGCGGCTTTGTTCGGCGATGTGGTAAACAGCACCACGTGAGCGCCCAAAGCGTGAGCGATCTTTACGCCCATATGGCCGAGGCCGCCCAAGCCCACGATGCCAACCTTCTGCCCTTTGCGAACATTCCAGTGTCGCATCGGCGAATAGGTAGTGATTCCGGCGCAAAGCAGTGGAGCGGTCGCGGCGAGGTTCACCTTGTCGGAAACTTTCAAAACAAAGGCTTCATCGACGACGATGCTGTCGGAGTAGCCGCCATAAGTGACTCCGCCAAGCACTTTGTCTTCGCCGTTATAGGTGAACGTGGGAATACTCTCGCAGTATTGTTCGAGGCCGGCACGACAGTTTTCGCATGTGCGGTCTGAATCCACCAGGCAGCCGACGGCGGCGAGATCGCCCGCTTTGAATTTCTTCACTGCCTTGCCGACGCGGACCACCCTGCCAACAATTTCATGACCGGGCACGCACGGGTAAACCGTTGCCAGCGCATCATGCCACTCATCGCGGACTTGGTGAAGATCGGAGTGGCAAACTCCACAGTAAAGAATTTCAATCTGCACATCTTGCGGGCGAGGTTCGCGACGTTTGATGGTGTCCGGCGCGAGTGGCGAAGTCGCGCTGCGCGCCGAATAGGATTTCACGGAATAAGTTGCAGGATTGCTGGAGCGAGTTTCGTCTGGAGCGGAAATCGTTGAAGCTGGGGGATTCATACGGGTAGTTCTCCTTAGCACCTTAGACGCTCGGGCCAGCAGGAAGGGTTCAGAAGATCAGGTTGAGTGAACGAGATTTAGGAAGCCTACTCAGAGCTCTTCCTGCTCCTCATTTTCTTAATTTCTTCCAGCCTTTCCCGGATTCGTTTTTCCGTCCCTTCGTTAGTGGGCTGATAGTAGGCGCGGCCCTTAAGGTTGTCCGGCAAGCACTGCA
>Ga0070765_100000741_pt1 | contig 19492 bp, 13 predicted proteins | sample HubBroMetageWFT5_FD_71516 | JGI IMG/M metagenome (GOLD analysis project Ga0070765, IMG submission 71516) | Warmed and freeze-thawed soil microbial communities from the Hubbard Brook experimental Forest, New Hampshire - Hubbard Brook CCASE Soil... | ecosystem: Environmental > Terrestrial > Soil... | reverse complement strand
AATCGCATGCCTTCGAGCATGTCCGCCACCATGACGCCGGAGGACATCTCGACCGAAAGCCCCAGGGCTTCAAGCGTCGACCAGAAGTCCGAAGCAGGCATGCCACGATACATGCACGTTACCAGGCCAACTTTCGGGTCGAGCAACGGCGGAATGGTGTTGCGCAGGAAATCGGGCGCGACGCGAACATCACTGTCGCTGATCACGAAATACGAGTGCTCCGAAAGCGCGATCATTTTGTTCAGCGAGAAGACTTTGGCATTCGGCCAGGTTGGCGGACCGGACAGGACCACGCGACTGTTGATGTGCGGATAGCGGGCGCGCACGCGCTCGGCAACCTCGAGCGCCGGATTCTGCGCATCCCGGGCTCCGAAAATGATTTCGTAGGCGGGATAATCCTGCTCAAAGAAGCTTTCCAGGTTCTTCTCGAGTTCGGCTTCCATCCCATGAAGGGGCTTGAGGATGGTCACGGGCGGGAGTGCTGCTTCCGCAACCGCGAGCGCTGCGGCTTGCGCGTGCGCTGCCAGTCGCCGATAGCGGACGGCCGCGGCCAGCGTCATGATCAGGAAAATCGCGGAGCTGACCGTGCCGATCACCGCGACCGCAAGGGCAACCCTCAGGATTAAAAAAACGACCGCCTCCCCCGCCATGGCAAGACCCATAACGACGATAAGATCACAAATGGATGAGAAAACTGCCAACGATCCATTGAAAATCACGGTTGCCGGTTGGTCAGGATGGATTTGCCGCCATTTCGCGCCAACAGGAACGATCGCATGCCGATCAATGCTTTGGGCTCGTCCTGGTCGGTCCACAAAAATACCCGGGACGAACCGCTCCACAATGCCGCGAACGACTCCGGCGTCTCGAACACGTGGGGCGCATCCGGGAACTGCGAACCGTACCACAGGTTGCCGGTCGGCACATGCAACACGCGCACCGGATAGCCGGTATAGAAGTTCAGCGTCGAGGCCTGATGATATTCGCCGTCAATGACAATGACATCCCCGGGCCGATAGTTCTGTCGAATTGCGACCGCCAATTTGTATGACGAAAGGATCGGCGAAAATGTGCTGAAAGCTACGTGAACGCAGGTCAGCAGGCCCACCATCATGAGCGCGAGCGCCGCATTCGCCAGAGCGGGTCGACCGCGACGCCGCAGGAGCCAGTTGATTCCAGTTCCGAGGAGCAGAGCCAGAGAAGCGCCCAGCAACGGACCTCGAAAGGCGCCAAGCGCGCTCGGCGTCAGATCGAGCACGTGTCCGAGTGAGAGATCATAATCCTGCGGATTCTTCTTCAGTAATTCTGCGAGGTCCGCGCCGGGTGAAGGCAGATGCGAGACGGAGAGCAGGTACATGCCTGCGACGAAACCGGCGACCCCACACGCCAACAATACCGCAGCCGAAATTCGTCCTGCACGGCGAGCTTGCTCGTCGGGAACGGGCGCCGATTCACGCGCCAGCCATGCTCCCACCAAAAGTGCCATGCCGGGCAAGGCAGGGATGGTGTAGTACTCCTGCCGGGTGGAAAAGCTGAAGAATACGACGATCACCATCGCCCATAGAAAGAAGAGCAGATTTGCCCGTTGAGGGCGGCTGAGTTTTCCGCGCAGCGCCCGCAGCCGCACCGGAATCTGGCGCAGTGCTTCGGGCAGGAACACACTCCACGGCAACAACCATGCCAGCAACAGCCCCCAGAAAATAAACAGAGGAACCGTATCGTATCCCGCGGGCACCCGCTTGTTCAGGAAGCGGTACAAATGCTCGTTGATGAAATAGAACCACAAGAAGCCTCGCACTGATCCTTTCGCCGGATTCCGGACCGCCGCCAAGACATGCCAAGGCGCTGCCATCAGAAAGAAGACCAGCGTGCTTGATAGGAGACGCAGCCGCAGCAGGTGCCGCAGGTTGCCCGTCAGGATCAGATACAGCCCGATGGCTCCAGCCGGGAACACCAGGCCAATCAGTCCCTTGGTCAGAACATTCAAGGCGCACGTCGCCGCAAAACCCCAACAGGTCGAGCGGGACGGCGGATCCTCTTCGAGAGAACGCAAGAAAAAGTAATACCCGATGGTCAGCCACAGGCCGACGAGGACGTCCGGAATCAAAAAGCGCGTAAAAATGTAGGGGCCGATGGAAGTTGCCAGCACAACACCAGACCAGAGCCCGCCCGCCTCGCCGTATGCGTACCGTCCCAGGCCATACGTGGCCAACAGAACCGCCAACACGCCGAGCATGAGGGGAAGGCGGGTGCTCCAATCGCTGACGCCAAACAGGCTGTAACTGGTCGCCAGGCTCCAGTACATCAAAGGCGCTTTTTCCAGATACCGGATGCCGTTGGTGTACATCGTTACCCAGTCGTGGCGAACCAGCATTTCGCGGGCAGCCTCGGCATGGATGGTGTCGACGTCATCGAGCAGCGCCGGCGTAAACATGCCGGCAAAGTAGATGGCTCCCCACAGGAATCCGAGAATCAACAACGATTTGGAACGGGAAGAACGATTGAAGACTTTACTGGAAGAAGTGCGATTCCCGGGTTCCTCGTCCCGCACGGCAACTGGCAGGGGCATGCGTGGTTCCGCAGAGCGTTTGATTATACGGGGGCAAGAAAGCGCCGATCAACCGGAGGTATCTAGCTTGCTCCCGCACCGGCGGCCACCGCAGTGCCGAGCACTTCACGAATTTTCGTGCCCAGAGATTTCAGAGTAAATGGTTTTTGCAGGAAGTTGCATCGGTTGTTCGAAATCTTGTGCCGGAGAACCACGTTTTCCGAATAACCGGATACGAATAGTACTTTCATCGATGGATATTTTTCGGCGAGTAATTCGGCAAGTTGGCCACCGCTCATTCCCGGCATCACCACGTCGGTGATCATGAGATCGATCGGGCCCTCGGGCTTGTCTGCTGCCTCCACAGCGTGCAGACCATCTTTTCCTTCGATCACGGTATAGCCACACTGTCGAAGAAATTCGCAAGCTGGGTAGCGCACTGCGTTCTCATCCTCAACCAGCAGCACGGTCTCGCGACCGCGAAGAGAGGCCGGATCGACGTCAGCGGTGCTTACGGGGCGTGCTGCTCCCTGCTCTACCCGCGGGAAATAGATCTTGAACGTAGTTCCCATGCCGCGCTCGCTGTACACCCAAATGAACCCGCCGCTCTGCTTGACGATCCCGTATACGGTCGCCAGGCCAAGGCCGGTGCCTTTACCTTGCTCCTTGGTGGTATAAAACGGCTCGAAAATGTGAGGCAAATGTTCCGGGCGAATGCCCTCGCCCGTGTCGGTCACTTCGAGCATTACATAGTGTCCAGCGGGAACCACGGTCCGAATGTGGACGTAATCGTCATCCAGTTCGACATTTCGCGTTGTGATCGTAAGCCTTCCACCGGCTGGCATCGCATCGCGGGCATTGGCGGCGAGATTCATAACGACCTGCTCGAGTTGTACTGGATCCAGCTTGACTCTCCCCAGATCATCTTGCGGCGAGAGGACCAACTCGATGTCTTCGCGCATCAGTCGGGGCAGCATCTTCGATAGGTCAAGGCTCGCATTCAAATCGAGCACGCGCAGTGACTGGACCTGTTTCCTTCCGAAGGCAAGCAGTTGCCGGGTCAAGTCAGCAGCTCGCCGCGCAGCGCCCAGGATTTCCTGCACATTCCGATGCAGACGGTGATCCGGTCCGATCGAGTCCTGCATTAACTCCGCATAGCTGCTGATCACCATCAGCAGGTTATTGAAGTCATGTGCCACTCCGCCGGCCAGCATGCCGATCGCATCCATCTTCTGGGCCTGAAAGAGCGCCGCCTCGAGGCGCCGGCGCTCGCTGATCTCGCGATCATTCGAAATGAAGTGTGTCACTCGGCCTTCGCCGTCCCGCACCGGGGTGATGGTCTTTTCGACAGTAAACGACTCCCCACTTTTCTTGCGATTGACCAGCACACCGCGGTAGACATCGCCGGCTCGAATCGTGGCCCACAACTCGCGGTAAAGATCCGGACCCTGCTCGCCCGATTTCAAAATCCGCGGAGTTTGTCCGATGACTTCCTGTCTTGAATATCCCGTGTGTTTCTCGAATGCAGGATTCACATACTCAATCTTCCCTGCCTCGTCGGTGATCACCACCAGGTCAGCACATTGCTCCACGGCGCTGTACAGCATGCGGAGAATGGCGTTCGGGTTTTTCTCTTGCGCCCAGCCAAAAGCTTCAGCATCGGGTTCGCGTTTGCTTACCATTGTCGGACTCCCGGTGCTTCCTACATCGGAAAGTGGGCGCGCACACTCCGCCGTGAATGCGGCGGTGACTAAAATAACTAAGGTGGTCTTCCCGGATTGAGACTCTTTCCGGATTCAAGACAGAATCCGACAGCGCGTGCGCAACGACCGGGATGCTCCTCAAGGAGCCGTGAAGTAGCCCTCGCGGGATCGTATTTGCGCGCCGTCGGTTTGGGTGGAGATCACGCGCACTCTTCGAAAGGCACGCTTACCGGAATCATCGGGTACGCGGTAATAGAGGAGATAAGAACTGCGGAGTTCGTCATTGATGGCCGCCAGGGCTTCCTGAAGCTGAGCCGCGTCTTTGGCCACGAAATCGCGGCCTCCAGTCGCCTGCGCCAGGTTGTGGAGAACGGCATCACCGGAAGTCTTTTGCTTCGGATTGTGTGTCGTGACGGTGTAAATGGCAATTCCGCTTCGCTCGGCCCGCGCAATCGCTTCGCTCTCCCCGTGCAGGCTGAGATCGTCATCCCCGTCGGAGAAGAGGACCAGCGCCGAACGGTGCGGCTTAGGGTCGCCGGTAAAAACACTGTGGTCGCACGCCAGGTAGAGCGTGTCATACAGCGCAGTCAGGCCCCCTGCCGGAGGATTTTTCAGGACCTCGGTCAGTTGATCCGGGTCGCGCACGACACGTTCCAGTTCGATTTTGCTGTTAAAGGCGAGAACCAGTAATTCATCGTCGCGGCTCATGGTGCGCCCGAGGGCGTGAACCAGCGCGCTGCGCACCGTAGCCCATGACTTCTGCGTCGAGTCGCTCAAATCGAGCACGACTCCAATGCGCAAGGGCAAATCGGCCGCCGAGCGCAACTCAAAGCGCGGCACCGGTTGGCCATCGTCCAGCACCATGATGTCGGCCGGGGACAATCGCGACAAAGGACGATGGTTCTGATCGGTTGCGACCAGCGTGAACTGCACTTCGCTGACGCGCTTATGAAAAACCGCGTCGGGTTCCGCGCACCATGCCGCAGCGGCCAGCAGAAACGTAACCAAAAAGACAGATATTCGCCTCACACCTTGGCCATCGGCACGGAGTGCTGACCCCTTTCGTGCGCCGGCAAACCGTAGTAACCCCTGCCCCATTTCCGCCCATCCCGTGCACGGTCCGCGCTAAAAAACCCGCCTCAGTGCGGAGAAAGCCGCGCGTATTTCCCCGGCAGCGGGCCGCCCATCGCGGCAACTCTCATAACTGATTGAAATTACAGGACGACCCCACGTCGCCGATGGGGTCGGATTTTGGCACTCGCAGTGCCTTAAAGCAATAGGGAATTGTGGTATTCCAACCGAAAGTCACAACTTATGCCCGATTCAACGCCCAATCCCAGCTCCGCTCTCTGGCAGCCGAAACTCGTTTATGGAATGGCCGCCACCTGCTTGCTCCTGGGGCTCGCTGTCGGGTTTCTCTTACGGGGCTCGGAATCGCAAGCACGGGCCAGCAACGTCGCCACCAAGGGCTTAGTGCCCGAGCCGGCCGTCGCCGCCCAGATGCCCACGCTTGAGCAGATGAAGCACATGGCCGACAAGCAAGTTGCGCCCCTGCTGGAGCAACTCAATAAGGATCCCAAGAACAAAGACCTGCTCATGAAGGCGGCGTACTCTTACAAGTCAGCCCATCAGTTCAAAGACGCTGCCGCTTATTTCGATCGCGCGTTGCAGGTCGATCCCAACAATGTGGCAGTGCGTACCGAGATGGCGTCCTGTCTTTATTACGACGGCAATGTCGACGGCGCCCTGGCGCAACTGAACGAGGCGCTGAAGATCAGTCCAAAGGACGCGAACTCCCTGTTCAACCTGGGCGTGATCCGTTGGAAGGGAAAAAAGGATGCGGCGGGAGCGATTCACGCCTGGCAGGAATTACTGCAAACCAATCCGAACCTCGATAGGAAACCAATCGTCGAGCGCATGATCGCGGAAGCCCGGCAACAGGGGCGCCCGCAATAGAAGATCCGGCCACGCCGGATCCACAAGGAGCCGCAACGCTATGTCGAATGCCGAGAGAACGACGGAACAATGGACCAGCAAGCAGGCTTACGCGCTTTCGGTGATTTGCCTGCTGGTAGGCATCGCCGGCGGCTGGTTTGTCCGCGGCTCGCAAGGTTCAGCCATGGAAGTGGAGCGCGCCTCGGCTGCCACAGCTTCCCAGCCCGACACCAGTTCCATGCAGCCCACCCCCGAGCAGATACGGCAGGTGGCCGACAAGCAGGCTGCTCCGCTGATCGAGCAACTGAAGACCGACTCCAGGAATGCCGCATTGCTGGCCAAGATCGGCAACATCTACTACGACGCGCAACAGTACCCCGTGGCAATTGACTACTATCAGCAGTCCTTGAAAGTCGCGCCCGACGATGCTTCGGTGCGCACCGACATGGCGACCGCGTTCTGGTACACCGGGAATTCCGACACCGCGATCGCCGAGTTCAATCGCGCCCTCTCTGAAGAACCGAACAAGCCGAACGCGCTGTTCAATCTCGGTGTAGTGCAATGGCAGGGCAAGATGGATGTTGCCGGTGCACTGGCCAGTTGGCAGAGGCTTCTCGATACCAACCCAAACTACGAAGGCCGAGCCAAAGTCGCTGAGTTGATGGAGCAAGTCAAGAAACACACGGGCATGAAGCCCGGCACGCAAGCGAAAACGCAGTCGGAGTAAACGCTGCCTGGGGAAATCGAAATCCAGAAGCGGAATCAATACCATGCTGACCCGACAGGCCTGCTGGATTCTTCTGTTCTTTGGCGTGATTCCCAATCGCCTTCAGTGCCAGTCTGTCGCGGCCGCGGAGTTCATGTCGCTGGACGCCGCGCAACCCGTGATCCGCGCGCTGCCCGATGCCCTTCCCCCGGACTTGCACACCGCGCATCCAGTGGATGCCGCCGCATGGAATGCCTGGGTTCGGAAGATCGATCGCGAGGTGCGTGAGCGTCTCGTGCGGGGCGAGGAGGACACGCTTACCAACCTCCTCCGGTTCGGAGTCACCTTCACCAAGGAATATCGCATCGACGATGAGTATCTGGCGCGCTATGGCCAGAGCACCCTCGTCAACACCTTCGCGGAGAAGCGGGCGCGCGACCTGGTTCGCGCCCTCGCTGCTCCTCATCCCGGCGAAGGCCTGCTGCGCATGCGCGCGTTTCTCGAGAGCAAAGGATTCTCGTTCGGGACCCAGGCGCAACCGGCAAGAGTCCGGCGCTACCTGCTCGGCAACCTCGCCAGAATGCGCGACGAGTTTCTCCGTTACCGCAGCCAGAAGAAAGATGACACCCGCTTCCAGCTGTTTAAAGACCGCGGCATCTCGCTGGATACGAATCTCTGGCCCGACTTCCTCATCGACCAGCACCTCCGCGACATGGCGGTTCGCGGCGCTTTAAAGCCTGGAGGCGTGCGCCGCGTCGCCATCATAGGCCCGGGCCTGGATTTCGCGAATAAGGAAATGGGCAACGACTTTTACCCGCCGCAGACCATCCAACCCTTCGCGGTTCTCGACGCGCTGTTTCGGCTGGGGTTGGCCGATCCAAGCAAGATCGAGCTATATACGCTCGACATCAGCCAGGACGTAAATTTTCATATTCACCGCGCACACCTTGCCGGCGAGAAAGGACGGCCCTACGTCGCGCAACTGCCGTGGAATACTGCCGCGCGTCACCAACCCGACTATCGGGCCCGCTTCGTCGAGTACTGGAAGCAACTGGGCAATCAGATCGGCCAGGAGGTAACTCCGATCCCAGTGCCTGCGGCAGCGGCCGACACGCAGACCCGGGCCCTGAAGATTCGCCCGGAGATCGTTGCCCGCATCACCCCGATCGATATGAACGTCGTCTCCCAGCGCCTCTCACTCAGCGGAGAGCAGGCGTTCGATCTGATCATCGGGACTAATATCTTTCTCTACTACGACGAATTCGAACAGTTGCTCGCTCGAGCCAACGTCGCTGCCATGCTGAGGCGTGGCGGCTACCTGCTCACTAACGACAAGCTGCCTGACAAAGTGCCTTCGGGATTAGAGGAAGCGCCGCCAACTGTGCTGGTCGTGGCTCGCGATCCGGACGTTACCGAATACATGTTCTGCTACAAACGAGTTAAGTAAGGCTCGCCACGTTCGTGGAGTCTCGGCCGGAAGTCAATACCTGCCGCAGCCGCCACAAGACCCAGGCCAGCGATCCTATCCCTGCAAACCAAAATGCGAATGCGACCCGCACAACCCATCGCGGTGCCTCTCCCACGCGGCGCAAAACGAATGGCAGGAAATTCCAGGTGGTGATCTTCACGTAATCCCATGGATCGGTGAGCATGTCGGAATTCGTAAGCCCCCAGGCATCCATTTTTCCCAGCGCGAATGCCACGATGTTTTTGAAGCGCAGCCCAACCACGAAGGTGGGATGTCCGAGCGTGGTCATCTGGTAGATTTCCAGCGAAAGCCAGAAGGCGACGGAGGCGACCTGCACCGCCGTGGCGATCGCGATCAAGCCAACTCCCAGCGCCCAGACCGCTTTGCCAAATTCCGCTCGATAGCGCAGCAATAGTGGCACTGAGAAGAACGCGACCAGCTGTGCGGCGCTTGAAACATAGCGGTCACCCCACGCCGAATCGCCGCTCCATACGGTGTAGCGCGCATAGAACGAAATGTAGGTCAGCAGCAAGATACTGGATGTCACGAGGTACGCTTTGATTTCTGAACCAAATCGCCGCCAGCCGACAACGACGATGAGGAGCGCCAGCAGCAGCAGGGGGTCAAACAGAAAGATCGATTTCTCTGGGGTGAACAACGCGCCCACGAAGCCGACATGAAACGGCACTTCAAACGGATAGTTCGGGGGCAGCGATGGATTGAGCTCGCGCTGCTGCTGCCCGAACACTGTGATGTAGGTGTTGAAGAACGAGCCAAAGCGGTAGTACTGGTAGACACGGTCGATCAGAAGAAACACGGCGTAGATGGGAAATGCGGTCAACCCGTAGCTGCGAACCTTCGACCAGATCTGGTCGAGCGACTGGTGCGTGTAGAGCAAGACCAGCAAGAGGAACATGCCGCCGGCGATCAGGTCCATGCCGGTCGTTAGACGGGTGAGCAGGTTCAATCCGAACGCCGCCGATCCGATGGCCAGCGCGCGACGGCTTCCCGTCAACAGCCATTCATATTGAAACGAGAATCCGGCCAGGGTCAGCAGCAGAATGTAGTTGTTCTCCATCATGTTTTGCGTGTAATGGAGATGCGTGGTGCACGCGAGCAGCGCCAGGACTCCTGCGGCTGCTTGCCGTTGCGTGAATTTCAGAGACGTCAGGAAACGAAGGCAAACCAGGGCGGTCAACAGGTTGATGAGGACATTGGTCGAGTACGAAACGATGATGTAGCGAACGCTGGGATCGTTCCCGTTGTACTCGGCGAAGATGGGCAGCTTCTCCACGTACGTCCCCACAATGTCGGCGGGGAGCATGAGCAACGACTGGCCAATGCCATACCATGCGTAGATTCGTCCGTTGCGGCCGCGCAAGCCGAATTCGGGATAGTCGCCCGGCAGTACCGGCGGCGCGGACGTCCAGAAGGAGTGGGTGGTCTGCAGGCGGCGCGCGGTGTCGGCAGAATCCACGTCGCCCGATTGCACAACAAAGGCGATCAGCCCCGCCGCAAGAGCCAACAGGAAGACGGGATCCTTGAGGAGACGGCGACCATTCCCGAACATTGCACGTGATATTAACCGACCGATGAACCAGCCTCAAATGACGCGCTTCGCGATCGATCGCAGACGTTCTTACGGGCGCTCTCTAACAGGGCGGAATTCGACCACTGCAATCTCGTCGAATTTTCCCAACCCCCGAGCCGTAAACGCGCCGCGTGTGTAGCTCGCGAGCCACTCGATGGTGGGGTAGGAGGGCGGTGCCTCTGGTTCAGCTCAGTGGCTGTGCCCGTGACACGTCAGTGTGCAGGTATTGGTCGCGCGGTTGTAGGTGATCGGGGCGTTGCCGTTCGGAGCCACTACGCTGGCATCGAAATTCACCATGCGCTCGCCCGAAATCGTTGCGGACTGCGCGCCCATCCCATGCGCTGTGTGGCATACCGAGCAGGAGAAGCCGTCGTTGATATGGCGCGAGTGCTCCGTGAAGCTGCTGTTGCTGAGAATGATAGTCAGGTTGTGGCACTTGGCGCATAACGAATAGGGGCCGACTGGGCTGAGATCAGGGCTGGGGAACAGATTCGTAATCGTTTGTCCGCGGAACGCGGTCTGGCTCAACTCGTATCGCCGCTCGAGGATGTGGGTGAATTTTGATCCGTGGGGGCCGCTGGCGCCAGTGCCACCAAATTCTCGGTTGTCATCGCTGTTATGGCAATCGGTGCACAGAATCCGCGTCCCCATGGTGCGCCCCTGGGTGATTCCATCGATGTTCAACATGTTGGTCAGCAGGCTTTGCTGCGCAAACGCACTGGCTCGATCATGCATAACGGGATGGCTCGAACTCGACGTCAGCGCGAACTGGGGAATCAGGTTGAGTGGATCGCCTGCCGAAACCAGGCGGATCGGCAGATATCCGAAAGCCGGATTTACTGTCTTCCCGGTGCCTGTACCGTGACAACGCAGGCAATTCTCGTATTGATTGACCGCAGGATTGAGAACTGTGACCCCATCCACCCCACTGATGCCAATGACGGCGTTTTGCGACGGACGCACCGCGGGTGGTGGTGGGAAGGTCGTCACCTGGTTCGAGGCGTGCGGATTGTGGCAGTCCACACAGGTTGAATGCCGATTCTGATTCAGCAGTGCGGTCTCCTTCGCATCGTGCACGCTGCTGCCGGTCGAGAAGGGATGCCCGACCTTGGTAAACTCAGTGAACACGTTGGGTGCCGGCGGCGAAACGTTCGCTCCGCCGTTATGGCACGCGATGCAGTCCTGCTCGTTCGCCCCGCGCAACAGCCGCGCGGCGCCCGCGGCATTGTGCGAGGCATGACACGCACCGCACGCATTCTGCGCGACGGTGGCATACCCTCCAACCGGAGGCTGATTCGCCGTCTTACTGGCGCTGATCGCATGCGCGCTGATCATCCAGCTCGCCAGGGGATTCGTCTGTCCCGACATGACCCGGTTGGGATCGTGGCACGCCGTGCACAGTTGTCCGTTCGAGCCGTCGCGCACCAGGAAATTCATGTTGATCGTGTCGACCGCCTGCACGTGCGGGTTGTGACAGCTGGTGCACTCGATGTTGCCTTTCACCAGCTTCACCGCGCCGGTCGGATCGGCGGTTGCGCCCTGGCCCACCAGCGTCGATACCAGGTCGGCGGTGTCCTTCATGGGCAGCACCAGGCTGAAGGGATGCGATCCCTGCAGGTTCGTGCCGAAGACATCAATCGTTTTCATGCTTCCGGTCATTGGGATCTGTTTGTAGGCCACCGTCTGTCCCGGAGCCACCGTGCCATCGTGACAGCTCAGGCACAAGCTGCTCGATGCGCCTAACGGGGGCTGGGCGTTTCCCTTCTCCGAATAGGTGGTGCTGGTGTAGGGCGTGTAGGTCGCGGTTGAAAGGGTCTGGTTCCACAGCGGAGTCGCGCCACCAACACCAGAATGGGGCGCATGGCAATAGAGGCAGGAAGCGGAGAGTCCCCCGCTAATCGGCGAACCGCCGGCCGGCGTGAGATCGTGAGCGCCCAAGACATCTCCGCTTCTGGCCTGGCCCAGGGCGAGGATACTTGCCAACACCAGATATATCGCGATTGCGACTGGGCCCTTCACTGCGTGCCTCCCGTGGCCGCCTTGGGCAGCGCGTAATAATGGAAGACCTGCACGCGGCGGTTGAACGAATCGACCACCAGCACGCGGTCATTCTTATCGATGAACAATCCCGCCGGCAGCTGGAAGTCGCCAAACCCGGTGCCGTTGCGTCCGAAGGTGTAGAGCAGTTGGCCTTCGCGATCGAATACCTGCACCATGTTGTAGAAGCCGTCGACCACGTACAGGTGTCCTTCCGAATCCACGCCGATGCCCTTCGGCCGGAACATCCACCCGCGCCCGTCGCCCAGCCGGCCCACCGCGTATTGGAACGTGCCGTCGCGGTCGAGTACCTGGACGCGGAAATTCATCGCGTCGACCACCACCAGGTTGTTGCCCTCGAGCCGCAGTTCCGTGGGGAAGTTGAACTCGCCGTTGCCGGCGCCGTTCTTCCCGAATTTCTTCAAGACGCTGCCCTGCATGTCCATCTCGAAAATCTGGTTGCGGTAGGTATCGGTCACGAAGATGTGCTGCGCGGCGGAATCGACAGCAATGCCTGTGGGCCGCTTGAACATGCCCTCGCCGCCTTTGAGGCTGCCGATCACGTGACGCAGCTTGCCGCCGGCATCGAAGACAAAAATCTTGCCCGCGTCGGAATCGGTGACGTAGATGTTGTCCTGGGCATCGACGGCCACGCATTGCGGCCAGCGCATCGCGTCTTTTCCCTCGGGATGCGATAGAAACTTATATTTCTCCTGCTCGAAATCGAAGATGTGCACGCCAGCCGCGCCCGGGTCGGTAACGATGATCCGCCCCTTCGAATCGCTCACCACACTGTAGGGACGCTGCATGTGATGGAATTCGGGCGCACCCGCCACCACATCGACCAGCTTGTTCCAGAAGCCGCGCTTGGGCTTGGCCTCGCGCTCGAAACTGAAGCTACGCTCGAACACCAGCTTGCGTCCGCCTTCCAGCTGCAGCACCGGGACAGTCACCGGCTGGGGCGTCTTCTGCTGCGACGCGCTCGCCAGCGAAGGCGCGAGCGCCGCCAGCGTCACCAGCCCTAGAGCTAGTACGCTCTTCGCGGGTGATCTGCGCTTCAGAAGAAGTTGAACCATCGCTGGACCCCGAAATAATAGGAGTTGACGTCAGCCGGAGCCGAGCTCGATGCGCTGAACCCCTGCACGAACTTGCTGTAGCCCGCCGTGAACCACATCTGCCGGAACTGATACTGCAGGCGGACTACGGCGCTTTCAGAATTGTTATGGGAACCGAGTGTGCCGTTGAGAGTATCACTGAACGCCCGCGAAAAGCTGGCCGAGGCGGTGAATCGCTTGAAAGGATTGAACCCTACGCCGCCGCCATACGAATGGCCGCCATACATGATGATGTCCGAGGGAAGCGGGAGGGGATTCTGTATCGGTAGCGGCACTGGTCCCGTCCCTCCAAGCAGGGCGCTCCCGTCGGACTTGGCATAGCTGCCGCTGATGCCAAACCATTTCGCGGTCAGGCTGGTGGTGTAGTTTTGCGTACGCGTTCCATAACCGGCCGCGGTGTTCAGCAGGCTCCGCGATCCGCCCGTACTGGCACTCCAGTGAAGCGGCCCAAACTTGCGTCCAACGGCGGCGTTGTATCCGAAGCCGGAGGTCGTGTACCCGACTAGCAGAGTCTGCGTGTTCTGATAGTAGTTGCCGGATCCGCTCAGTTCCCACGACGCCAATTTCCGATAATAGGTCAGGGAGCTAAGCAGCCCGATGGAGTTCAAACCGGAGGAGTCCACCGTTGTATAGGTGACCGCCGCCACCGAACTCAAAGAGCCCCCCAGCACGTGATTCCAGTAGCTGACCGATCCTGTGACTCCATTCGATCCGTAACTCTTTCCGAAATATGACTGCTGGCGCCGTTCGACCGTTCCGGAGGCAATGATGTGCTGGGTGACGTTGTAGCTGGCAAGACCGCTTACGTCTAACGAACTGGACGACTGCCCCGGTATGGGCTGTCGAACCAGTCCCCCCGCCGTAGTAATGTTCTCCCACAGTGTGCCCACCAGGTTGTCGGAGTAATTCAAGTTGGTCGCCAGCGTAAGGTCATCCTTGGGATGGACGGTCATATTCGTGTTCACGGTGTTCACGCCGCCGCTGTAGCTGCTCTGCATGTAGTCGGAACTAAAGTTGGAATGATTGAAATTCGCAGAGACCGTCCCGTGCCAGCCGATGTCGTGGTTGCCGCCTACCGAAAAGGAGTTTCCTGAGTTATCGGACGTCTGCGCCTCGTTGGTCACAAGTTGCGGGTACTCCGAGTGATTCTGCGTGTGGATGTAGCCGCCTGTCAGGTTGAACCCGGCAACCCGGTAGATCGCGTGCGTATTGAAGTTGTGGAATGTCGTGCTGCCGCCGGCGTTTTCGCCGTAAATCGAATAATCGCTGTTACCTTGCGCGTAGTTAAAGGACAGGCTGGGATAATCGGGCACATTCACTCCCCAGCCGACATTGAAGCCATCCGAATTTCCGTGCGTGGTGAAGCCGACGGCGTCCGGCACGCCAAATGTGCCCAGACTGTTATATGACTTGGAATAACTCACCGAGCCGGGGAAGTTGCTCCCGCTGAACAGCAGGACGGTCGCATTTACTCCACTGCTGTCAGAGATCGATTGCGAGGCGGAATTGGCCCGCGACTGGTTGTAGTAAGGATTGATATTGAAGTTCAGAAAATTTGGCGTGTAATAAGACCCGGCCAGGTCCGCGGTGCCGCCGAGGTTCAGCCCGTGATCCGCCGTAATGGAATTTCCGTAGTCCGCGGTATACCCGAACGACGCTTGCCCGTTCAGGTTCATGTTGATGTTGTCGCCCACCGTCACTTGGGCCGGTGCGCGCAGGGTCAGTGCCATGATCACTGTCCCTATTAGCCAAACTGCTTGCGTCCTCATGGCACTCCACACTTTCTCCCCCATTTCAAAGCTCTTCGACTTTGGCGTGCGCGCGCAGTCTCTGGTCCAGAGCGGAGCGGAGTTGCTCGCTCATTTGCTGCTTCAGTTGCTTGCGCAGTCCATCTTTCACCGCTTCAAATTTCTGCGTTCCCGCCGGGTTGTGGGCGTTGAGCCGGATGATGGTGTAGCCGTTCTCGATCGCAATCAGGCCGCTCAACTGCCCTGGCTGCAAGGCCTGCGCGGCCTGCAATACTTCCGGCGGCAGCTTGGCCCGGTCGACCGCCCGGCGATCGCCCATCATTACGCGATAGTCGTCTTCCGAAATTTTTTCTGCCAGCACGCCGAACTCTTCGTAATTCTTCGTGGCCTTCGCCTGCCGCAGCGCATCTTCCGCGCGCATGCGCGCTTCCTTCAACTGGCTGGGTGTTGCTTTCGGTGGAGGCAGAATCGAAATCGTCTGGATGGCAAACGTTTCCGGTACACGGAATTGTTCGAGGTTCTTGTCGTAGTACGCTTTCGCCTGTATCAAGGAGATCGATGTCCGGCTTGATATCTCGGCCTTCAGCATCTGATCGATCAGCAGCGAGCGCTGAATCTTTGCCCGCAAGACCTTTTGGGAGTTGTTGCACTCGGTCCTCATGAATTCCCGGTAGTCGTCGGGACTCTTGAACTGCTTCTGAAGATCTGCGAGTGCGCGATCCATTTTTGCGGGCGGCACGGCCACGCCCCGGCGCAGCGCTTCCTGGTACACCAGTTCCTCAAACACGATCATCTTGAGCGCGCCCGCGCGGATATCGGCTTCCATGGCTTTGGGGAAGCCGCCGTTGTGCTGGCGGGCATAGGGAAAAATCGCGTACATCTCGCGCAACAGATCGCGATCGGTCAGGACCGTACCATTCACCCGTGCTACCGGCCTGCCTGCCGGACCTGGTGCCACCATCCCAAAGGCTGGCGTCGCGGTCGAAGCCGGCGCGTGGGACACCGCCAGTTGCGCCCAGACGGGAGTTATTGCCAGAAGCAGCAGGGACCCGACTTTGAATGGTTGCGTCATAGCCTTCCTCGGTTAAAAGCAGGGGGAGGAAGTTTCCTCCCCCACATTGAAAACATCCACGACTAGATCGTCGGCAGATTGGCGTTGTGCATTTCGTTGGCTTCGCCACCGTGGCAGTTGCGGCAGAATTGCGCCGCCGAGTTGCTCGCGGTATTGCCCGGGTTGTAATACCCGCGCACGAAGAAACTCGTCTGATACGTGCCTTGGACACCGTTGATCTTGCCGTTCCAGGCGTTCATGCTGTGCTGGTCATGGCAGGTCGTGCAGGTGACGGCTGGCACTCCATTGATGGTTGCGGGGGATACGACCCAGCCATAATCCTGAACGAAGTTGTACATCTTCGTTCCGGCTGGATAGGTGATCTTCCCGTTCACGATGGTGCAATCCCAGTTGTACTGGCCGCCGCAACCGATGGTCGCGCTCGGTCCTACTGGGTGATCGTTGTTGTAGTCGCCCTTTTTCCCGCCGTCGTTGCCGAGCAGGGTGGGGGCATTGCCGCCGATGGCGTTCGGAATGGTCTCAACCGTCGAACCCTTCATCATGCCGTTGGTGGCCAGGTTGCCGTCATGGCAGCTCAGGCACAGCATGATGCCGACCATCGGGTCATGCGCGCCGGCCGCGGAGTTGGCCGGAGTCGTAACCGGAAAGCCACCCGCATCGCCGAAGGCGAACGTCTGGCTGTAATAGGGCTTCAGATCTCCGCCCCACAACGCAACGTCGCCGCTGGTGGCATCCGCTGTCGCGATGCCGTTGCCACGGGCGCCGTTGTGCGGAGAGTGGCAGGCCACGCAGCCCCGTCCGTAGACCAGGTGCGCGCCCAGCACGTCCGAAGACGGGGCGTAGTTCGGATTCGGCTGCGCCATCGCCACCGCTGCGGCGACGAACACAACCATAAGAACTAGCATTGCTTTCTTCATAAGTTCAAAGACCTCCTGATGATGTGTTGCAACACGTTCTACTACTTCTTCCATTCGGAGCCGGGGTACCTTCCGTCTCCCACAATCAGCTGCAACAAAGCAGCCGAACTCTTCGCGGCTACTGCGGCACCGCTGGATTCTTCTTCTCGCTGTTCGCATTGGCGCTTTCTCCGGTTGCAGGCTTGGTTTCGTCCTTGGCCCTTTCGATGCGCAGTTGCTCGGCCTCAGAGTCAGTCACATAGCGGAACATCTGCACCCGTCCCGGAAACTGTTCCGAGGTCACCACCCGGTTGAATTTGGTGTCGATCGCGATGTCATAGGGCGCCGAGAACTGTCCCGGCCAGCTGCCGGCTTCGCCGAAATAAATCAGCAACTGTCCCTCGCGGTTGAACACCTGCACCCGCTGCTGTACGGCGTCCACCACCCAGATGTGCCCGTCCGCGTCAATTGCGATCCCCTTGGGACGCGCCAGATAGCCGGGGCCATCACCGTTCTTCCCGAACATGCCGATGAACTTTCCGTCAGCGTCGAAGATCTGCACGCGGTTGTTCAGCGTGTCGGTGACGTAGACGTTCCCGTCTTTGTCGAGCGCGACATTGGTCGGCAGAGAAAAGGTGCCGGGATCGGTCAATGTGTGCTTTTTCCCGGCCACGCCAATCTTGCGCAGCATCTTGAAAGTGTCGGCGTCGAACACCACGACCACGTCGTTCTGCGTGTCCACCACGTACAGAAACCGGTTCTCGGTGTCGATGGCGAGACCGCCCGGCCCGCCCAGCACTTCCATGCCAAAGCCGGCGTCTTCCTGAAATTTCCGGTCGCCAACTTTCGATGGGCTGATCACCGTGATGCGATGCAGCTTGTCGTCGCTTACGAAGATGCGGTCGTTGTCGTCGATCGCCAGACCGTTGATCAGTCCGAAGTGCGCTTCCTGGCCGTTGCGGATCAACTCGACTTCGCCTTTCTTTTCGGCGTCGAAGATGAAGATCGCGCCGACGGCCTGGTCGGCGGCGTAGATTCTGCCCTTGGAATCGAACGCCACGCCGTAAGTACGTACCAACTGGAACGGCAGCTTGAGGTCCTGATCGGCTTGCGGCTTTGTGCCCGCCAGGCGATCCATCCAGCCTTGCTTCTCTTTTTTCTTGCCATTCACCACGGTGTTGAAGTCGATTTTTTCCCCGGTGAACTGCTGCAGGAAACGAATGCGTGTGATGGCTGGCGGATTCGGCCAGATGATCTTGCTGACGTCGAAGTTCACCCGCTTGGGCAGTTGTGCCTGAGGATCGGCCGCAGCTTTCTTCTTCTTGTCAGCAGCGCAAGGCAGGGCCACGGCCAGCATCAGCGTCACGGCCAGCAGGGTCCAAATCTTTCGGCGATTCGAACTTGCGATATGGGGCAACATGGTCAATTTGTCTCCTACTGCCCTTGCGACAATCTGCCCTTGTGGCAGGTGTTGCAGAAATCCATTCCCGGCTTCTGGTCTTTCGCCAGCAATCCGGGTTGATCGGAAGAATGCGGCTGATGGCACGTCAGGCAGCTGATCTGTCCGGCTGCCGGATTCTTCGGATCGACTGGACCAGCCACCGGATGGAAGTCCACCGGGTGTCCCGCGCCGTATTGCAGCGGCAGGACTGGAGCCTTGCGCAGGTAGTTTTCCGGGAGCCGAACCTTGCCGTCGAAAATCGTGATGAGGTGCTCGGCTTCTAGCTTGTTGGGGCTGCGATCCGGTCCGTGGCACTCGAGGCACACGCTGTTGACGTCTTTCGCGCGCAGCAGGTGAACGTTCTCGCTGCCGTGCGGCTCATGACAAGTCGCGCATCCCTGTTCGAAAGCCGGCTGGTGCACGTTCTTCTTCTTATGCTGCTCGGCCTGGTCGGCATGGCAGCCCAGGCAGGCGTTCACCGGGTCCGGCTTCACGAAGCCCGGGGTCTTCCCGGCATGCGGGTCGTGACAGTCAGTGCAGTCGCCGGCCGCGCCGGGATGCTGCACTTTGGCATCGGCAATCTGCTTGGCCTTGTCCTCATGGCAGGTGACGCAGAGATCTTTCGCGCTAGCGGCCGCCAGAACTACCTTGCCGTCTTTTGCGGGCTTGTGGCAGGTGTCGCACATGTTGTTCTCGAACGGATTGTGCGTGAACGCCTGCAAAAGCTTGGGCGATTTCGACTGATGGGGATCGTGGCACTGCACACAGTTCGCTGTGGCAAAAGGCTGGTTCTGATGTGCCTTCTGCAGGTTCGCGTCTTTCGCGTCATGGCAGTCGAGGCAGAGCGCCGGGGCGGATTTGGTCAGATGGAAATCGAATTCTTCTTTGCCCCGCTCTCCGGTTTTGTGGGTGACGTGGCAGGTCTCGCATCCCATGTCGAGCGCTGCGTGACGGCTGCCCTTCGCCGGAGTGTTCAACCCGATCTGGTGGCAGCTCAAACACAGATTTTCTTTGGCGTCGCCGGAAGTGGCTTTCAGCAGCTGGTTCTTGTTGTCGGCAACGTGGGGGTCATGACATTTGAGGCAATCGCGAACCGCGGGTGTATGAACGACGCCCTTGATGTCGGCCGCGTCCTTGTCGGCATGGCAGGTGAGGCACAGGGCGTAAGGCGTGGTCGTGATCAGCTTGACCCGGGTGACGTCTTTGTTGACGCGAATCTCGTGGCAACTCAG
>Ga0070765_100000738_pt1 | contig 19564 bp, 14 predicted proteins | sample HubBroMetageWFT5_FD_71516 | JGI IMG/M metagenome (GOLD analysis project Ga0070765, IMG submission 71516) | Warmed and freeze-thawed soil microbial communities from the Hubbard Brook experimental Forest, New Hampshire - Hubbard Brook CCASE Soil... | ecosystem: Environmental > Terrestrial > Soil... | reverse complement strand
GCGCTTCCAATCGAGGCGCTGGAATTCGGCCCACTCCGTTGCCAGAACGGCGGCGTCCGCGTCTTTGAGCAACTCGTAGGGATCCTTCGCGAACGATATTTCGGGGAGCAACTTGCGCGTTTTCTCCATGGCTTGAGGGTCGTATGCGCGCAGACGTGCGCCTTCGGCCAAGAAGCGTTTGGCGGCATCGACGGCGGGCGAAAAGCGAATGTCGTCGGTGTTTGGCTTAAAGGCCAAGCCGAGCAGCGCAATTTTTTTGCCTTTCAGCACCCAAAGAGCTTTGCGAGCTTTGGCGAGAAGCAGATCGATGCGTTGTTTGTTGACCTGTTCAGCGGCCTTCAGCAAAGTGAAATCAATGCCCACCCGTTCGGCCAATCGCACGAAGGCTTGAACGTCTTTAGGCAGGCAAAAACCTCCGAAACCAAGTCCGGCTTGCAAAAACTGCGGGCCGATTCTGGGATCCATCCCTACCGCGGCGGTAACTTCCTGGACGTCGGCGCCCAGCTGATCGCACATATCCGCCAGAGAATTCGCAAAAGAGATTTTCAGGGCGAGAAACGAATTGGAGGCGTGCTTGATTAACTCCGCGCTGTTGACGGTGGTGACGACGAAAGCGGGCGCGGGAGAATCAGGACACTCGCCGTTGTGCGCGGGACAAGTAAATTTCTTGTCCAAAATGGGCGCGTAAATTTCGCGAAGTTTTTCGGCGGCGGCTTTTTCGTCCACTCCAATTACGATTCGATCGGGATGAAGGAAATCGGTCACAGCGGTGCCTTCGCGGAGGAATTCCGGATTGGATGCCACGGTGAAATTCGCGCCGGTTTTACGACTGTAAACAGTGAGAGCGCGCTTTAGCTCCTGACCGGTTTGAGCCGGCACAGTGCTTTTTTCCACAACTAATTTGGGACCGCCGCCCTCGGTGGCGATCATGCGGGCGACATTGTCGATGGCGCTTAGATCCGCGTCGCCATTATCCAAGGGCGGAGTTCCCACGCAAATGAAGACAGCTTCGCTGGAACGCACGGCCTCACCGGCGTTACTGGTGAAATGAAGGCGACCTTGGCCGACGTTTTTTTCCACCAGAGAATCCAGGTGGGGCTCGTAAATCGGCAGCTTTCCCGCGCGCAGGGTGATGATTTTGGATTCGTCGTTGTCAGTGCAGGTGACATAGTGCCCGATTTCCGCGAAGCACGCTCCGGTTACAAGTCCAACATATCCACAACCAATTACCGAAATTCGCAAAATTCAGAACTCCTGTTTGAATTAAGTTTCTTATCAATTGGTACAAACTCTCGACCCATCCAAACTAGTGAAACAGCCCTGAAACGAAAAGTCACGATATATGATGGATTCAATTCGCCTGAATTACGAGCGGAGCCGTTCTTGGCGCGGGACTGACCGGCAGTTTGAATTTCGCGCTAGCCGGTGACGTTGTTACGATACCACTCCACCGTTTGTCGCAACCCGCCATCGAGCGGAATGGACGGCTCCCACCCCAGCTCGTTCCTGATCTTTTCAGAGTTCAACGCGTAACGGCGGTCGTGGCCCGGCCTATCCGTGACATGCGAAATCAAGCTTTCCGGTTTGCCGATGATTTTAAGAAGTTCGCGAGACATGGTGAGATTGTCTTTTACGTCGGCACCACCAATATTATAAACGTGACCTAAGCGGCCACGTTCTAATACTGCAAGAATTGCGCGACAGTTGTCTTCCACATGGAGCCAGTTTCTCTGCTGCAAACCGTCCCCGTATACCGGCAACGGCGCGTCGGCCAATGCGCGAGCAATCATTAACGGCAGAAATTTTTCCATAAACTGATGTGGGCCATAGTTGTTGGAACACCGCGCGATGAGTGCAGGGAAGCAGTATGTTCGCACGAAAGAGAGGACCAGCAGATCGGCACCAGCTTTGGAAGCGGAATAAGGACTGCTGGGAGCGAGGGGGGAGTTCTCGTCCGAGAAAGAACCGGGCGGGATGTCGCCGTACACTTCATCGCTTGATATCTGGACGAAACGCTGGATTTGCAATTTGCGAGCGGCTTGCAGCAGAACCACGACACCGGTGACGTTGGTTCGAATGACGTCGGCGGGTTGAGCAATGCTGCGATCTACGTGAGATTCCGCAGCGAAGTGGACAACGGCGTCGGAGCCAGCCATGGCCGATTGGACGGCGGCAGCATCGCAGATATCGCCTTTTATAAAAACGTGATTGGGATTGCCGGATACGCCGGTGAGATTTGCGACGTTTCCGGCGTAGGTTAACTTGTCAAAATTGACGACGGAGTATTTCTGGTTGAGCGAAAGGGCCAACCGGACGAAATTCGACCCGATGAAGCCAGCGCCACCAGTCACAAATAGCTTCATCAAGCACCCCGATGAACCCGTACCGCAGCTGGTAATTCTTCGTCGGAGCGAACCCACAGAAATCCAGCGATGACCAGTAACACGGAAAATAGGAAATTTGAGCGGGAGAAGGGCCGGCCGCTGACACGCACAAGAATTAATTCGAGGAGCAGAGCGGGAGCCATGGAATATAGAATGAGTGACAGAATCATCATGGTGTTCGACTGGATTCGCCGCTCGGCCGCTATCCCCAGAATAATGCCCGCCGGAAAAAAGACGAGGACGTAGTAAATGTCATTATAGCCTTCCAACTCAGAGGGACGGATTTTGCGCAAGAGTTTCGCCAATGTTGCGCCAGGCCCCAGACGATACAGGCGTGTACTTTTCTTTCCATCAATGTAAAGGGAAAGATCCGCGCCATCGTAGGAATAAACGATGTCACGCCGGTTGGAGTCAGTGAATACGTTTGGAACGTACCAGGCCAGAATGGCCCGTTTCGCTGAAAGCGGGCTGCGAAACCAGAAAACGAGATTTGCTTCTTCCTGCTTGACGGTTAGATCAGTGAACGAGGGCGGACGCGACATCGAAATAATCTGGCCGGTCCCAATTTGAGGCACAGTGGCGCTACAGATTATATGGATCGCGAACTGATTCGATTTCTGAACATCGCTAATCAAGCCGGTTACAGGGGAAGCGGAACTTAGCCAGGATTCGCCGTTGAGAACAACGGCATCTGTTGCCGCTGGCACTGAGGTGGTGTGCGCCCATGAGAGAGGGGGAAGAAATCCGTGAATATCGCTGAATGGGGACAAACCTTTAAATTCGTATTCCACGCGCCAGGGAACAGGATCCTGGCCGATTTGGCCGGATTCCAATTGAAGCGCAGCGGAATCGCTGATGGCGCGATCGGCGATTTGTAGTTTTTCGACCTTACCCTGCCAAGAGTTTTGACCTGCAGCTAGGTTGCCCAAGGACAACAAGCAGTCTGTGTACCAATTGCTGAGGCGCGTATACGCTTGGAGTCGGGCAGAAAGTGCAAACCAGGCTAAGAAATAAATGGGGAGCAGAACGGCAATGCGCCTAGGTGTAAGCCATGAACGCAGCCTGCCTTCGCATTGGGAGAGAAGGCGGATGACGGGCGCGCTCACTAACTCAAAAAGAAAAAAGCCCACGACGGAACCAGTGCTGTTGGTAAACACATCTTCCCAACCGGAGTCGCGCATGGGGATATAGATCTGGGTAAATTCGATGGCATAGGAGAGAACAGCCCCCGCTGCCAGGGCGATACAAAAGGTAGCCATCCGAGGCATCCTGCGTTCGCGTAACTTCTCAGCCAGTCCGAAGCCCAAGGGAACAAACAACAAAACGTTCAGAAATACATCGAGAGGACTCGCAGTCTTGGTTTCAGTACCCAATAAAAAAGGCGAGGTATCGCCTGGAAGCTTTGCGTGGAAATCGAAGCGAAAAGGAGACAGCGTTAGAAAGAGAATTCCTGCGAGTGCTGCGATTAAAAACCGGTTCGACCAGCTAGCGCTTAGAGCTGGTGAACGAAAAGCGGCCGTGTGAATCGGCGTCGAGCTCAGAAGAAGGATTCCTCGTCAGCATTCAAAAGTTTAGCACGACCACGGCAGGGCCAGTTGTTTGCCGCCACGCCGCCTGCCGGCTTTCAATTTACCTCCCACCGGAATGGAGAGGGAAGGGAACAGTTCCGTTAAGTAGTTGAAGAACAGAGGGTAAGCAGGCCTGCACTTTGCTCAGGACAGGATTTCTTTGTACCGAAGGACAGGCGAATCCGCCTGCACTTCGTTGCTTCTTTTGACCAGTAGTTCCGTTCTGCTCGTGGTCCCTACACTGTGCGGGACATGAAATCCTCCGCGCAAAACTCCGTACGACCGATTAAGCCGCAGAAGCTAAATGGCCGGCTCTTGAGCGCTGTGCGCCGCGGACCGCTGCCTACCTTGTCGTTTCTCGCCGCATTTGTGGCGATCGCCGGGCTGTCCGGTTGCGTCGGATACACGGGAGCTAAAACTGGCACAGGCAAGGCCGGAGTATTGTCGGGCAGTGTTGCAACTATTGCTTTTGGCAGCGTGGGAATGGGCAAGACTGCGACGCAGAGTTTGACGCTAACAAATACCGGAACAGCAGCGGTAAACGTGTCTTCGTCTTCGATCGCAGGTGCGGGTTACACGGTGGCTTCGGGAAGTCCCTCCGGATCGCTCGCTGTTGGACAAAGCGTGACCGTGCAGATTGCGTTCGCGCCGCAAGCGACAGGCAGCGCGACCGGTAGTTTCACCGTTGCGAGCGACGCATCGAATTCACCTCTTTCGGTAGCATTGACGGGCACAGGAACGCAGCCCGGCCTGGCCAGTACACCGGCATCGGTAAGTTTTGGCAATGTGGTTGTCGGGGCGATCGGATCTGTTTCATTGAACCTGTCTAACACTGGATCCGCGAGTGTCACAATTAGCCAAGCAAGCGTGAGCGGTACTGGTTTTACCATTATTGGATCGCCGAACGGGCAGACAATTCAGCCGGGACAAAGCTTGAGTTTCACAGCACAGTTCTTGCCGACATCTGTAGGCAACGCAACAGGAAGCATTTCGGTGGCTAGCAACGCGCCAAATTCTCCCATGACGATCGCGTTGACTGGGTCCGGTACGCAAGCGGGCCTGGCGAGTGCGCCATCGTCCGTGGGCTTCGGAAACGTGGTAGTCGGGTCTAGCGGGTCTGCATCTGTGAGTTTGTCTAACAGTGGATCAGCAAGCGTGGCCATCGGCCAAGTGAGCGTGAGCGGTACGGGCTTTACCATGGTCGGGGCACCGAGCGGGCAGACGATCCAGCCGGGACAAAGCGTTAGTTTTACGACAAAGTTCTCGCCCACGTCGGCTGGGAACGCAACCGGAACGATTTCTGTAGTTAGCAATGCGCCAAACTCTCCGATGACCATTCCTTTAACCGGAGCAGGAACGCAGCCGGCCCTCGCGAGTACGCCGGTGTCTGTGAGTTTCGGAAAGGTGGTTGTTGGAGCAAGCGGATCGGTATCGCTGAACTTATCTAATCCTGGAACAGCTAGCGTCACAATTAGCCAAGCAAGTATCACTGGGACGGGATTTAGCATGGTAGGATCTCCGGCGGGACAGACGGTTCAACCGGGTCAAAGCTTCAGTTTCACGACACAGTTCTTGCCCACCTCTGCAGGGAATGCAACCGGAAGTATTTCGGTGGCTAGCAACGCGCCAAATTCTCCGATGACGATCGCGCTGACGGGTACCGGGACAGTACCGGGATTAGGAGTTTCCCCTGCGGCGGTCAACTTCAAAGGAGTAGTTGTGGGCAGTAGCGGGACGGCAACCCTAAATCTGTCAAATACTGGATCCGCAGCAGTGACGATCTCTCAGGCGAGTGTGAGCGGAACAGCTTTCACCATTAGCGGATTGGCGGCGGGTCTGACAATCCAACCGGGGCAGAGTTCAAGTTTTACGGCACAGTTTCTGCCGACCTCGGCAGGAAGCGCGAGCGGAAGCATTTCAGTTTCAAGCAACTCGCCCAACTCTCCGATGAGCATTGCTCTAACCGGAACAGGTACCCAACCGGAGATTGGCGCGATCCCATCGAGCGCTCCTTTCGGAAACGTGACAGTGGGAAACACCAATTCGCAGACGATCACACTGACCAACGGCGGAACGGCAAACCTGACAATTTCGCAAGGAAGTGTTTCAGGCACCGGCTTCAAGATTACCGGGCTTAGCACTCCGTTGACGATTACGCCGGGCAGCAACGCAACCTTTAATGCTGTCTTCGCACCGGCGGGCGCCGGAAAAGTTACCGGGTCCATATCGTTAGCAAATGACGCGCCAAGCTCGCCTTATACGATTGCGCTAAGCGGAACAGGAGTCGCTCAAACCCAGTTATTGACTTTCAACGTGTCGAGCCTGAGTTTCGGCAATGTGAACGTCGGAAGCGACAGCAGCTTGCCGGCGACTTTGACGAACACGGGCAATGGCAGCGTGACGATATCTTCTTCGAATACGACGGGAGCGGGTTTCACGGTCAGCGGTTTATCGGCGGGAGAGAGTTTGAATCCGAACCAATCGATTGCCGTTACCGTTCAATTTGCGCCGAGCGCAGCGGGAACAGTCAACGGAAATCTGACGATCGTGAGTAATGCCACAGATTCTCCGACATCGATCGGGTTAGCAGGGACGGGAACCCAGCAGGCAGCGACGGTGGCACTGGGATGGACGGCCAGCACGTCCAGTGTGATTGGCTACAACATTTACCGCGGAACAACGACCGGTGGACCTTATTCCTCGAAGCTAACTTCTTCGCCGGTGGCTTCGACCCAATTCACCGATACCGGGGTGCAATCCGGACAGACGTATTATTATGTAGTCACGTCGGTTAATTCTAGCGAGGTGGAAAGCGCTTACTCCGGGCAAGCTGTCGCTACGATTCCTTAAATTCAGGGCGAATTGAGAGGTGGGAAAGATAAGAAAGCCACAGCCAAAGTAGTGTACGGAATATTCATCATCCCATAAGTCCGAAACGAGCATAGTTTTAGCGGACAGGAGTACCCCCTGTCCTCCCCCGTGTACCCCTGGCCAGTAGTTTCCTGCAAGTTCCTTCCCGCAGAATGCATCTCGAGATGAATCGTGTTTTCATATCAGCAGGCGCTCCATCGAATTTGATACTCTTGGCAACTCGCGCGGCTCGGGACGCCAGATCTATTGTCATGGTGCTGGCATGCTTGGGATTGTGCGGCGCTTCCACGTGCGTAGCGTCTTCAGCAAATCCAAACGAGGAAGTTGCGAAGGGAAGACTCGTGATTACTCCCAGCGCTATCAGCTTTGGGAGTGTAGGAATTGGATCGAGCGCGAGCCAAACGGTGATAGTAAGCAATCGCGGCGGGAAATATGTGACGCTAACGAATGTCTCCGCCACGGGGAAGGGATTTAGCGTCACGGGTTTTTCCGGTTCGAAAATACTGACGACCGGCGAGACTATAAAGCTTACTGTGGATTTCAAGCCGAAATCCGCAGGTGAACAAAACGGAAGCATTTCAATCACAATCGCGCAGCAACAGGCCCAAATTACAGCCGCGCTAACGGGGACGGGTTCAACGAGCAAGTTGAGCATGACGCCGTCCGCAGTCGATTTCGGGAAAGTGAGCGTGGGAAACCCGGTGACTCAGACGTTGAAGTTGATGAACAAAGGCAACGATAGCGTCTCGATCAAGTCGGCAAGTGTAAGCGGCAGAGGATTCAGCATGTCCGGGCTAACTACTCCACAGACACTAACACCCAACCAGTCCGTGACTTTTACCGCGAAATTCGATCCGGCGAGCGCCGGCAACGACAATGGAACGATTTCGGTTACCGCAAGCGGCGATACGGAAGTAATCGATTTGAGCGGACTGGCGGTTTCTTCCAGAGTCGGTCTGAATGCGAGCGCGACTAGCATCACGTTTGGAAACGTAAAAGTGGGAAGCACAGTGACACAAACGGTGACCCTGAAGAGCACAGGGAATTCGAACGTGGACATTTCGAATGTTTCTGTCAGCGGAAGCGGCTATACATTCAGCGGAGTAACACCACACACGGTGCTCGACCCAGGTCAGAGTGCGGTCCTGAGCGTGAGTTTTGACCCTCAGACGGCGGGAGTCTTGCCGGGAACAGTGACGATTTCCAGCAATGCTCCCAATCCGCAAATGAAAATCAGCCTTTCCGGTGATGGAACTTCCGGCCAGCAACCATCTGTGGAGCTGAAGTGGGATAAAAGCACGTCTTCGAATGTTGTGGGATATTACGTTTATCGCAGTGCGAACTCGGGCGCGACCTATACAACCCTAAATTCGCTGCCGGATTCGAGCACAACTTACATGGACAATAGCGTGGCGAGCGGCCATTCGTACGTTTACGTGGTGACCTCTGTTAATTCCAGCGGAGTTCAGAGCGCGTACTCAACTCCGATTGACGTAAATATTCCGGCAAACTGAACGGGCAGAAGTTTTGCTGACTTGCCGTCCGTCGCGTTCACGCGTTTCCTGCTGAACACGCGTTCAATACCGGTACTCCTCCCGCCCTTCGAGACGAATCTAAAGCACACCCGAACAAAGAGAAGCCCTCGGAACTCCAACAATCGGGTTGATTACAAAGTAATGGGCGCGTATAAAATTGTTATCCCATCCTCAAACGGGAAACCGACCAGAGCAAACGAGGAAACGCCATGAACTCCTTCAATCTAATTCAATCGCTGAAATCTTTCGCTCCAATGACATTGTTCTTCCTGGCCTTTATCGGAACCGCTCAAGCAGACGGCGGCGCGTCCGCGAGCGCTTCGTGTGCTGTGGACTGGTCGGCTGCGACCTTTTCTTCTCCCGCAATCGCCAGCGGCGGACCTAACCCCTACGCCGAACTCGCCCAAGCCTACGGCTTCTATCTGCCGACCGAGCAATTCTCTTTTAACGAGGCGAAAGCCCCCGGTTGGACCGCTATCTCCGCCACTGAGAATTTTGCGCCGGGCACTTCCGCAACCGCCGCAGTTAACAGCACCCAATTGACCAGCTCGGCCACCAATACGGGCAATTTTCAGAATAATGCTCAAATTGAACAAACGGGATTTGTGAAAAGTAAAAATGGAACGGTAACCATCACTGTACCCTACTCGTTGAATGTGGCCATGACCAACAGTTCCACCGGGCTCTGCTGTTACAGCGCAATCGATCAGGCCATCATCGAGTTGTTCAACGCCGCGGGAAACACCCTGGAAGGAAGCGCCAGCGTAACCTACACGGATTCGTCCGGCGCCGTGGCTGATTACAGCAAAAACGGCGTGCTGACATTAACAGTCAACGATCTTCCCGCAGGCAAGTATTGGTTTGATTTTGTGGCAGACAGCCAAACAATTTTCGTTCCCGAGCCAGGCATCTTGCTCATGCTTTGCGCGGGCCTGCTTGGCTTGGTTGCCTTGTGCGTGCGTAAAAGTGTGGTGTAGAAACCGCATTGCTCTTCTTTGACCTGGTGCTTTCGTTTCGTAGCACGCGCCCGCACCGCAGGCGTACCTAGGACTCTCGGAGCTCAGCACTCGCGCAGAATTTTCAGCATCCGCCGAAGCGGTTCGGCGGCGCCCCACAGCAACTGATCCCCGACAGTAAAAGCAGCCAGAAATTCCTCTCCGAGTTTCAATTTATGAAGGCGGCCGACCGGTACATTCATGGTGCCGGAGACGGCTGCGGGAGTGAGGCACCGTGTCGTTGATTCCTTGTCGTTGGGAATCAATCGAACCCACGGATTACTGTTTACCAAAATCTGTTCAATATCGCGGAGTGGCACGTCTTTTGTGAGCTTGATGCAAAGACCCTGGCTGTGGCAGCGCATGGTTCCAACGCGTACGCAGATGCCATCGACGGGAACCGGCGGTTGCAAACCCATGATCTTGTTGGTTTCGGCCATGCCTTTCCACTCTTCGCGAGTTTGTCCACCGGGCATCTCGCCATCGACCCAGGGAATCAAGCTAGCCGCGAGAGCCGCGCCAAATTCTTTTGTGGGCAAGTTCGAGTCACGTTGGACTTGGGTTATTAAGCGATCGACTTCCAGGGCGTTTTCAGATGGACTGGCGCGGTTTGGTTCGGTGAGAAACTCCATCTGTTTGACAAGTTCTAACATCTTAGCGGCGCCGGCGCCGGAGGCAGCTTGATAGGTCATGGTGCTGACCCATTCAACCAGGCCGGCTTTGAGAAGTCCGCTGATGGCCATCAACATTAAACTTACAGTGCAATTGCCGCCTGCGAACGTGCGGAGGCCGCGCGCCAAACCGTCTTGAATTACGTCGGCGTTTACGGGATCGAGAATGATCGCGGCTTCGTCTTTCATACGCAAGGTGGAAGCGGCATCAATCCAAAAACCTTTCCAACCGGCGGCGCGCAGAGGACCGTAAATTTCGGCGGTGTACTCGCCGCCCTGGCAGCTGATCAGAACGTCGCAGGTAGAAAGCTCACGGAGATCCTTCGCGTCTTTGAGCGAGATGTTGCCGGATTCTTTGGGGGCGGCGCCAGCGATGTTGGATGTGGAGAAAAAAATCGGCTCGAGGCCGGCGAAATCGTTTTCTTCGCGCATTCTCTGCATGAGAACGCTGCCGACCATCCCTCGCCATCCGATAAATCCCACACGCGGTGTGGCTATGTTGAGTCGCACAGTAGGTTGATTATGCCATCGCTCACGGGATTTTCGCGGTAGTGCTAGCGAACAGGTTCTTCGAGATGGAGTTCGCTATGGACGGTGGCAAGCGCTGCCTTCACATCTTGCTGCGCAACCACAAAGGAAATATTACTCCCCGAAGATGGGTTAGCTATTCCGAAGATTTTTAGGGTATCGCGTTGGAGAGCCGCGGTTACACGCTCAACGACATCGACAGCATTGCGCAAGTTCCGGCCGACCAGAGCAATAACCGCGACCGACGGGTTAAGAGTGATGTGTTTCAGTTTTTCGCGCTCCAAATCGTGCCCGAATTCGCGGCGCAGGGCTTGGAATGTTGATTCGGCATGATCCGCTGAAACGACGATGCAGACCGCGTCTTTCGAAGAACGCGATTGTGGTACCAGGCGGACCTTAACCGGAACCGCTGCTACCGTCGCAAGCGTCCGGCGCAAAGTGTCCGGAGTTTCCAAAACGCTGGAAGCACGGACTGTGATCAAGGCGGAATCGCCAATGACCGTCGCTGCTCTTACGCCCGCGGCGGTCGAAGAACCGTCCGGCGTAATTTTGGTTCCGGGCCGATCGGGAGCGAAAGTGTTGCGAATTGAAAGAGGGATTCCGCATTGCATCAAGGCGTGCAGGGTTTTCGGGTGCAGAACTTTAGCACCCAGGTCCGCGAGGTCGGAAGCTTCCCGGTAAGACATTTCGAGTATGGGGGAAGCGGAAGGGACCAGGCGGGGATCGCTAGTAAGAATGCCGTCAACGTCGGTCCACAAGGTGACCTCATCGGCATTCAAGGCTGCGCCCATAATTGTGCCGGAATAATCAGAACTATTGCGACCTAGAGTTGTTGGTACTCCCTCGGCTGTGGCGGCGATGAATCCGGTCACCACGGGGATGATTTCCTGCATCAGGAGTGGACGTAAACGAGCTTCACAGCGGTCACGCGTGAGGTCCATGTACGGCTCAGCTGAGCCATAGCAAGAATCTGTGACGATTAGTTCAGTGGCATCAATCGCCTGGCTGCGCAACCCTCGCTCTTCAAGTGCGGCAGCAACGAGGGCAGCTGAAAGGCGTTCACCGAAACCGGAGATCGAATCTCGCGCGCGTAAGGTTAATTTGCGTTGTGTGAGGATCTCCTGACAGAGGCTATTAACCAGTTGAACTAGCTCATGAATTTTGCGGGAGATGCTGTGTCGCTTATCGGCCGACTGGATTAACGCGTTTGCAGCAGATTCATGACGCTGGCACACTTCCTGAAAAATTGCTGTAACGCGATGCTGATTGCCGGTCTCAGATTGGGCTGCGGCTTCGATCAAAAGATCTGTTACGCCGCGCATCGCAGAGACAACCACTACAACATCACTGACTGCGGTGGCGGCTTCGATGATGCCGGCAACTTTTGCGATACACGATGCGCCGTTGACGGAGGTCCCACCAAACTTCATGACTTGCAACGCTCTGTGCACGTTCGTGTTCGTGCGAAGGTGGCCGGGGACCAAGTGGGGTTGCAAAACGCGCGCAGGATAACGGTCTGCCGTGCCCAGGGAAACTTTCACTCGTTCGGCGCGATCTCTTAATGGATTTGTCATATGCGAGGTTGGCGCGCCATTGAAAGAGCTTGGACGCGACTTTGTTGTGAATACCAGTCGGCCTGCTTTCGACGGGAACGCACGCAGGCTCGAATCAGTTCTGGTTTATCCCAAGGAACATCGTGATAGGCCGATTGCAAGAACGGACTCGCCGGATCCCTAATCCATTCTTGCGGGAAGAGGGCAATGATGTTCTCCTCGGTCACTCTCGCAGATGGGGAGACTGGCAGTCCAGATAAGGCCGAGAACAGAGCAGCAGGAATATCTCGTCCCTGTCCCAGCGTGAGATGCGCGACTTGCGTCACTCGCGGATTAATCTCGATGAGGTAGGCGTTTCCGGTTTGATTCTCAAGCATGAAATCGAATCCGTGCAAACCGGAGAGATTTAGGCGGCGCGTCATCTTTTCCGCGGCAGCGGACATTTCCGCGTTTTCAATCAATTGAAGAACCGTCGCATGTCCACACGAAGCAACTTTGTTGACCACTTCAAAATGGAGACTGGCCAGAACTTCACCTTTCCAGCAAGCGACCGAGGTGGTGGCTTCGCGTCCCACTATAAACTCTTGTGCATTCACAACGGAGCGGCGACGAAGCAGCGAGGGCCAGACCAGCGTTCTGTCTTGATCGACCAAAGCTCGTTTGACGGCGCGAGCAAGAAGGGGTGGCGACTCCAGAAATCGCAGGGCGCGTTTGGCTTCTTCGAAAGTACGAACGACTCTGACGCCGTCGCCTCCCGATGAACCGTCGGCCTTCAGGACCATTGGAAGATCTGTTCGGGCGATCCATTTCTTCAGATCGGCTTGGTCACGAATTATTTCGGTTCTCGGAACGCGGACGCCATGTTCCTGAGCTAGTTGAATAAATTTAGTTCTGGCGTACAAGACTGGGAAATTTTCAGAGTCTCCAAGCGAGCGCTCGATCAGCGCGCAAATCGAATTGCCTGCCTCACCCTTGCGGCGTTCCTGAGCATATAGAAGGTGAAGGTGCTGAGTCGCGCGGTCATCTCCAGGGATAATTGCATCCAGCTTCGCTGCGGAGATTGCATGCTTAAATGAAGTTAGAGGATCCAGGCCCTTATATCTATATATTTTGCGTATTGCATCAGTATTAAGGATTGGATGTGCGGAAGGGCAAACGGCGTCGACTATAAATCCCGCGTTTGCAAGTGCAACGGCCAGCCGAGCGGTCGGGATCCAGCGGCTTGTTGTAGCCATGAGGACCGTTGGTTTCACCGAGCTGTAGCCTCCTAAACTTAAAACCCCGATCGAGCTAAGTCGATGCTGACGGGGGAGCCGAATTTCGAAAATGGTACGACGGTTTTGAAACGCAATCTACCGACCAAACCCCGCCCTCCCAATATGACGTGTTGAAGTGCGAACCGGATTCAAAACAGGGCAGTTACACGCGTATTAGGTACGCCGGACGGGTACTAGCCAAGGCGAGGTGGAAAAACACTCTCTTTGTGGCAAATTCGTTCCCAGAATTGCCCTAGGCGATGCCCTGAACCCTCGGGGATCGAATGTGAGCTGTTTATTCGTTAGGGCTGCTGCCAGGTTTGCGCAGTTTGTCCGATTTCTCCAGCCACAAAAACACAGGCAATAGGATGAGCAATGCGATGAGGAAAAAAACAAACCCACCTTGCCGGTGAAGCCTTCCGTATAAGAAACCCGGGTCCACGTAAATGCTGAGCAATGTGAGGGTAGTGATGCGGATACCATTTTTTACAACGGATAAGAGAAGGCCTAAAACGACGAAAATAAATTTTTTCCAGGCCGTACCAAGGTACAAATGCGCCGCGAGCAGGCAGGTAATAAAAAGCGCGATACTGGAACGAATGCTGCTGCACTCCTTGGCGACTTCAATGGTGACGCCCGGTACGGAGAGCAGAAACCCGTGCCGCGAGACGGGGGTGCCCACCAGTTGGAAAATAAAATAGGAAATTTCAGTAGAGCCTGACTGCAGAGCATAAATCGCGCGATCCAAAATCACAACTGGCAGCGGGACCATTAACAAGAGAAATAACAGTGGAAATACGGCCGCGCGCAAAGCAGTGAGACCATAACAAAGTAGAAATCCTGCTATCCAGACCGCAACCACGCATAGAGTTTCCAGGGAAAGCCGCCAATTCCCCGTTTGTGAAAATGAGCTTCGATTGACCAGCCAGTAAAAGCCTAAACCCAGCAGCGCCAGACTGGCCCCGGGGACTATACTTGTGCGAGTGTTAGAAAATATTCTTTGCCTTTCCAGGTAGAGCAGGAAAAAAGAGATTATGGGAATGAGAACTATGTGCGAACTAGAGTCGCCGCTGGCCAGCGAATATCGAATTACCGCGATAAGTGTTTTATAAAAAGCGAGGCACGAAATTACGATAAACGCGGCAAACATGGCGTGCCTTCGGGAGTTCCCGGCAAGCGTCTGCGTCGCAGTGGTGGACATCACCATGAGGCCCCCAAGAGAGTTATTCTATCCGGTCTCGGTTCCTGCTAAGCGAACTTAGAAACGGGTGTTGTCACAAAACAAATCCGTGGAGGCTGGTGATTATGGATGCGGCGAATTCTCCGGTGCGCAATATTTCCGATACCGCCCGCTGGGTTGCGTATTTCCGGGCGCGTGAGACGCAGCGTCCGGACGCATTATTCCGCGACCCGTTCGCCGAACGGCTAGCGGGAGAGCGCGGGTTTCAAATCGCCAACACGCTGGCGCAGGGTAACAAACATGAGTGGGCCTGGGTGGCGCGCACTTACTTGTTTGATCAGTTTATTTCCCGTGAAATTCAGGACGGAACGGATTTAGTGGTGAATCTCGCGGCAGGTCTGGACGCGCGGCCGTACCGTATGAATCTCCCTTCCACGTTGCAATGGGTAGAGGTGGACCTCCCGGAGATCGTCTCTTACAAAGAAGAGATTCTCGGCAATGAGAAGCCGAAATGTTCGCTCGAACGGATCAGTCTTGACTTATCGGATGTGACCGGGCGCCGCGCTCTATTCGAGCAGCTCAACAGCCGGGCAAAAAAAATTACAGTTGTAAGCGAAGGCTTGCTTATTTATTTTTCTGCGGAGGAAGTCTCATCTTTAGCGCGTGATCTCGCGCTTGGAGGCCACTTTCAAAGCTGGATCATCGATCTTGCTTCGCCGGGCCAGCTCAAATTAATGCAACGCTCCACGGGGAAACAGCTCAGCGAGGCGAACGCCGCATTCAAGTTCGGACCGCCGGAAGGCGCAAATTTCTTCGTGCCGTCCGGGTGGAAGCCGGCGGATATTCAGGGATTTTTGAAAACCGCGGCCGAGCTGGGTAGAGCGCCAGAAGAGTTGCTCTCGTTGCTACCAGAACCAAAAGGACCGTTAGTTAATTATCCCTGGACGGGTGTTTGCCTGCTCCAAAGGGGCTGAGCGGGTGCTGCTTAGCATGGGCCGCCTAAGCTCTTCCGCATCACTTCATTGTCCAAAATGATCGGTTGCGACGGAAAATCATTTCCTCCTCGGTTTCTCTATTTTCTCATAAGTATTTACTTCTTAAAGGGTTATCCTCAGACCAGTCAGGCAACTCGATTGCATTTTAATCCCCAGGACCCATGCCTCTGAGGCTACAGGATGGCACACACGAACTAGACATTAGCTGGATTTCGGGCCAGTATCGAAGATGGTTTGTTTGACGGGTTCAGAGTTGGAATCACCAGAGATTACCGAAGGAGTTTCATCCCAAAGCTTATGTTAGAAACTGCCATCATTGGTGCTGGTCCTTACGGACTTTCCATCGCCGCACATTTTCGCCGGCGCGGTATCCCATTTCGGATTTTTGGGCGCCCCATGGATAGCTGGGTAGCGCACATGCCGAAAGGCATGATGCTCAAATCGGATGGGTTCGCTTCGAACATCTACGATCCGGATAGCAAATTCACTCTTAAACAATTTTGCTCGGAGCGGGGAGTTGCGTACGCAGATATGGGAACCCCCGTCCGATTGGAAACCTTCGGCGATTACGGAATGGCGTTTCGCGATCGCATGGTGCCAGAGCTCGAAAACAAATTAGTTGTCGATATCAAGCGCGTGGCGGATGGATTTCTCTTGAGATTGGACGATGGCGAAGAGGTGAAATCGAAGCGCGTGGTGCTCGCGGTGGGAATTACGCATTTTGAATATGTCGCTGAGAACTTGGCACAACTTCCTGCTGAGCTGCTGTCGCACAGCTATCGTCATTGCGACCTTTCACAATTCAAAGGGCGAAGCGTGGTGGTGGTGGGCGCGGGCTCTTCTGCCATCGATCTGGCTGGATTGTTGCGCGACGCCGGAGCGGATGTGCAACTTGTCGCGCGTGCCACGGCACTGAGATTTCATACCGGACCGAAAAAAGGCAAGCCCCGTTCCTGGTGGCAGAAAATACGGCATCCAGATTCAGGCCTCGGTCCCGGTTTGCGATCGCGCTTCTTTGCCAATGGCGCTGCGTTATTTCATTATTTGCCGGAGAGTGTGCGCATCCATTTGGTTCGAACGACGCTCGGACCGTCGGCGGGATGGTTCGTGAAGGACAAAGTTATGGGACGCGTGCCTCTGGTGCTCGGGCATTCAGTAGAACGCGCCGAAGTGGAAAACGGCAAGGTACGTTTGCATCTGCGAGGGTTGGACGGGTCCACGCGCGAGATGGTGACCGAACATGTGATCGCGGCAACGGGCTACCGAGTAAATATGGAACGGCTGGCATTCCTCGACTCAGCGATTCGGTCGAAGCTCAAGTGCGTGAACGGCACGCCGATATTGTCGTCCGCTTTTGAGTCTTCCGTTCCGGGCCTTCATTTCGTTGGAATTGCGGCGGCCAACAGTTTCGGGCCGGTGATGCGCTTTGCATTCGGTGCGGGTTTTGCCGCGAAACGAATAACGCAGACAGTTTTGAAATCGCTCGCACGAAATCCAGCGTCCGTTCGAGCTTCCGGCGTTGCCACTATCACGGAATAACGCATGAAGCTAGAGACCATCGCGCTCCATGTAGGCTACGATGGCGATCCCACCACCAAAGCCGTAGCGGTGCCGATCTACCAGACCGTCGCGTTTGAATTTGATGACGCGGCGCATGGCGCGGCGCTCTTCAACCTGGAAGTTCAAGGGAACATTTACACCCGCATCGGCAATCCCACCAACACGGTATTGGAAAAGCGAGTGGCCGCGCTGGAAGGCGGCGTGGAAGCGCTGAGCGTTAGCTCGGGAATGGCCGCGATTCATTACTCGCTCATCAATATTGCCGAGATGGGCCACAACATTGTTTCAACGCCGCAGCTTTATGGAGCGACCTACACACTGCTTGCGCACATTTTGCCGAAGCAAGGAATAGCGGGAAGGTTTGCTGAAAGCGATCATCCAGACGCGATTGAAAAACTAATCGACGAAAATACTCGAGCGGTTTTTTGCGAGAGCGTGGGCAACCCGGCAGGGAATGTCGCCGATATCGAAGGACTGGCGCGCGTGGCGCACAAACACGGTGTGCCCTTGATTGTTGACAACACCGTGGCCACGCCGATTTTGTTGCGGCCAATTGAGTACGGCGCGGATGTGGTGCTGCACTCCATGACGAAATTTATGGGAGGGCACGGGACGACACTGGGCGGGATGATTGTCGATAGCGGGAAGTTTCCGTGGCGCGATCATCCGAAACGCTACTACATGTTGAACGTGCCCGAAATCGCCTATCACGGTGTGGTCTACACCGAACATTACGGGGCGGCGGCTTATGTGGCGCGTTGCCGCACCGTTGCGCAGCGTAACACGGGCTCGACGCTTTCGCCGTTCAACGGCTTCTTGTTGCTGCAAGGGGTTGAGACTCTGGCGCTGCGCGTTGAGCGGCACGTGGAGAACGCCCGCAAGGTGGCCGAATTTCTGCGCAATCATGACCGGGTTGCTTGGGTGAATTACGCAGGATTTCCCGATAGCCCGCTATATCCAATGGCGCACAGATATCTCGGCTCACAGTTCTGTTCACTGATGACTTTCGGAGTAAAGGGCGGATTCGAGAAGGGCGTAAAATGTTTTGATGCGCTGCATTTGTTTAAGCGCATGGTGAACATGGGCGACGCGAAATCGCTGGCTTGCCACCCTGCATCCACTACACATCGGCAATTGACGCCGGAAGAACAATTGAAAGCGGGTGTCACGCCGGAAATGCTGCGGCTGAGCGTCGGCATCGAACACATTGACGACATTATTGCGGACCTCGCGCAGGCGCTGGAGAAGGCTGCCTAGGAATCCGAACTGCTGCGAACCTCGGAGTTGGCAAATGCCGATCGTAATTGACGGAGGGCGCGTTCCCAAGCTGTTGGCGCTGAAAAACCGTCCGCGCTCCGAACGGCCAGCCAGCAAGCAAAACGGCTACATCCGGATTGCGTTGATTAACAACATGCCGGATGCGGCGCTGGAAGACACCGAAATTCAATTCTACGAACTTTTCGACGCGGCCGCCGGCGGCATTCCCATATCGCTTAAGCTTTTCTCGCTACCGGAGCTTCCTCGGAATGACGCCGGGCAGCGCCATGTGAACAATTTCTATTTTGATATCAATGAGCTTTTGAACGACCGGTTTGATGGCGTGGTTATGACCGGAACCGAGCCGCGCCAACAGAATTTACGCGACGAAGCGTATTGGCCGGTTTTGACCAAGGTGTTGGATTGGGCCGAGACCAATACAGCGTCTACAGTTTTATCGTGTCTAGCGGCTCACGCTGGAGTTCTATACAGCGGGGGTATTCCACGCCACCGGCTTAGCGACAAACAATTCGGCGTATTCGAGTACAAAAAAGTTCGAGACCATGCGTTGACGGCGGGCGGCGGGGATACAATGCGAATTCCCCATTCCCGGTGGAACGAAGTTCGAGCGGATGCGCTGGAATCCTGCGGCTACGAAGTCCTGCTCCAATCGGCGCAAGCGGGCGTTGATCTATTTGTGAAGAAAAAAAGAGACAGTTTGTTCGTGCACTTCCAGGGGCATCCGGAATACAGCACGCGGACTTTGTTGAAAGAATATCGCAGGGATATCAAAAGGTTTCTACGGGGAGAGAGAGAAACATATCCCAACATGCCGCAGGGATATTTTGACGCAGCGGCGACTAAGCTTCTTTCTGATTTCGGAGACAAGGTTACGGCGAATCCGGGCGAGGAATTATTGGCTGAATTTCCCGAGACTGCGGTTGCGAGCGGGCTGCAGGAGACTTGGCAGAGGTCTGCCGCGTCCGTGTACGGAAAGTGGCTGAAGTATTTGGTCTCAAGGAAGGCGGAGGCTTCCTCGCTCTCGTCCATGACTCCGGCCGTACGCGGATAGCCTTCGCTGTTTGTCCCGATCTTGCCCGGGCTTACCCAACGCCGAACCCCGCTCGACGGCGTCTTGCGGCCAACTGATATGATATGTGTTCATGACTGATACTCAGACCTCCGAACTGTTGGAATCCCTGCCGGAAAAT
>Ga0070765_100000735_pt1 | contig 19585 bp, 15 predicted proteins | sample HubBroMetageWFT5_FD_71516 | JGI IMG/M metagenome (GOLD analysis project Ga0070765, IMG submission 71516) | Warmed and freeze-thawed soil microbial communities from the Hubbard Brook experimental Forest, New Hampshire - Hubbard Brook CCASE Soil... | ecosystem: Environmental > Terrestrial > Soil... | reverse complement strand
GTTTGATTCCATCAGACTAACTTAACAGCCTATAGGGAATGGGGGTGAATACGCGTGGCAGAAGTCGTAATTCAAGAGGGAGAATCTTTGGAAAATGCTCTCCGGCGCTTCAAGAGAAAGGTGCAGTCGGAAGACATCATTAAAGAAATCAAGAAGCACAGCTACTACATGAAGCCGGGTGAAAAGCGTCGCGCAAAGGAAGCCCTCTCGCGTAAACGTCTCCGGAAGAAGCAACGGCGTGAGCAGGATTAGGCCAAGTCACCAAGGTCCGTCCCGGCAGTTTCGTGCCAGCCAGCAGTCGGGAGCTGCAGTAGTCCCGGGAAAATCCTTAGGATCGTCTGTCACGAACTGCCCCGCTGCCTCTCTGTCCCAGCCTGGAGTGGCATATGGAATACAGTGATAAGATTTTGAAGTGCGCAGATTGCTCGGCGGAATTTGTGTTCACAGCCGGCGAGCAGATGTTTTTTGCCGATAAGGGTTTTAAAAACGAACCCAAGCGGTGCAAGGCGTGTAAAGGGAACCGTGGGCAGAGCATGAGCGCAGGTTCCGGCTCGGGGAATGTGCAACGAGTCGAAACCAAAACTGTTTGCTCGCAATGCGGTAAAGAAACCACCGTTCCTTTCAAACCCACGCAAGGGCGTCCGGTGTTCTGTCGCGAATGTTTTCAACAGCGACGGAGCGCAGGGCCTCCTGGTATGACGGCGAATTAGACGCTTCCAGGCCATGCACGGGCATTAAACTGCACGGTGGAACCGACAGTTTGCCGTTCGTCCAGTATTCCGGATGGACGGTTGGTTCTTCTAACGAAGCGGCAATTTTTTTGTCCATGGGCTTTTCAGGCGTGGTTTTGGATGCGCCCGAAAGGCCCATTTCTTTTGTCCGCTAAGCTCGTGACGTCAGGCAGCTTTGTAAGTGTTGGCCGGAGCAATTTCACGCAAAGTGGCTAGGAAGGTTTCGATCTCCGGCTGCGTGCCGATCGTGATTCGAAGGTAATTGCTCATGGAAGCGAAGCGGCGGCCGACAAGAATGTTGCGCGCGGCAAATTGATCGATGATGGGCCGAACATCGGTCTGCATGTCGATCATTACGAAATTCGCTTGCGACGGAATGAAGAATCGTCCATCTTTTGAAAGTTCGCTGCAGAGCCAGGCGCGGGTGCTATTGAGTTTTTCGCGACAAGTGCCGATGTTGGCGGGATCCCCCAGGCTTGCTAAACCCGCTGCGATCACTGCGGCGTTTGCGTTGTCCTGTATAGACTGCTCGCGGATCTGTGCGATATTTTCCTTGGCGCCCACCGCATAGCCCAGGCGCATTCCAGCCATGCCGTAAATTTTAGAGAAGGTGCGCGCGATGACCACGTTTGGATTTGTAGCGATCCATTCAACGGCGCTGCTGTAGCGCGGATCGTCGGCAAAGTCGAAATAAGCCTCGTCAACAAGAATCAGCGTGGAAGCAGGGACGGCGCGAATGAAAGATGTCAGCTCATCGCGCCAAACAATTGTGCCGGTGGGATTATTCGGGTTGCACACGTAGACGACGCCCGTCTTCGAGGTGCACGCTGCAGCCATCTTTGGAAGGTCGTGTCTATGATCGGAATTAAGAGGGATAGTGATGGGTTCGGCGCGCGTGATGCGGGCGTATTCCAGAACAGATTCGAAGGTTGGTTGCGCGGCAACAATATTTTTGCCGGGACCGAGGAAAGCCATGTCCACACATCGCAATATTTCAGTAGAGCCGCAACCTAGGACGATATTTTCTTGAGACACGTTATACTTTCTCGCCAGCGCTTCGATTAACTCGCGTTCGGAAGAAAAAGGATAACGCGAGGCCACTTGGCCACACGAACCGAGAGCTTCCAAAGCCTTGGGCGAAGGGCCATAAGGGTTTTCGTTGAAGTTGAGCCGGATGCTTTTCGGCGGAGCCGGCTTGGCGTGCCGATCATCTAATTCAAGTGCAAAGCGCGGGGCGGCGAAAGCGACGGCCAACGAACCGAGGGTATGAGAGAAATCACGCCGGGAAAAAAGTGAAGCAGACACGAGTCACGCTCCTGGGATTCGCCCGGATGATACGCTTCGTAAGGCGCGCGAAACAAGGGAAGGGTTTATTTTTAACAGCGCGATGGTGTAGCGACGGGATGGATAGTCTGCAGTTATGCGAACGTAATCAATAATTAAAGGGGACTCTTATGGAAAAAGAACTGCGAGAGAATTTACGAAAAGTAGTGAGTTGGGGTGAGGCACATACGGAATGGAAAAAGGCCATTGATGGTGTCTCGAAGTCAAAGCGCGGTCTCAGGCCTCCAAGCTCGCCTCATTCGGCTTGGGAGCTGCTGGAACACATGAGAATCGCGCAGTGGGACATTCTCGACTTTTGCACCAATCCGAAGCATTCTTCGCCGAAATGGCCGGAAGGTTATTGGCCAAAGAGTCCGGTGCCCCCAAGTGACGATGCCTGGGACAAGTCTGTCGAGCAGTTTGAAAAGGACAACAAAGCGTTGGGAGATCTGGTGATGGATTCGAAGCAGGACCTTTTTGCACCGATTGCTCACGGAACAGGACAAACAATTTTGCGCGAAGTCCTATTGCTCGTCGATCACAATTCCTACCACCTGGGACAATTTGTGCTAGTGCGTCGCCTCCTGGGAGACTGGCCGAAAGAATAGACCCGAGGTTTCTGGGCCGGGCGATCAGCCGTTATAATACAACGATCAATTTGCGAGGAGATGCATGAGCCGGCAACACGCCATGGTGGAATCCGCAGTATCGAAAGAAAACCAAGAGCGCGTGTGGGATGCGTTTCGCCGCTGGGGCTATTTGCAGGCGGACCTGGACCCGCTGGGCGATCTGAAACCGGTAGCGATGCCAGAGCTCGATGTCAGCGGGCCGGAAGCTAAAGCCGCGCGACGTTTTTATTGCGGAACGATCGGCGTGGAATTCATGCACATTCCCGACCGGGAGACCAGGCAATGGATTCAAGAGCGCATGGAGCAGGAAGCGCCTGAGGTCGATCGCGAACGAATTCTGGAATGGCTGGTTCGCGCGGAAATTTTCGAACAGGTTTTGCAGACGCGTTATCTGGGAACGAAGCGCTATTCACTGGAAGGCGAAGCGGCGTTGCTGCCGCTGTTGGATGCGATATTAAGCGCGGCGGCGGAAGAAGGCGCGCAACAAGCGGTGTTGGCCATGAGCCATCGCGGGCGCTTGAATGTGATGGTGCATATTGTCGGGCGTGGAGCCGCGGAAGTTTTTGCGCGATTTGAGGACGTGGACCCACGCAGCGTGCTGGGTGGCGGCGATGTGAAGTATCACATGGGCGCGACTGGTGATTTTTCCGCCGCGGACGGCCGAAAAGTGGGAATCCACTTGGTCTCTAATCCAAGCCACCTGGAAGCCGTCGATCCAGTGGCCATGGGACGCGCGCGCGCGAAGCAAACGCGAACAGGAGACTCCGGCCGGAAAGAAATCGTGCCGGTGATCATGCACGGTGACGCAGCGTTTGCCGGCCAAGGAATCACAGCGGAAACTTTGAATATGGCCGGAGTGGAAGGGTTCACGGTGGGCGGCTCGGTAAACATTATCGTGAACAACCTGCTGGGCTTTACTACGATTCCGCGCGATTTGCATTCTTCACGGTTTTCTTCAGACCTGGCGAAGCGTTTGCCGATTCCCATTTTTCATGTGAATGCTGAAGATCCGGACGCAGTGGCGCGCGTGGGACGCATGGCAATGGAGTATCGCTATGCTTTTAATTCTCCGGTGGTGATCGATTTGATCGGCTACCGGCGGCATGGCCATAGCGAAGTGGACGACCCCACAATCACCCAGCCTTTGCGTTACCGAAAGATTCAGGCGCATCACCAACTCTGGCAGATTTATTCAGAAAAAATCGGCGTGAATGCTGAGCCGATCGTGGAGCGCGTCCGGCAAGAGCTGGATGCGGCACAGAAAAATGCGCTGGAGCTGGAAAAAAATCCGCCGCTGCGCAAGCTTCCGGAATATTGGGACGCGTACCGCGGCGGGCGCTATAACCCGGCAATGGAAATTGACACGGGCGTGCCGGAAAGTGAACTGACCGCCGTTGGCCAAGCGGTGGCGAGTTATCCAAAAGGATTTCACATCCATCCGAAGGTGAAAAAACTTCTGGAGCAGCGACTGGAAATGACTCGCGGAAAACGGCCTATTGATTACGGGATGGCTGAAGCTTTGGCCTTCGGTTCTTTAGTGAAACAAGGAACTCCCGTGCGTTTGACGGGCCAAGACACCCGGCGCGGAACGTTCAACCAGAGGCACGCGGCATTGATGGATATTGAAACGGAAAAAGAATATGTCCCGCTCGAGCATGTGTCGCCAAAACAAGCCTGGTTTGAAGTGTACAATTCGCCGCTTTCCGAGGCCTCTGTTCTGGGATTCGAATATGGTTTCAGCCGTGATTTTCCGGAGGCCTTGGTTTTATGGGAAGCGCAGTTCGGTGACTTTGCGAATGGCGCGCAGATTATCATCGATCAATTTGTGGCAGCGGGCGAAGACAAGTGGAATCTGCTCTCCGGAGTTGTGCTGCTGCTACCGCACGGTTACGAAGGGCAGGGGCCGGAACATTCCAGCGCGCGCCTGGAACGTTTCTTACAGCTTGCAGCCCGCGACAACATACAGATATGCCAGCCATCCACCGCAGCGCAATACTTTCACTTGTTACGCCGGCAGGCGCTACGCGCATGGCGGAAACCGCTCGTAGTGTTCACGCCGAAAAGCATGCTGCGGAATCCAGTAGCGTCTTCCTCCTTGGCGGACTTGGCAGCGCCCCGATTCCAACGCGTAATCCCCGATCGCGGCGACGGTTCTGCTACCCGCGTTTTACTTTGCAGCGGCAAAATCAGGCATGAACTTGAAGCGGAACGGGAAAAACGCAAAGATACTTCAACGGCCATCGTAACGTTGGAACAACTGTATCCGTTTCCGGAAACGGACCTGGCAATGCAAATGGACCGCCATGCAAATGCGCGAGAATTCGTATGGGTGCAAGAAGAGCCGGCCAACATGGGCGCGCTGGCGTTTTTGATGCCTCGGCTCGAACGGCTGGCACGCGGACGATCCGTACTGTCAGTAAAACGTTCGGCGAGCGCGAGCCCGGCCACGGGTTCGCACAAGGCGCATGAGATGGAGCAGCACACGCTGATCTCACTCGCGTTTGGCGTACCCAGTGGCGAATAATTCCCGGCGATTTATTTCTTCGAGATAATCACGCTCTGCGGACCAGCGGTGCGGCGCAGCTCATTGGAAGAAAATCCTGCCTCGCGGAACATGCGTTTGTATTCGGAGAACGGGTAAGCGTCGCCTGCCCGCGTAGAACCCAGCATCACCATGCTGAAAGCAGCTTGGGTTGGCGGCGAGACGCGATCCTCGTTCGGGACAAATTCCACAGTAGCGACCATTCCTGAAGGTTTAAGAGCCGTATGGATCTTGCGCAACAATTTTTCAATTGTGGCGGGATCAAAGTGGTGCAAAAAACCTGTTAGCAGGGCCAAATCATAATCCTTGCCGAATTCCACTTCGAAAGCGTTGCCGGGCAAAGTGTGATAGCGCGCGGCCACTCCCGCTGCCTGCGCGTTTTCCTTAGCGATGTCCAACACGCGGGGCCAATCGACCGCAAAAATCTCAGCGTTGGGAATATGTTTAGCGATGGTGACCCCATACATTCCGTGACCTGCGGCGATATCGAGCACCTTCCACTTCTCGCCGGCGTCAGCGTTCAGAAGTTCCGCGAGTCCCTCGGCGGCGAGTGTCTGCAAAGGCGCCATCGAGCGCGCGAACTCAACCCACTTCGGGCTATCTGGATCTGTGGTAGTGGCGTCACCCTGCAACGATCCTCCGTTGCGGACGATGGCTGTTAAATCCTTGAAAGCATCCATCAATTCCGGCAAGGTTAGAAAACTAACGGCCGAACCGAGATAGGCAGGCGATTTTTTGTTTAGAAAGATGGCTGCGTCCGGTGTTAGTTCGTAGCTGTGATCGTTCTTTCCCAAAAATCCGTAGATCACCAGGAAATCGCACAAAGTGCGAATGCCGCGCTCGGAGGCTTGGCATTTCTGTGCCAGCGCTTTAGCGCTGTTAATTCCCTGGCCGATCGCGGTGAACACATCCAGTTCAATCGCGGTTTTCAGAGCGGCAGTTTGCTGGTAAGCATTCAGTGTGCCAAAAATTCTTTCCGGAGTTGGCATGGAATGATCGGTGGTTGCAGACATTCAGTTCTCCTCGGAGTCGAATAGCTATTGCATTTAGTGAGCAGCAGAATTTTCAGCGAAACACCAGTGAACAAACTCTGACTTATAACGGTCGAGCACTGTAGCGGGCACATCGGATTCCTGAAGGCGCTTAAATGTAAATTGAATATCGCCCGAAAGCTTTGCTTCGGCGAGCAAAAAACCGTACACATTTGTTTCCGCAGCGTGCGCGCCGGTCGATTCTTTGGGCAAGGCATAACGCACGGCTCCAGCGGTGCCAATAATCCAACCCGGCAGCACACCGCCGTTAGCACGCCAATAGTCCGTGTTGAAAATACCGTCCATAAAATAATGGGAATGGCTGGCCAAAACATACACGTGTTTGTGCGCTTCGTTCCGCGCTTTCAGCAGATCCAGGTAAACAAGGCGGCCGCTTTGGACTCCGTCCGCAGATTGATCCATGCTGTGATTTGCGGAGATGCTTTCGGGCAACGCTTGGTGCATTCCCACCACCACGGTGCGAACTTGTGGATTCGATTCCGCCGCTTGCAGCGTTTTCTCAAACCATTTCATTTGAGCGGAATCAAATTGATCCGGTGTGGAGTTATCCAGGTTGATGAAATCGACTCCGTTTTGTATCCAGTGATAATAGGTGGTCAGCTTGTGCGCGAACGGATCATCACTCAGCCGTTGCGCGCGAAGCGCAGGCGCGTCCAGCCAGTCGCCGAACTGTATGATGTATTGCTCGCGGTTTCTTGGCGGGATCGTTTCATGGTTGCCAATCCCAAGGAATACTGGCAGCGCGCCGAAGGGCGTGAGCTGATTGCGAATGAAGTCGTCCCATGACGATTGCTCGTAATCTGCAATGTCCATGGGCTTGGCGAGATGCTCCGGCAGATGCTGCATGTCTTCATCGAATTCGTAAATCGCACGGAAATCGCCAAGATGCCAATAAAAAGCCGCCCCGGATTGGAGCACTCCTGCCGCGATTGCAGGCATCACCACGTCGCCGCAATTGCGCGAATCGCCGGAAACCGCGAAGTACCACGTGCCGTCTGCGGAATTTGACGACTGTGCGGGAGTCTGAGATGGCGTTTTCGAACCCGTTGCCAAAAAAGATGCAAGCGCCACCAAAGCTACAAGTGGCACCCTAGAGCGATCCACTCATCCTCCTTGGAAAGTCTCGCACAACAAACAACATTGTCTCGCGGGCACACGCTGGAGGCAATCGTAGAATGGCGGATTTCATTTGGAAAAACGGGGTTGTATCGCATACATTTCTCTTGCACAAAGACCTGCGATTAAACGCGTTGATGCGCGCACATTAAAAGGCGAGCCACATGAAAATACAGCCCTTCGAACTCGAACGCTGGCAGTCCATATGGGAAAACAAGGTTGAATTGAACATTTCCGAGAGCGGTGTGCACCCGCTTTCTACTTCGGAGCTTGTCCCGGACGCTGCGACACTGCAGAAGATTCTCGATGTGCCGCAATACTACCCGCAGACAAACGGCGGCGAAGAATTGCGCTCGCGCATCGCGGAATTGTATCCAGGCGCGAAAGCCGAGAACGTGTTGGTCACCTGCGGCGGCTCCGAGGCAAATTTCGTTGCGACTTGGGCGCTGTTGGAGCCGGGAGACGAAGTCGTCTTCATGATGCCGAATTACATGCAGATTGCTGGTCTTGCTAGCGCGTTTGGCGCGACTGTAAAACCGCTATGGCTGCGCGAAGAGCTTCAGTGGGGAATTGAGGTCGATGAACTGTCGCGGTTGATCGGACCAAAAACGCGGCTGGTGGCCATTTGCAATCCGAACAATCCCACTGGCGCGGTTTTGAAAAAAGAGGAACGCGAAGCAATCGTTGCCGCAGCTGAAAAAGTGGGAGCTTGGATCCTTGCGGACGAAGTTTATCGCGGCGCGGAATTTGACGGCTCAATGACCACAAGTTTCTGGGGCGGCTGCGACCGCATTCTGTGCACGGCGGGGCTTTCGAAGGCATTCAGCTTACCGGGCCTCCGCACAGGATGGGTGGTCGGCGCCCCGAAAATGGTGGAGAAGCTTTGGGGCTATCACGACTACACGAGCATCGGCCCTAGCATGCTCACCGATCGCTTGGCGTCGGTCGCATTAGAGCCGAAGCGCCGTGCGTGGATTCTGAACAGAACCCGTGAAACTTTATTGCGCAACTATCCTCCTTTGCGCGCCTGGCTCGACAGCCATTCGGATTCGTTTTCACACGTGCCGCCCAAGGCAGGCGCCATTGCATGGGCGGGGTTGCGGCGCGGACAAAACTCGCTTCAGATGGCAAAACAGCTGCGCGAAAAGAAGAGCGTGCTCTTGGTCGCCGGAGAGCAATTGGGTATGGAATCTTTCGTGCGGTTCGGATTTGGCGGCGAAACAAAACAGTTACAAAAAGCGTTAGCACGGATTGAGGAGTGGTTGCAGGAAAATCGCGTAGCTGCTCACGCACGATGATTGCGAAGTTCCTTCGGTGCCTCGAAGTTGTTTTGGCGCGAGAGTCAGTTCGCGCCATACGCGCCATACGTTGACTTGCCCTTGCTAGCCACAATAAGATGAAACGCTGTACCATTCCATCCTTGCCCGCCATGAAAGCGCCTTTACCCGAGAATGAAATTGCCCGGCTGGAAGCTCTTCAGAGGTACGCCATTCTGGATACGTTTCCGGAACAGGAATTTGACGACCTTTCTCGCCTGGCAGCAATGATTTGCGGCACGCCTATCGCGCTAGTTAGTTTAGTGGATGCAGACCGGCAATGGTTCAAAGCGAAAGTGGGAATTGATGACGCAGAAACACCTCGAGATGTCGCGTTTTGCGGGCATGCCATTCTGCAAAAAGATGTGATGGTGGTTCCCGATGCTTTGGCGGACGCGCGATTCCGCAGTAACCCTCTGGTCACCGATCGCCCCAAGGTTCGTTTTTATGCCGGCGCGCCGCTGATTACGCAGGACGGCCATGCCCTCGGGACTTTGTGCGTCCTGGACCAGGTTCCGCGCGAATTAACGTCCGAACAGAAACAAGCCCTGAAGGCGCTGAGCCGGTTGGTGGTGGCGCAGATAGAATTGCGCCGAAGTGTGTTCGATCAATCGCTCGCGATTCGCGAACGTCGCCGTGCCGAAGAGGAACTCGATCAACTTTTCACGCTCTCGCTCGACATGCTTTGCATTGCGGGGTTCGACGGATATTTCAAGCGAATTAATCCCGCCTGGGAAGGAACCCTAGGAATTCCGAAAGGGGACCTGCTGTCTCGTCCCTATATCGACTTCGTTCATCCTGATGACCGCGAAGCGACCATCCGCGAAGCCAAGAAGATGGACCAAGGTGAGCTGACGATTTCTTTCGAAAATCGTTACCGTTCGGCAGACGGAACGTATCTGTGGTTACTGTGGAATGCGACACCGAACAAAAGTCTGAAACTTATTTTCGCGGTGGCGCGAGACATCACGCAGCGCAAACAAACCGAGCGCCGGCTTGCCACGGGCTATGCGGTCACAAACCTGCTTGCGGATGCTGAGTCTCTAGAACTGGCCGCACCGCAAATTCTGAAAGCAATCTGCGAAGGCTTGGGATGGGAACTGGGCACTATTTGGAGTGTGGACGATAACGGCGACACGCTTCACTGTCTGGACATTTGGCATTTGCCGCATCTTCAGTTTCCTCAGTTTGTGAGTGCTACCAGACAGATGACGTTCAAACGAGGCGTGGGTTTGCCTGGCCGAGTTTGGCAGTCCGGGCAATCGGCATGGATACCCGACGTGCCGAGCGACTCGAATTTCCCGCGCGCACCTTTAGCTAAAGCCGAGAATTTGCATGCAGCTTTCTGTTTTCCGATTCGGACCGGAGATCGCGTGCTGGGCGTCGTGGAATTCTTCAGCCGTGAAATCCGCAAACTGGAAGGCGAGTTGGTGGAAATGTTCGATTCGATCGGCAGCCAGATCGGACAGTTCATCGAGCGCCGCCGGGCCGAAATGGATTTAAAACTTTACGCCGATTATCTGGAAGCAGCGAGACACGTTCAGGAAAAAGACGCGAAGAGGCTCGCCAAACTAGTGAAAGAGCTTGAAGTAGCCAAGAAGAAAGCCGAAGAAGCCACGCGCGCAAAGAGCGAGTTCCTTGCGAACATGAGCCACGAAATACGCACGCCGATGAACGCTATCGTGGGCATGACGGAACTTGCGTTGGAAACAAGATTGACCCAGGAGCAACGCGAATATCTGGCTACGGTGAAAACTTCCGCCGCGTCTTTGCTGGATTTGATCAACGATATTTTGGATTTTTCCAAGGTGGAGGCACGCAAGGAAGAATTGGACCATGTTGAATTCAAATTGCGCGATACCCTCGCGGACACGATGAAAGTTCTAGCCCTGAGGGCGCAGGAAAAGGGGCTGGAATTAGTCTCCTATTTTCCGCCGGATGTTCCCGACGATCTTATAGGTGATCCCAGCCGGCTGGGCCGCATCGTAGTGAATCTGGTCGGCAACGCGATTAAGTTTACCGAACATGGCGAAGTGGTTTTACGCGCCCGCGTAGAACAGATTGAAGGAGAAAACGCGCTGCTGCATTTCTCCGTAACCGATACGGGTATCGGCATCCCGGCTGATAAGCAACAGAGAATCTTCGAAGCTTTCGCACAGGCGGACACTTCCACGACGCGAAAATATGGAGGCACAGGCCTGGGACTTGCGATCTGCTCTCAATTGGCGGAATTAATGTGCGGACGCGTGTGGGTGGAAAGCCAGGTTGGACGCGGAAGCACGTTTCACTTTACTGCGCGATTTAGATTGCAGGACCCCTCGGCGCAAAAGCCGGAGACGATTTCGCCCGTCAAACTGCAGGATCTTCCAGTTCTCGTGGTGGACGACAATGCAACGAACCGCCGGATGCTGGAGGAGATGATTTCAAATTGGCGTATGAAGCCAGTCGCGGCATCAAATGGGCCGGCCGCCTTGAAAGCGATGAAGCGCGCCCAGGCGGAGGGCAATCCGTTTCAAGTGGTTTTGTTGGACGGCCATATGCCGGAGATGGACGGCTTCGAAGTTGCCACGAAAGTGAAAAAAGATCCGCGGCTGAAACAGGCAACGGTGATCCTTCTCACTTCCGCAGGCCGTCGTGAGGATTTGACCCGTGCGAAGGGTTTGGGCGCTGCTGCTGCGTTAACGAAGCCGGTAAAACAATCGGAGCTGTGGGACGCAATCGTGACCGCGCTGCATGCTCCGGCCGACGTAAAGCGGAGAACCGCGGCCGCACCGAGCAAAACGGGCGACGCCCAGCGTCCGTTGCGAATTCTTGTAGCCGAAGACAATCCGGTAAACCAACAACTGGCCTTGCACCTGTTGGAGCGCCGAGGCCATTCGGCAGTGGTTGCAGAAAATGGGCGCGAAGCGCTTTCCGCCTTGGAAAAGCACAAATTCGACCTCGTCCTGATGGACGTGCAAATGCCGGAGATGGGCGGCCTGGAGGCTACAACGGCGATTCGAGAAAACGAGAAGACGACCGGCCAACGTGTGCCGATCATTGCGATGACGGCGCACGCCATGCAGGGAGATCGCGAACGCTGTCTCGAGGCGGGCATGGACGGATACCTCTCCAAGCCGCTCGATCCCAAAGTATTCCAGCAAACGGTGGAAAGCATGGCTTCTCCGCAATCCGCGGGGTCAGAACCGCCTGCTCCAAACAACAAAAATGCCGTGGACGCAAACGCGCTATTGGCGCGATTCAGCGGCGATCGAAAACTCGTGCGGACGTTAGTGAAAGCTTTCCATGGCGATTGCTCCCGGATGATTTCTCAAATTAGAAAAGCCTCGACGGCGCGAAGTGCCGCGACTCTGGCCGATGCCGCCCACGCGTTCAAGGGCGCAGTGGGGAATTTTGGCGCTTCCGTGGTCTTCGAAACGGCTCGAGAGATTGAAAAATTGGCTCGTCAGGGTAAACTCGACGGCACACGGGAACTGTGCCACGGCCTGGAAGAGCACATGGCGGAGTTCCTGCCGGCACTCTTAGCAGTGGCGCAAGAGAAGAAGAAAATAAAGAGAAAAGGCCGCTCCCGGCATTCCCAGCGGAGGAAAAAATGACCCGCATTCTCGTTGCAGACGACGACCGAACCACGCGCTTGTTGCTTTCCGAGACACTTCGCGCCCAAAAATTCTCCACAGTATGCGTGGCGGATGGCGCCGCAGCATTAAAGAAAATGAATGATGGCAAGTTCGATTTAGTGTTGCTGGACATATGGATGCCGAAGATGAACGGCTTGGAAGTGCTGAAGAAAATTCGCAATACCAAGAATCGTCCAAAAGTGATTGTAATGACCTCGGACGACGCACCCGAGACGCTGCTCAGTGCCATTCGCGAAGAAGCTTACCAATATGTTTCGAAACCGGTTGAGCCAAGAGCTCTTGTTTCCTTGGTGCGAGAAACACTGGAGAAAAAGGCCGAGGTAGCTCCGATCGAAGTTGTTTCGGCCACGCCCACGTGGGTGGAGTTATTGGTTTCTTGTTCACTCGCCGAGGCCGAGCGCATCGAGAATTTTATGGCTCATCTCAAAACCGGATTATCGGACGAGGTGCAACGAGCTGTAGGACAGGCCTTTCATGAATTGCTACTGAACGCGGTGGAATGGGGAGGCAAACTCGACGCCAGTCGTAAAGTTCGGATTTCATATCTTCGCGCGAAACGCATGCTGATGTATCGCATCGCCGATCCCGGGCCAGGATTCAAATTTTCGGAGCTGGAACATGCCGCGATTTCGTACGCGCCCGACAGTCCCACGGAGCACGATGAGTTTCGCCAGAAAAAGGGATTGCGTCCTGGCGGCTTTGGCCTGCTGATGACCAAAGCCAGCGTAGATGAACTGCTTTACAACGAAGCGCAGAACGAAGTGGTTTTCGTGAAGTACCTCGACGAATAATTTTCCCTTTCATTGAACTGTATTGCACTCTGCGAATTCTCTCGCGTTGTGGTAAATTCTTTTTGTAATCATGAAATATCTTTTTCTTATTCTGGCATTCTTAGCGGCGGCTGGGGGCGTGGTGCTTTTCGTTTCCCGCGCACCTGTCAAGCAAGAAGTGGCGCCTCAACCGGAAGAGTGGAACTCAGGCGCCATCCGAAGCAGCTTCTCGGGAATTCAAGTACGAGAAATAGATCCGGCACACGTGGAATTGATTTTTTCCTACGATCTCGAGAATACGACGGGATCGGACTACCGTCTGGCCAGCGGACCCAACGTAGCACTGGTCGCTCAGTTCAAGTCGGACGGAAGCTTGCGAGCTCCGGATGCGATACGAATCGATGGTTCGGTTTTTCTCCCCGCAAGAAGTCATGGGCATTTTGCTTTGAAAGCCAGCCGTCCGTTTAACTGGCCGTCGCAGATGGTGCCGGGGCAAGTTGGTCCCATAACGCAGGACAAATTCAGGTCGCTGGTCAGCAACGAAGTGTCTAACGTCCAGGAATTCATTTTGTTCGATCAAACCGCGCGCTACAAGATTGAATTTCCGTCCGGTTGGCAGGGATCTACTTCAGCTTCGTCGGCGGCTGCACTTAATTAAGAACGGTGTATAATCGCGCCGCAAAGCGAGAGTTGCTGCGAACCCCTCCCCGCAGCGGAATTCAACTAGATGGCAGAATCGTCTGAACTTATCGGGAACTTTTCAAGCGATGCGAATCGGCGCATACACGCGCGCCATCGCATCAGATCGCTTGCCTATGTGGAACTGGGGGAAAATAACGGCGGCATCGTTCTCAATATCGGAGAAGGCGGATTTGCCGTTCGAGCAGCCGAAGCAATCATCGAAGATTCCCTTCCGCAGATGAGGTTCCAAACGCACACTTCCGCAAAGCAATTGATCGCGAGCGGCGAAATTGTTTGGACCGGCAACTCCCGGAAGGAAGCAGGTGTCCGGTTTGTGGATTTGCCGGCCGACGCGCTGGGCGAAATCAAGACCTGGATTTCGGAAGAGGAGTCGCCTGTAAATTTCAAGAAGCCGATGATGGCTGTTGCGCGGCGGACGGCTAGGACTAATACGTCTGCCAGTGAGCGGATAGTGGAAGCCACGGAAGTCGGTGAGGTTATTGAGACCAGCGAACCGCGCAGGGCTGAAAGTTATTTCTCCAGGTCATCGATATTTCAGCAGCCACCGAAACAATCTCCAAACGCTGAGCCGACAGCCGTATCTGAAAAACCGCCGGTCAATTGGCTGGATTTTCGAGTCCAAATCGGCGCAGGTTGGATGCTGGCTGCGTTTGTAATATTCTTGGTGGCTATCTCGTTTGCTGCCGGGATGGCGATAAGAAAAAGAGATTTCGTTGGTCCTTCTCTTGGCCCACAGGATCAAGCATCTCAAAATAACGGAGAGATACCGAGCTCAGTTCCCCCTGCGACGTCTCCCGCTGCGGCAGCGAAAATCTCGAATATCGAAATTGTGGACTCCAGTAATCGGCAATGGACGATTCCCGCTAAGCCTCCCATAGTTCACGCCAACCAAGACGCCGCAAGCTCGTCCGCGCCAAATATGGAGGCAGATTCCTCGAACGCGACGCGCGCGGCGCAGCCAAATCCGATAAGCAGCCCGGCTGTTGAGAAAAAATCTCCCGTTCTATTAAGTTTGCCGGAAACATCTCTTGGAGCTTCGGACACCGTGGCGATAAGTTCTCAACGCTCGCTCAGCGTGCCGACGGATTCGTCGCCGGGAGGTTCGCAACCTGGAAAGAATCTGCACGTTGGTCAATTGGTGAATCTTGTGGAACCGGTATATCCCCCTGATGCGCAAAAGAATCACGTAGAAGGGACGGTAAAACTTCACGCGACGATTGGGGCAGACGGAGCGATTAAAGATCTCAAAACGTTGAGCGGGCCTCCATCGCTGTTTCCAGCCGCACTTACTGCTGTCCGGGAGTGGCGCTACAATCCTACGCTGTTAAACGGACAGCCCATCGAGACGCAAGAAGACATCAGCCTCGTTTTTCGTCTTCCAAAGTAGATGCGCCGCGGGATTTTTCCCCTCTTTTCTCGGAAGTAACGCACACACTCATTGACGATTTGCATGCGTCGCGTATACGATGGCATCGGTTTTTTAAGGAGGCAATAATGGCGAAGAATCGGCTTCACCGCGCTGCAAAGAAAATCGGTGCCGCGATGGGTAAAGCGGACCGCACGGCTCACAAAGTCGCTAAGGCGGGATTAGTTGCGAAAGAAGAACTCGTGCAATTGTCGAAGCAAGTAGAGTCGCTCAAGCGCCAGTTGCAGAAGACCACCAAACGCTTGAGGAGCGCGCTCAGCTAGTTTTCACCGTAAACAAAGAGCTACAAACCGACGCGCACTAAATTAGTGAGCTGAGCTCGGAGCTTGCGAGCTGTCTGGCACCACCTCCAGCGTGCTCTCGGTGGCGAGATATGCGTCAACCTTTACCGATCCCGCAGGCCCCTTATAGACAAATCGAGCAGATCCTACGAACTGTCCCGGAATTGCCACGTCCTTACCATTTCCAATCGTTTTGAGCACACTCTGTCCAGCCGGCACCGTGAATTCGATCGATACCGGCTTGAATTTCGATCCTGAGACCGGGTTAACGATTAGCACCCCTGGAACGTCGCGATCGGATGTATTGGTGAAACTGTAGGATTCTCTCGGCCGTTGAAATTTCTGATCCGTATCGACCGAGAAAATCTTGAAGTCGCTGAACTCGTGTCGGCGAAAGTACTGGTGCCCGTGCCGTTCCCAGTAAAGCTCAGCAGTTTTCGGCAACCAAAGCTGAAGATCGTGAGAATGGAATTGAACCTGGGCATATTCGATGGAAAGGCGTTCGCGCGCCAGCTCAATCCCTTTGACCGGCTGGATTAAATCTGTCTCCAATCGCAATACTTGATACGTGCCGGCGTCGATCCAGGCGCGGCCTTTCAGACCGACCGGATAATAATTTCCATTAATTTTGTAATAGCGGATTCGATTTGGCCGATCCTGGCGCTGCTCGAAGCGGACTTGCCACGCTGGCCGTCCGGCCCATTCACCCAAACCCTCGCAGGTGATCTTAAAATCGGACACCATCAGCGGATGAAAAATCAGGGCCATCACCGGCAACGCTTCAGTCGCGATCTGCGCCGGAAATTGATGAGGATCCGTACTACCGTTGCGATATTCGTCCAGTTGAAACCCTTGGACAGGATTCTGCGAGACCAGAACGACGTACTCAAACGATCGAGTTTCGCGGCCACGCAAAACCCCCGAGTTATCGACCCTGAAATGCTCGATGTTCTCCGTAGCGCTAAATTTTTCAAGATTGCTCACCAATTGAGTCATGCGCTCGCCTACTCCATGCAATACGACAGGCAGATCGCAAGAAACTCCGGGCAGAACCTCGGGAACCACTTCATCAACGCCAGGCGGTATATGCCAGGCCGCATTTTCGTTCGCGGTTGGAAATGCCAGCGAACCTGCGCCTGAGAATTCTTCCGGTTTCATGACCAGGAAAATAGTTTCCAGGCCGTGGCCTGGCTTAATTTCAAATGACTGCTTCACCGGAACGAAGCCCGGCGCGGTTGCTTCGATGGAATAGCTACCGGGCGCGAGGTCGGAGAAGAGGGTGTCACCCTCGGATTCTGTGGCCCTCCCAACGACTTCAACTCCCTGTGAATTGACGACCTGCAGATTGGCTAACCCGCTGAACGCGGAGTCGTCAGGTAGCCGGAGGGAAATTTTCAGAGAAGTCGAGTTCGGATTGGAAGAACGCTGGCTGGCCTTCTCTTTAGCCTGTTGAGCCAGCAACGCGGGGCACAAGGAAACCGCGAACAGGATAGCGATAATGGACGAGACAATATAGGCACGGCGCATTACAGCCTCCGAGCGGGACCAACGGCCTGCAGTCCAGAATCAGGCTGCCCCTGCACCTATCCGGAATGAGGAAATTGTGGAAAGGATTTTCTCTTAACTAAGCCAAAGATTCAATAAATCTTGATGGCACATGCTAGCTATCAGGTTACGTGACGTGCAGGTAGAGAAAGCTTATGCTGCACTAGGCCGGCCAACACTGGTGAGGCGGCAGCCTCCACATCTGAAACCGCCGTCTAGATTGTGGTTTAATGGTCTTACGCAATGAATTCCAGGAGTTCGATATGGCGTCCCTGCCAGTCCCCAGCGCGCTGAACGCGCGCACGCAAGCCTTCCCAACATTGACCGCAGCGCAAATTAACCGCATTCGCTCCGGCAGCCAGCTCCGCCAGGTAACCAAGGGCGAAATTCTGTTCGACGTCGGTGACACGAATGTGCCGTTTTTTGTTTTGCTTTCTGGACGCATGGAAATTGTCCAGCCCGGCCTTACCGGTGAGCAGCTGATTGCGAAACATGGCCTCGGAGAGTTTACAGGCGAGATGACCATGATCTCCGGACGCCGATGCTTGGTGCGTGGCCGCGTCACCGAAGCGGGCGAGTTCCTGGAACTTAGCGGGGATGCTTTGCGAGCGCTCGTTGCCAGGGATGCTGAGTTGAGCGAAGTTTTCATGAGAGCTTTTATCCTGCGCCGCCTTGAGTTGGTGAACCAAGGGCAAGGCAACATCATCTTGATGGGTTCGCGGCATTCGGCCAACACGCTGCGTCTGCGCGAATTTCTTACTCGCAACGAACATCCATACGCGTACGTCGATCTCGACACCGATCAGACTTCGCAGGAATTGCTCGACCGCTTCGAGGTGAAGCTTGATGAAATTCCTGTCATCGTTTGCCGCGCGAGTGCTGTGCTAAGGAATCCCACGATTCAACAATTGGCCGACTGTCTGGGACTGAACGTCGCAATCGACGAGACGGAAATTCGCGACTTGATCATAGTGGGTGGCGGACCTGCCGGCTTGGCGGCAGCTGTGTACGGCGCCTCGGAAGGGCTGAACGTGCTTGTGGTTGAGGCGGTGAGCCCTGGCGGTCAGGCCGGATCGAGCTCCAAAATTGAAAATTATCTGGGATTCCCGACTGGACTCTCCGGTCAGGAGCTGGCGGCACGCGCGATCGCGCAGACCGAGAAATTTGGCGCCAGGATCATGGTGGCGCATGCCGTCTCACGGCTAGATTGCCAAAAGCGTCCCTATAAAATTATTCTCGATAACGGCAATAAGCTAGCGGCACGCGCTGTGATCATTGCGACAGGCGCTCAATATAACAAGCCGAGAATTTCCAATCTCGACCATTTTGAAGGCCAGGGAATTTACTATGGCGCGACTTACATGGAGTCGCAGCTATGCGAGCAGGAAGAAATCATTGTCGTAGGTGGAGGAAACTCGGCTGGGCAGGCGGCGGTTTTTCTGGCGCAGACGGCCCGCAAAGTCCACATGCTGGTGCGCTCAAATCAGTTGGCCGATACCATGTCACGTTATTTGATTCAGAGAATCGAAGAGAATCCTGGCATTGAGATGCACTTCCAGACAGAAATCGTCGCGCTTGAGGGTGCCACCCATTTGGAAAGTGTCACCTGGAAAGATAAGGTGAACGGCGAAACTTCCGCGCATCCTATCCGACACGTATTCATCATGGCTGGCGCGTCTCCACGAACCGAGTGGCTGCGCGGCTGCGTGGCCATGGATGAAAAAGGATTTATTCTCACCGGGCGTGACTTGGATCCCGGCGCAGGAAGCTCGGCATGGCGGTTGTCCCGTACTCCGCAAATGCTGGAAACTACCTTGCCGGGCGTGTTTGCAGTTGGCGACGTTCGAGCAGGTAACGTGAAGCGCGTCGCTTCTGCCGTGGGAGAAGGAGCGATCTCCGTTCACATGGTGCATCGCGCCTTGCAGGAGAGCTAGGAAAACCCAATGACGTCACAAGGTTGTCGGCGCAAGTCACATGGAGAGAGCCCAAAGTGGAATTGCGGCCCCTCTCAAAAGCTTGCTGCTTGCGTATAATTTAATCGGCAGCTTCTGCGGATATTCTTACTCTTTGCGGCCACCCAAATAAGTACGTAATTCGGAGGGGCAATAATCCTCCTGCCTGTTCACCGATCTCCCATCCGTATCCGCTGCCCTCGAGTCCTTTTGTCATTTCTTCAAGTTCCACGAGGGTGTACGCGCGCAGGCAGGAAACCACGCCATCGAAGAAAAGAACGAAAGGAATTACCGGAATCAAATATGTCCAGAGGAGTCGCGACCAACGGAAAGGCCGCCGGAAAGGGACGAACAGCCAGGAACCCATGGGAACGAACAATAGCGCCAGCAACGTTAGCGAATGCCGTGCAGACGCCTCAAAGACCGCAATAGACTGTCTTCTATCAACACTATCTTGCAGAAGAAGCCGCGCCTGCTCGGGGTTCAAGTGGTGGAAAGAGGAAAAGAGCGTTCTGAACCCCTGGAGGTGTCCCGGTATCTGAGTTGCGTCCACCGAGTCGCG
>Ga0070765_100000732_pt1 | contig 19598 bp, 16 predicted proteins | sample HubBroMetageWFT5_FD_71516 | JGI IMG/M metagenome (GOLD analysis project Ga0070765, IMG submission 71516) | Warmed and freeze-thawed soil microbial communities from the Hubbard Brook experimental Forest, New Hampshire - Hubbard Brook CCASE Soil... | ecosystem: Environmental > Terrestrial > Soil... | reverse complement strand
GACGCCCTGCGCGCCATGCACGCGCTCAAGCTGCTCACGCTGTTGCTGCCAGAGCTGAAGACAATAGACGCGCTCGTCGTGCGCGACTTCTATCACCGCTTTACCGTCGATGAGCACTCCTTTGTCGCCATCGAGAGTCTCCACCGCCTCCGCCAGTCCGAGGCCGAGTGGGATCGGCGCTACGCGGAGCTCTTCAGTGAACTCGAACGCCCCGAACTGCTGTATCTCGCGCTCCTGCTGCACGACGTCGGCAAAGGCACGCCCAACGTCAATCACGTCGATGCCAGCCTGCAAGCAGCCGAACGTTGCATGGACCGGCTGGATCTCGATCCCTCCGAGCGCGAAACCATTCTGTTCCTCATCGGCAACCACCTGGAAATCTCCGCCACATTGCGGCGCGACATCTTCGATCCCGAAACGGTTCGCGTGTTCGCTGAAAAGATGGAAACTCCCGAGCGCCTCAAGATGCTCACGCTCTTGACGTACGCGGATATCAAGGCGGTCAATCCCGACGCGCTGACGCCGTGGAAAGCCGAGAACGTCTTCCAGCTGTACATCGGGGCCTTTAACTATCTCAATCACAGCGTCGATGAGCGCCTGCGCGCCGATACCGAAGACGATCATCTTGCGCAGATTCGTGCCCTGGTGCCGACCGCCGGCCGCAAGCTCAAGAACTTTCTCGAAGGCCTGCCCAAGCGGTACCTCGCCGCTTACTCTGCGACCGACGTGCTGGCTCACGTCGAGATGGCGGGCCGCATCGGTAAGGACTCCGTGCAATTGCAGCTCGAGCGCGGACGCCACTGGTTCGAATTGACGCTCGTCACCAACGACCGCCCGTTCCTGTTCGCCTCGGTGGCGGGCATCCTCGCCGCCTGGGGCATGAACATCGTCAAGGCCAACGCTTTCTCGAACCAGGCCGGCACCGTGGTCGATACCTTTTACTTCACCGATCGCTTTCGCACCCTAGAGCTCAATTTGCAGGAATGGGAGCGCTTCAAACGGAGCATCATCGGCGTGCTGCTGGGCGAGACCGATCTCGATCGTATGCTGCGCGAACGACTGCGCGCCGAAAAGCCGGGCGGCGCCAAAGTAAAAGTGGACACTAAAGTCGATTTCGATGACACCTGTTCCACTCGCAGCACGCTGGTCCAGGTCATCGCACAGGATCGCCTCGGCCTGTTGCACAGCATCGGTTCCTGCTTAGCGCAGCAAAAGTGCAATATCGAAATCGCGCTCATCGATACCGAGGGACAGATGGCTATCGACGTCTTCTATCTGACCTCGAACGGAGAGAAGCTCCGTCCAGATCATGAACAGCGAGTGCGAACGTCCCTCCTCGAAGCTCTACAGCTTGGGTAAAAGCCCATGGCGGGAAGATCTTGAGCGGCGATTCGCCGTTCACCAATGTTTTGAATTTGTCGCTTAGACGATTACCGGACTGGCTGAGCGCCGAGTGCTGAATGCTGCCTCAGAAAGCGGTTAGCGAACCTTTCGCCCCGCCGCACTCGAACTGCCTCGCGCGGCACTCTGCCGCTGCCGCCATGCGGCTCCGCTGAAACACCACAGACCCACACCGGTCCCCGCGGCGAAGGTGGCCCCCAGAATCAGGTACGCGAGCGACTTGTACGGAGTCAGCCGCACATTGGCGAGGTCCCATCTGGTGAAAGTCCAGACAAACTGGCCATACAGCCACACCGCCATGAGGACCAGAAACAGTAGAATCGACACGGCCATCACGCCGATTCCCATGCTGTAGAAAAGCACGATACTCCAGTGGTCGATTCCTGAGACTGATGGCTGCGATGTGGGCGCCTTGCCGGGGGCAATACGGGAAGCTGAGCCGGTCACAGAAGTACCGCGAGTGATCGGCGTCCGGGTTCCACTCGAAACTGGCACACTAGTAGCGTAGAACGCCCGGTGGATTTCAGACAGGCTTCGGAAGGACATGTCCGTCCGGCGCTCGCCCAATGCAGGACGCCAAAGCTCGATGGATAAGAATGAATGACTTAATCCGCGCTCTCGGTCGCCGGCACGGTGTGGCGCTCCCGCGCCTGGAGCCGCAAAAACGCCATGTAGATCACGACCCCCAGATTTACCAGGAAAATCGCCGCTCGCACCCAATCCGGCCGCCGCGCCAGTTCGAAGATTTCGAAGGGCAGATAGATCGCGCCTGAAATCAACGCCAGCCATTCAGCCCAGGCTCGCTCCCGCCACAGCCCGTACGCTTCCAGAAAGCGCAGGCAGGAATAGGCCAGCGCGCCAACAGCAACTGCCCAAACCTTGGTATCGGTCACCTGGTCGGCAAGATTCAAGAACACCTGGGCATAGTGCGTCTCGGGGCTGATGTGCAGCCACTCAAGAAAGCCTTCGGCGACATCCCAGGCATCGCGATGCACCAGCCGCAGAACACCGAAGCCCGCCAGTAAAACAATGAGCCCTTTTAGAAACTCCACCGACGCGACTGCGCGCAACGCCTTGAGCTGGCGCGAGTGCATCTGTTGCGAATGAGTCAAGGAATGCAGAGCGGCCCCCGAAGTCATACCAGAAATCATACCTGCCTTAGCGCAAAACAGGAAGAATGGCGCAGGTCAAGGCATCCAGCCGCAACGGACGAATCTTCTGCCGCCAGCCAACTTCCACGGCGGAGCTGTCTCAACACAACGGCAGTCGGCGCCTGCCACCCGCTTGACACGTACGCCACTTTGGCGTACTGTGTACGCTGTTATGGCGTACAAGGCGCTGACCGTCGAAGAACTCCTGGGCCTGATGAAAAAGATCCAGGGCGAGAAGACGAACACGCAGTTTGCCGCCGAGATCGGCATTTCCAAACAGTACCTGAGCGACATCTATAAAGGCCGCAAGGTACCGAGCGATACCGTCTCGACCGCAATGGGCTATACCCCGCGCGTGGAAACCTTTTATGTCCGGTCAGAGACCGCCGCCGATCAGGAGGCACCTCGTGCAGTCCCCCCAGCAAAACCCAAAGCGGCGCGTGCTCGTAAACGTAATTCTTGACAAGTCCGGCTCCATGGCGAGCAAGCTTACCGACGTCGTCGAAGGCTTCAATGCCTATCTTGACGGCCTCGCCAAGGAGGACAAGGTCGACTACCTGTTCTCGCTCACGCTTTTCGACACGCAAGTGGCCTATCGCGATGTTGCCGTGCCCCTTTCCAACATCCGGAAACTCGACAAGAAAACCTATGTTCCCGGCGGCAACACAGCGCTCAACGACGCCATTGGCATCACTGTCCGCAAAGTCGACGCCGACCGACCGCAGGTGGACAAGGTTGTCACCGTGATTATGACCGACGGAGAAGAAAATTCTTCGCGCGAGTGGACCCACGATGCAGTGAAGGCGCTAATCAGTCAGAAGGAAAGCGAGGGCACCTGGACGTTCGTGTTCCTGGGCGCCGCGCCCGACGCCTGGGACCAGGGCCGTGGCTATGGCATCCCCGTACCAAACGTCGTCCAATACGATCCAAATCGTTATCAAGACGCTTTCCATTGCGCGGCTCTTGGTACGAACGCAGTCGCCGCCAGCTCGCGACGTCGGTCCGACAACCTCTTTTCCTCGCTGTCAAAAGCTGTCCTCGAGAAAGCCGGTCTTCGTCAGGCGTCCGACAAAAGCTAACGAGTCTTGTAGTCCGGGCCTGCGAACGATCGCATGCCCCTTGGTTTTCGCAGGTAGGTCGTACCCATAGCATCGTGTAACTTGGCCGGAGGGCTTCGGGCCCTCCGGATTCCTTCCATCGAACTCACGCATCGGCGCAGCGCGGTTAAGCGCCCGGCCTCAGCAACAACTGCTCCGCTGCAGACATGATCCTCACCCGCACCAGCAACGTGCTCACCAGCGACGTCAGCCCCGACGACGCGAAGATCATCGCCAGCAGCACAAACTGATAAATCGCCGCATATACCGGCCGCGCCCCCGAAAGCAGCATTCCAGCCATCAATCCCGGAATCCAGACGATTCCCAACGATCGTAATGAATCAATCGCTGGAATCAGGCTCGCCTCAAACGACGCTTGCGCATAAGGCGCGACGCTCGTCTTCCCATCCGCTCCGAGCGCCAACGCTGTCTCGATTTCGCCAACGTGTGCCAGCACATCCGCACGCAACCGGTTCAGCGCGAGGCCGTTTGTGTTCATGGCATTTGCGATCAGCATGCTTCCTACCGGAACCAATGCCGTGATCGGCGTGTCGATCACCCCCAGCGATGTCATCACCGCGATGGTCGATCCGGCGCCGCACGCAATCGCCCACGTGGAAACCTGGAATGCTCCCGGGATGCCCTTGGCGCGCTTTGCGGAAGTCGCGCCCGCCGCAACAATCATGGACACGAGCAGAAAGACGCTGGTCCAGCCCGGTCCCCGCATCAGCAGCAGCAGAATCGACCCCACCGCCACGATCTGCACCAGGCCCCGCGCCATCGCGATCGCCAGGTCCTTCTCCAGGTGGATTCCTCGCCGCCCTGCCGCCACCACCACCGCCAACGCCGCCAGCGCGGCCACGGCTGCCTGCGCCAACCCCAAGTGCAGTTGCCCATGAAACAGACTCTTAAGCACGCAACACCTCCGCCACCGCTCCAGTTCTCACAACCTGTCCCTGTTCCAGAATCAGCGCCCTCTCGGCCAATCGTGCCGCTTGCCCAACGTCGTGTGTTACCAGCACACAGGGAATTCCCTGCTCGCTTCCAATCCGCCGGATGACACCTTCTACCTCGCGCTTCGCCTCCTCATCCAGCGCCGAGGTCGGTTCGTCCAGCAACAACACCTCCGGTGAATTCGCCAGCGTTCGGGCGAATGACACCCGCTGCGCCTCCCCGCCTGAGAGATTCGCAACATCACGCCCGGCAACCCCGGCAAGGAGCACCCCTGCCAGCAATTCCTCTATACGGGCATCGCTCAACTCTTCACCACGCTGCCGTGGACCGAACCGCAGGTTCTCAGCGACCGTTCCGGGGAACAGAAACGGCCGCTGCATCACCATCCCCACGCGCCGCCGCAGCTCCCTCGGCGCAATCTGCCGGTAGTCGACCCCATCGAGATAGACGGTTCCACTGGTCGGCTCATCGAGCCGGTTCACTAGGCGCAGGAGTGAAGACTTCCCCGACCCGCTCGGCCCCACGACCGCTAGCGTCTCCCCTTTGCGCAGATCGAAGCTGGCATCCGCCACCAGCACCTTGTCAGGCACACTGCGCCCCAGGTGTTCCGCCCGCAAAACCACTCCGTCGCTCGCCGCCGTTAGAGCCATCCTGACCTGTAGCGCCGGCATCTTGCCGGCTTTCCGGAGAACCTGCCCGTGCTTGTCGAAAGGGACGTCTCGCCCTCCGCGCGACGCGACACCTCCTCAAGGCCGACGGGACACCGGTGTTACCCCGGCTTTCTCTGCACCCCCGCGGTGCCCCAGGTTCGCGTCCGCTCTTTGGACGCTAACCTGGCCCCCCAACCTCCGCTCCCCCGACGCCCACGTGCAAGAATCCCCTCCTGCCCCGTTCTTCCGACATTGCAGCCGTGGATCGGGAATCCGACACTGCTCCACAGTTCTCGGTTTCGGTTCCCAGTTCTCAGTGGAGATTTGGCGGTTCGAAGCCTTTAACTGGCAACCGAAAACTGCGTCCGCGGTGTCTGATCATATTAAGTTTTCGTATTCCCACGACTGCCGAATTCTGTGACGACGCGGGGAGGGGCCGATGTGTCGCCTAAGACTTCTGATTGGTCTAGCTGTCTTGCCCTGGTTCGCTCTCACCTTGCCCGCGCAGACCCCTGCACCCTCGCTCTCGCAGGAACCGCCGCAAACCGCTCGCCAGGCCCTGCTTGAGATGGTGCTGGCAAAAACGCCCGACGCATTCCAGAAGCACCTGCCGTCTCCGGCGCAGTCGTTGCTGAAAACGGATCCTGGTCTGCTTCCGCTGCGCGACCTGGCCGAAGCCTCGAACGAACTCCGCCAACCCGGCCGCAAGCTCGAAACCTTCGATACCGGTCCAATGCTTCTGCGCTCGCAAGACCCGAGAAATGAAACCACCATCGAAGTCTCCGTTGAAAGCGAAAGCGACGGCGGCGATGAAGACGAGTTGCAACTCGCTTTGCACCTTTACCGCGCGGGCAGGCCGCTGCCACTCCCCTTCCTACCCACAATCATTTGCAGAATGAAAATGGAGGACAAAGTCTGGCGGCTCGACGAGATCGCAGCCAACCTTCGCATGCCTCTCGGCGATTCCGATTTTCTCGATACCCTGGCGAACCGTATTGGCGCCTACGCAATCGAGGCGCGTGAATCCGCCGCTCTACGCCAGTTGCGAGTCGTCTTGACAGCTGAGGTCTCGTACGCGGCGACCTATCCCGATGTCGGATTTACCTGCGTACTCTCAGATCTGGCCGGAGCCGACGCCGGCCAGCCAGGTCCCCGCGCGGCCATGCTAATCGACAAAGAACTCGCCACTGGAAACACGGACGGGTATGTTTTTGTTCTTGAAGATTGCACGGGAAGTCCGGCAAAACATTTTCGGCTGGTTGCCGTTCCTGAGAACCCGGAAAGCGTGGAGCGTGCTTTCTGCGCCGACGAGTCGGGCTCAATCAACTTCGCGCCCGACGGCCGGGCCTCCAGTTGTCTCAGCTCCGGCGAAGCGTTGCCTTAGCCGCCGACCTGCGCCCGTACACTGGCGCGAAGTTCTTCGACGATCTCGAATGCGGCCCGCCGCGCTTCTTCGCCTTTGGTCACGTCGAACGAGATCGCGCCCACACGCGCGTGTCCTCCGCCGCCGTATCGCTCGCACACCTTGGCGAGATTCACGGTCGGCTCACTCGGCGCCCAGGGATTCGACCCCACAGACACCTTCACTCGAAAGCTGCTCTTACTTAAACCAACACTATAAATACTCTCCGGATATAGATAATAAGGAATGAACTTGTTGTATCCTTCCAGCTCATGGTCGGTGACGTCGAAGAAGATCGTCGCGTCCTTGCACTCGGTTCGTTCCCGCAGAATTCCAATGGATAACTCATGCCGCTTCAAAAGCGGTGGAAGCAATGGCGCTACAAAAGGTGCCTCCAGGATTTCGCCGAGGGACTTGGTCGCGAGCAGAGGGATGAGCTGAGGGACAAAGTTCGAGTCCGGCGCCGACTCGATCACCATGGTCAGCTTCATCGCCGGGGCCTTCATCTCTACCGCGGTCTTCGCGTCCTCGTAAAGCGCCCCGTCGATCATGTCGGTCCAGTGCACCAGGTCGGCAACGGGCTTGGCGTTAAATCCAAACCGCTGCTCCGCGATCATCGCGATAAAGCTCGTGCACGACTTGAAGTCCGGATCGTAAAACTTCCGGTTCCCCTGGTCCTGTTCAAAGTGCGCTGCATCCTCAGGGCTGAGGAAAGCGCTCTCATGATGGTCGAACCACCAGGTAATCTTCGGAGAGCTGGAATACTTGAAATCGACGATCGCGTTCTCGTCCCCGTCAAACTGATTCTCGTCGAACAGTGCGCCGGCCCGATGCAGGAGTCCGGTGAACTCAAACTGCACGTCGTTGCGGATCCGCTCCCGGTAAAACCGTGAAAACAGCGCCGCCGAGGAAGCCCCGTCGAAGCATTTGTCGTGATAAAACACCCGAACTCTCAAGCTAGACCTTCCCGAGTTCCCCTGAAACGAAAAGCGTATAGGATTACGTTCCCCCTCGATTCTGTCAAGCGCTCAATGGCGCCCTCGTATGCTACCGTTCGAAACCTGGCCAATAACGCTTAGGCATCGGTGCCGTCTAATTTTCCTTTGGAGGCTTCATGTCGAAATCGCGCAGGCGATTCATCAAGACTACTTCCCTTGGGCTCCTTGGCGCAGCCGCCGTTCTCCGCACTCAAGCTCAAACCGGAAGCAATCTGCCACCGGGCGCCCCGCCTGCTTTCGGTACCGGTCCGGCAGTCGGTCCTGAGGTTTCCCCTGCAACTTTCGCGGAAGGCGAGAAACTGGTGCAGTTCCAATTGACCGACGCCGAGCGTGCCATGGCTGTCGAAAGCTGGCGCCGGACCATGGCGTCGCTCTACGAGCGCCGCATCGGTCCGCGAAAAGTCGCCCTCGAACCGACGCTAGCGCCCGCTTCGCTCTGGGACCCATCCATCCCCGGCGTTGCCCCGCCCTCGCAGAAGGATCGCTTCATCCGCAGCCAATCCGATGCCACGCCGCTCCCGGCGCGCGACGAGGATATCGCCTTCTCCTCCGTCACCCAGCTTTCGCACTGGATCGAACAACGCAAGCTCACCTCAGAACGACTCACGAGCATCTATCTAACCCGCCTCGAGCGCTTCAACCCAACTTTGCGTTGCGTGATCACACTGACGCGCGATCTCGCCCTCAAACAAGCGCGTCAGGCCGACGCCGAAATCGCCGCCGGCCATTATCGCGGGCCGCTGCACGGAATCCCCTGGGGTGGCAAAGATCTTCTCGATACCGCCGGCATCCCCACCACCTATGGCGCCGAGCCGTTTCGCAATCGCGTGCCCAAAGAAGACGCCGTGGTCGTCGAACGCCTGCATGCGGCGGGTGCGGTCCTGGTCGCCAAGCTCAGCCTGGGCGCGCTCGCGCTCAACGACATCTGGTTCGGCGGCCAAACCATGAACCCGTGGCTGCTCGAAGAAGGTTCTTCCGGCTCGAGTGCAGGCCCGGGTGCGGCCACAGCCGCCGGTCTCGTAGGCTTTTCGATCGGTAGCGAAACTGGAGGCAGCATCATTGGTCCCAGCATGCGCTGCGGCGTCACCGGATTGCGCCCCACCTTCGGACGGGTGCCGCGCACCGGCGCCATGACCTTGTGCTGGTCGCTCGACAAACTCGGCCCCATGACTCGCCACGTCGAAGATGCCATGCTCGTACTTCGCGTGCTCTCCGGCCCCGACCCCGGCGATCTGGCCAGTGTTCCGAGCCACCTCGACTTCAACGCCGCCGCGCCCATTCAAGGCCTGCGCGTCGGATACTTTCCGAAGTGGCTGAACCAGAATCCCGCCACCGCCGTCGATCGCGCGGCTGTCGACGAGGTGAAGAAACTCGGCATGGTCCCCGTGGAACTCGATCTTCCCGACTGGCCCTACGATGCGCTCAACCTGATTCTTTTTGCCGAGGGCGCCGCTGCTTTTGAGGAACTAACGCTTAGTGGCGGCATGAACGAACTAAAGGCCCAGGTCCCCGATGCCTGGCCCAACATCTTTCGCGAAGCGCGTTTCCTGTCGGCGGTTGACTACGTCCAAGCCGACCGTTTCCGCCGGAAGATCGCGCAGGAAATGGAGCACATCTTCGCGCAGGCGGATCTTCTCCTGGTACCCTCTTTGCGCGACGAGATCCTTACCATCACCAATTTCACCGGACATCCATCCCTGACTCTACGCGCCGGATTCATCGAGGTCAGCAAAGCCCGCAGCGATTGGGCGCCCGACCCCAAACATCCCCTACCCACATTCTCCCCACCGCGGCGCGTTCCCCACGGCGTGACCCTGATCGGCCGCCTCTTCGACGAAGGGACGCTCGGCACCGTTGGCATCGCGCTCGAACGCAGCTTTGGTGTCGTCGACCAGCGCCCGCCTGGCTTCTAGTTTGTGTGGGGAGGAGACTCCTCTCCGCCCCAGGCGGTTTCGCTACAGTCTGCTTGTATAATCCCGACGCATGACGGTCTCGGCCGGACAAACGACCGGCTTTTACCCGATGACTTCACAGATCAGCACCGGCGGTATGGGCGAGGTTGCGCTTGAGCGCAGCGGGAGCCCGCAGGCGAAATCCGGAGCCTTGCGAGAGATCTCTTGCTGAGTGCAGGTAGCAAACTCGGACCCTACGAAATCATCTCCGCCATCGGCGCCGGCGGCATGGGTGAAGTCTACCGCGCGCATGACGCGCGCCTCGAGCGCGATGTTGCCATCAAACTTCTTCCTGCATCGTTCTCTTCCAATCCTGACCGTCTCCGTCGTTTTGCCCAGGAGGCGCGCGCGGCGGCCGCTCTGAATCATCCGAACATTCTCGCCATTTACGACATCGGAGAATGGCAGGGCGCACCCTACATCGTCTCGGAATTGCTGGTCGGCGAAACCCTCCGTGACCGCCTGAAAAAAGGAGCGCTCCCCGCGCGAAAGACGGTCGAATATGCCTTGCAGATCACCCGGGGCCTCGCCGCCGCCCACGACAAAGGCATCGTTCACCGCGACCTGAAACCGGAAAACATCTTTCTCACCGAAGATGACCGCGTAAAGATCCTCGACTTCGGCCTCGCCAAGCTCACCCAGTCCGATCAGAGCGATGTCGCCTCCGACGCGGCTACGGCGCAGGTCGTCACCGATGCCGGCACGGTGATGGGTACCGCCGGCTACATGTCTCCCGAACAGGTGCGCGGGAAGGCCACCGATCAGCGCTCCGACCTCTTCTCTTTTGGCTCGATCCTTTACGAAATGCTCTCCGGCAAGCGCGCCTTCCAGGGCGACTCGCCAGCCGACACCATGAGCGCCATCTTGAAGGAAGAACCGTCGGAGCTTTCCGAAACCGCCCGCAATGTTCCCCCCGCCCTCGAGCGCATCGTGCGCCACTGCCTGGAAAAGAATCTCGCGCAGCGTTTCCAGTCGGCCAGCGATGTGGCGTTCAGCCTGGAAGCTTTAACGGAAATTTCCACCCCGTCGAAAAGCGGGGCGCAGGCAATTGCCGCGACGGGGCCGAAGAAGACGAAGCGGGGTCTGCTGGTTGCTGTCGTCAGCGTATTGCTGGCGGCGTTGTGCGTCGGGTTTTACCTGGCGGGGAAGCGTTCGAGCGCGTGGTCGGCGCCTTCTTTCCATCGTCTGACGTTCCGGCGCGGTACGGTTCCGGCGGGGCGCTTCTCGCCCGATGGGCAAACGATTGTCTACAGCGCGGCCCTGGAAGGCAAACCCGAAGAACTGTTCACCACGCGGTTCGACAGCACGGATTCGCGCTCGCTGGGTCTCGATAAAGCGGGACTGCTGGCCATTTCCTCGAAGGGAGAACTGGCAGTCGCTCTCGCGCCACACCACGAAACTCCGTTCATCGAGGTAGGCACGCTGGGCACGATGCCGCTCGCAGGCGGCGCGCCCCGCGAGGTTTCCGAAGACGTCACCTGGGCGGATTGGGCTCCGGACAGCCCGGACCTTGCGGCCGTGCGATTCTTGCAGGGAGGATTTCATCTTGAATTCCCGCTGGGCCATGTCATTTATCAACCGCAGGGTTGGATTAGCCATGTACGCTTTTCTCCCAAGGGAGACCTGATCGCCTTTGCGGACCACGTTCAAACCGGAGACGATGGCCGGGTAGTCATCACCGACCGCCAGGGGAAGCTAAAGAGGGCATCGAGTTTCTTCATCACGGTACAGGGTGTCGCCTGGTCGCGCGACGGCAAAGAGGTCTGGTTCACCGCTTCGCGCGAAGGAGCAGCACGCGCAATCTACGCGATGGATTTGGCGGGAAACGAGCGGGTGGTGTTGCGTGTTCCGGGCACACTCACGTTGCAAGACATCACTCGTGACGGGCGGGTTCTGCTTAGCATTGATAATGCGCAGTTCGGAATTATGGGATTTCGGCCCGGTGATCAGGGTGAAAAGAACCTTTCCTGGTTTGACTGGTCGATTGCTTCCGATCTCACTGCCGACAGCAAAAGCCTCCTGTTTTTCGAAAGTGGCGAAGGAGTGGGCCCAAACTATTCCGTTTTCATCCGCGGGATGGACAGCTCTCCCGCAGTGCGGCTGGGGAGCGGGTCGTTTCCCAGGCTTTCTCCCGATGGGAAGTGGGTGGCCGCCCTGAACAATGCATCGCCAGAGCAGTTGGAACTGCTGCCCGTGGGTGCCGGACAGGCCCGGCAGATCACGCACGACGCGCTCCAACACATTGGCGTAGGTTGGGTTCCCAACGAGAAGGCGCTCGTTTTCGAGGCATCGGAACCAAATCATCCTCCACACAGCTTCCTCTTGAACCTCGATGACGGGAAATCTCGCCCCATCACTCCCGAAGGCACCGTTGGCACCTTGGTATCCCCGGACTCAAAGTATTTGGCAGCCCTTGCTCCCGATGGCAAGCGCTGGATATATCCTCTCGATGGCGGCGATCCTCAACCGCTATCGGCCGCTATTACGGATTCCGATTCCCCGGTCGCTTGGGAAGCGGACGGCAAGAGCTTGCTGGTCGCCCAGCGCGGAATTCCGCTGCAAGTGTGGCGCGTGTTCCTGAATTCGACGCGCCGCGAGCAGGTGCGGAGCTTTACGCCGTCCGACGCGGGCGGGATCGTGGCTGTCGCTGGCCCCCGCTTCAGTGCCGATCGAAAAAGCTACGCATACACTTATTCCCGGGTCCTCTCGGACCTTTATGTGGTGGACGGGTTGAAATAGCCACGTTCACGTTTGCCTCAAGCTTTCCCAAGCGTCGCCACCGTCAGGCAGCAGCGGTTGCAGATCATCCCGCCCGAGTTGCCCGCGACCAGAAACCGCACTCTGGTGTCACTTTTGCCGCAGATCGAGCAGTGCAGCTGCGCCATCCGGCCGGATAGGGCTTGACAAAATATCACATTAGATTTATTCCAAATACATAACGCATGGATACCGAAACGATCAAACAGTCCCTGGAGGGCTGCGGGTTGCGCTGTACGCCGCAGCGTTACGCCGTGATGGCATTCCTGATGGAGTGCCACCGCCATCCCACGGCCGCGGAGATCTTCGAAGCCGTGAATCGAATGGATCCGCGCTCCTCGCGTGCCACGACTTATAACAACCTGCGGGACCTGGTGGAGGCGGGCTTGGTCCGTGAGGTGGCGGTCGAGGGCCGCGCCGCGCGATTCGATGCGAAAGGCATGCGGCATCACCACTTCATCTGCGACCGCTGCGGCAATGTGGAGGACATCAAGTGGTACAACGTGCCCAGACCGGCTGCGAGTTCTCTCGGGAAACGCGTGGTTCGGGAATGCGAACTGATTTTCCGCGGGCTCTGCCCCCAGTGCGCTCCACGGCACGCTGCACGTTAAGTGTGGGCGCGACAGTGAGCGCTACTGTGTGTGCGCGAATGCAAGGAGCCGGGAATGTGCACGTGACCTTCGCGGAGGGCGGTACGCTCTCCGGACAGCCGGCGGAACGTCGGCGCTACAGTTCGTCACAGCTTTTTTGGACTGATTCAAGACTGATTCAAGGAAGATAAACGTCGCTTAAACCAGGAACTCATCACCGCGGCAGGAAATCCCGTCCGCAATCATCAGGAGAAAAATATGGCAACCGAAGCCAAGTGCCCATTCACGAGCGCAACCCCCGCACATACGAACCGTGACTGGTGGCCGAACCAGTTGAGCCTTCAAGTCCTCCACCAGCACTCCAACCTGTCTGATCCCATGGGTGAGGAGTTCGACTATGCCAAGGAATTCAAAAGTCTCGACCTCAACGCCGTGGTCAAGGACCTTCATGCTTTGATGACCGACTCGCAGGATTGGTGGCCGGCCGACTTTGGCCACTACGGAGGCCTCTTCATTCGCATGGCGTGGCACAGCGCCGGCACGTACCGCATCGGCGATGGCCGCGGCGGCGCTGGAGCCGGTCAGCAGCGTTTCGCGCCCCTCAACAGCTGGCCCGATAACGTGAACCTCGACAAGGCGCGCCGTCTGCTGTGGCCGATCAAGCAGAAGTACGGCCGGAAGATCTCCTGGGCCGACCTGATGATTCTCGCCGGCAACGTCGCCCTCGAGTCGATGGGCTTCAAGACGTTCGGCTTCGGCGGCGGTCGCGCGGATGTTTGGGAGCCGGAAGAGGACGTCTTCTGGGGCTCCGAAGGCAAGTGGCTGGCCGATGAGCGTTACAGCGGCGACCGCGATCTTGCCAATCCGCTCGCTGCCGTTCAAATGGGCCTGATCTATGTGAATCCTGAAGGTCCGAACGGGAATCCTGATCCCGTCGCAGCAGCGAAGGACATCCGCGAAACGTTCCGCCGCATGGCCATGAACGACGAGGAAACCGTGGCGCTGATTGCCGGCGGCCACACCTTCGGCAAGACCCATGGCGCTGGCGATGCGGCTAATGTGGGCGCAGAACCCGAAGCCGCCACAATCGAAGAGCAGGGCCTCGGCTGGAAGAGCAAGTTTAAGACGGGCAAAGCCGGGGACGCGATCGGCAGCGGCCTGGAAGTGATCTGGACCACGACGCCGACGAAGTGGAGCAACAACTACTTCGAGAACCTTTTCAAGTACGAATGGGAACTCACCAAGAGTCCAGCCGGTGCCCATCAGTGGAGACCGAAGAATGGCGCAGGCGCCGGTACAATACCGGATGCGTTCGATCCCTCAAACCGTCATGCGCCCTCCATGTTGACCACGGATCTTTCACTGAGGTTCGATCCTGCTTACGAAAAGATTTCCCGTCGCTTCTACGAGCATCCGGATCAGTTTGCCGATGCCTTTGCGCGCGCGTGGTTCAAGCTAACGCACCGTGATATGGGCCCGATCGTGCGTTATCTCGGCCCGCTCGTTCCCAAGGAGCATCTGCCTTGGCAGGACCCGATCCCCGCGGTCGATCACCCGCTGGTCTCGGACCAGGACATTGCCGCCTTGAAGGCAAAGATCCTCGCATCCGGCCTGACCGTAGCCCAACTGGTCGCGACTGCCTGGGCATCCGCATCCACGTTCCGCGGCTCTGACAAGCGCGGTGGAGCGAACGGCGCCCGCATTCGCCTCGCGCCGCAAAAGGACTGGGCCGTCAACCAGCCCCCTCAATTAGCGAAGGTGCTGCAGACGCTCGAAGGCATCCAGAAGGAATTCAACAGCGCGCAGACCAACGGCAGCAAGCGGAAGAAGATTTCGCTGGCGGACCTGGTCGTTCTCGGCGGCTGTGCTGCGATCGAGAAAGCTGCGAAGGCCGCAGGGCACGACGTGAAAGTCCCCTTCACCCCAGGCCGCATGGATGCATCGCAAGGGCAAACCGACGTCGAGTCGTTCGAGCCACTCGAGCCAAAGGCTGATGGCTTCCGCAACTATCTCAACGGCAAGCAGCAGCACATGTCGCCTGAAGAGATGCTGGTCGATCGGGCGCAACTGCTGAGGCTGACCGCTCCGGAGATGACGGTCCTGGTCGGTGGCCTGCGGGTGCTGGGCGCTAATGTTGGGAACTCCAAATACGGCGTCTTCACCAAGCGGCCGGAGACACTGACGAACGACTTCTTCGTCAACCTGCTCGACATGGGCACGCAATGGCAGCCGTCGAACGAATCCAACGGCTCCGGAACCGTTTACGACGGACGCGACCGCAAGACCAACGAACTCAAATGGACCGGCACCCGTGTCGACCTGATCTTCGGTTCGCACTCCCAGCTGCGAGCCCTCGCCGAGGTCTATGCGTGCGCCGACTCCAAGGAGAAGTTCGTGAAAGACTTCGTCGCGGCGTGGAACAAAGTGATGAACCACGATCGCTTTGACGTCACGGCTTGATCGCCAGCCGGGAGGCTTTCGAGGACCCAAGTCCGAAAGCTTCAGAGAAGTACAAAGGCCACGGACCCGGACTAACAGGTTCCGTGGCCTTCGCGTTTCTGGGTGATTAATTGTCTGAAACCCTAGCAATCCCAGGAGCGCGCCGACAGGTTTTACGTTGCGGCGGTCGTTCGTGTTGCGGTCAAGAGGATCACTAGAGACCCGAAATTACACAAAGCGGACCGTTCCTCCGTGCTCCTTTGTGCCCTCTGTGGTGAAAATAGTGACGAGTCTCGTCTGACGCTCTAACGTAGAAATAGTAGGCCCTGAGCCAACAGCCCCTAGCCATGAGCTATCAGCTACCTTGCCGCCTGTTGCTCTGCCAGCACTCCGAGAAGCGGCAATCCAAACCGTTCCCCCTGCAACGCTTTCACCGACAGCAGCAGCCAGGTGAAGAACAAGGCCATCGAGATCAATGTTCCCACCAGCAGCCAGCCAAAGAGCCATCCGAACAAGGACGCCAGCAGTCCGAGCAGCGCCAGCACCACAACCAGCGCCCAGAAGAACACACTTTGAAACGCATGGAAGCGTACAAATTTCCGCTGCTGATACTGTTTCAGGAACAGCAGGACAATCGCTGGAATAAACGTGAAATACGCCAGCGCACCGGTGATGCGGTCCTCCCACTCCACCGGCGGAAGCACAACCATGGTGCCTTCGGGAGTGGCGGACGCAGCCGGTTGGGCTTCCTGCCCGCTCTCCTCCGGCGCAAAGAAGTTCCCTTCCCGCACCGGACGGCCACACGCCGGGCAGAACTCCGAAATGTCGGGCATCGAGGCGCCGCAATATCCGCAGGCAATTGGCATCAGCTCTAAGGTCAGTCCTTGAAAAGACTATCAGGAAAGCGCCGCTCCAAGAAACGTCCCTCAGTTCGCTTTGCAGAGCAGCACTAGCCAGAATATTCACAATTGGCGAGATGAGTTCTTCCTGCTGAGGCTACGTGCCCTTGAGGCCCTCTATACCACGCGCTCCGTACTCTTCTTCCGGCACTCCTCGCAGACTCCATAGATCTGAAAGGTGTGGCGGGTCGTGCGGTAGTGGTACCGCCGGCCGATGTCCTCCTCAAGTTTCTTCACCTCATTCGAGAAGAACTCCACCGAACTGCCGCAATCGGTGCACACCATATGATGGTGGCTGCGCCGGTTGTACTGATGCTCGTAGCGGGCAATGCCGTCGTGGAAGGCCACCTCGCTAGCCAGTCCACACTCGGCCAGAAGTTTCAGTGTGCGGTACACCGTGGTGTATCCGATCTTCGGATCCTTCTTCTGCACCAGCCGGTGCAGTTCGTCTGTGGAAAGGTGTTCGCGAGTGTCCAGAAACGTTCGCAGGATCGTGTCCCGCTGTGCCGTCTGCTTCAACCCCACTTTTTTCAAGTGCTGATGCAGAATGCCCTGCGCTTCGCGCACCATCTCGGGCGAAATCGACGGCTGGTCATCAATGCGTTTTTGCAGCATGGTTGGAGTCGTGTCGCGGCTATACGAAGCCAGCGAGGTTTTCAGCCGGCTCAATCCCTGGATTTCCGGTTCAGACTGCCTCAGGATACCATCGCACCATCTTGAAAATGAAATTCAAAATCAACCAGTCGCCAGTCTGCAGTCGTTGGTCGTCAGCCAAACAAATCGGCTTACCGCTGGAGGGGGCCGGTAGGCTGCACTGAATTTGTCGAAAAGTCTCGTTCGCCAGGCGGGCGGGAAACCCGCCGCTCCCCAATCCAGCCCGCTTACTCACACTGTCCGCCGACCACTGCCCGCTGGCGACTGGCGACTGAAGACTAGAGACTGATACTCTAGCGCCAACATGAGCTTCGTACGGTTCATCAGCATCGTTTCCCTGCTCTGGTTTTTTGGCGGGGCGCTCTGGCTCCTGATCGCACCAGTCGGGTTCGTCCGCTTCGCGTCGCTTGGGACCCGGCCCAACCTCAATCCCAGCCAATCGAAGAAAGCTCGCATGCTTGGCTGCGTGGGGCTGGTGATCGGCGGAATCATCGTGCTCGAGTTCGTCTACGGCTTTATTCGTTAAACCGGGACGTTGTTCCGCCGTTCCGCGTTTGTCGTACTATTCTCTTAACCCCTAAAATCGAACGATCCATGGCCACCTGGACCCCAACCACCGATTCGCCGGCTCTGCCCCGAACGCGTCGCCGGATTCTTCCGCGAATTGCTCTGGCTCTCCTCCTGCTGGTGCTTGGCGCCTTGGCCTATCTCTATTTCGCTGCGCGTTCCGCGCTTCCACAAATTGACGGAACCATCACCCTGCCGGGGCTGTCGGCTCCGGTCACCGTGATCCGCGACGGTCATGGAGTCCCCACCATCGAGGCGCAGACGCTCGCCGATCTCTTTTATGCCCAGGGCTACGTCACCGCACAGGACCGCCTCTGGCAAATGGACGTCATGCGCCGCTTCGCCGCCGGTGAAATGTCGGAAATCCTGGGCCCTGCATTGCTCGAGCACGATCGTGAGCAGCGCATCCTCGGACTGCGCCAGATCGCGCGCAAGTCCGCGCAATCGCTCTCGCCGCGCGATCTCGCTTATCTCGACGCCTACTCGCGCGGCGTCACAACATTTCTGGCCACGCACCTCAACCGGCTGCCCATCGAGTTCCGCCTCATCGGCTATCAGCCCAAACCCTGGACCGTCGAAGACTGCCTTCTCCTCGGGGCACGCCTGGTTCAGGACCTGAACCACGGCACCTACAAGAGCGCACTCATTCGCGAGAAGATTCTCGCCAAGCTTGGCCCCGAGCTGACCGATGACCTCTTCGTCAATAGTTCATGGCGCGATCGCCCGCCTTCGTCCAACAGCCGTCGCATCGAAGACCAGATCCGCCCGAAATCGAAATCGGACGGCGACGATGACGACGACGATGAAATGGACGGCCCCGACAGCAACGTCGCCGCTATTCATCCCGCCTCATCCATTTCACCGCGTCCCGACCTCATCCCCGGTTCCAATAACTGGGTCGTGTCGGGCGAGCACACCGTGAGTGGAAAGCCGCTGCTCTCGAACGACATGCACCTGAACCACCAGATGCCCAACCTCTGGTATGAAGCGCATCTGCATTCTGGCGACTACGACGTCGTCGGCGTCACGCTGCCCGGTCTGCCTTTCGTCATCGTCGGACACAATCGCCGTATCACCTGGGGATTCACCAATGTTGGTCCAACCGTCGAAGATCTCTACATCGAAAACTTCAATGACCAAGGCGCCTACCAAACGCCTTCGGGCTGGCAGCACCCTGAACACCGCCTCGAAGTCATCCATGTGAAAGGTCAGCCCGACGTCACCGTCGACGTCGCCGCCACGCGCCACGGGCCGATCATCACCGACCTCATCCCCGGCGAAACCCGCAAGATCGCCTTACGCTGGACCGCTTACGATTCCGTTCGCGATCCATTCTTCGATATCAACACAGCGCAGAACTGGAACGAATTCCTCGCCGCGCTCTCGACCTGGGATTCCCCCGGCCAAAACACCGTTTATGCCGACGTCGACAGCCACATCGGCTATCACGCCACCGGGCACATTCCTATTCGTGCTGCGGGCGACGGCAGCCTTCCGGTCAGCGGTGCCGACAACCAACATGAGTGGACCGGCTACATCCCATTCGACAAGCTGCCGAATGTCTATGATCCTGCGACCGGAATTCTGGCCACTGCCAATTCCCGCATCACGCCCGACAACTATCCCTACAGCATCAGTACCGAGTGGGATCCGCCGTGGCGCACCGACCGCATTTACCAGGTGCTCGAGTCGGGACGAAAGTTTTCCGCCGCCGACATGCTTTCCTTGCAGACCGATGTGTACTCGGCCTTCGACCGCTTCTGCGCCGAGCGCTTCGTCTACTCGCTCGATCACGTCAAGAATCTCTCCAAGCGCGCGCAGCAGGCCCGCGATCTGATGCGCGATTGGGATGGCCGACTCACCATCGATTCGGCCGCCGCGACCATCGAGAACCGCTCGCAGTACGAACTCCGCCGCCTCCTGCTTGAGCCGAAGCTCGGCGCCGCTCCCAAGCAACCTGCAGAAAGTCATCCTGCCGACCACAACCCTGGCACTTTCAGTTGGAAAAGTTATCGTTGGTTCAGTTCCTCAATCTGGCTGGAGAACGTCCTTGCCAAGCAACCCAAGCGCTGGCTGCCGGAGAACTA
>Ga0070765_100000731_pt1 | contig 19605 bp, 18 predicted proteins | sample HubBroMetageWFT5_FD_71516 | JGI IMG/M metagenome (GOLD analysis project Ga0070765, IMG submission 71516) | Warmed and freeze-thawed soil microbial communities from the Hubbard Brook experimental Forest, New Hampshire - Hubbard Brook CCASE Soil... | ecosystem: Environmental > Terrestrial > Soil... | reverse complement strand
GAAGTTGCTGTGGAAGTTGCTGCCGACGAAGAACCAGTTGTTGCACGTGCCGCCACCGCTGCGTTCGTCAGACCCGCTGAAGACCCCGTCGAAGCTCGTCCAGTTCCCGCTCCGAGTACTCCAGCCGGTGAAGACTCCATAGCGGCGCCTTCCGCAACCGCCGCATCGCTCCCGGAGGACTCTCCTGTGACAGCCCCTACTGATTCCGAACTCGCAGTCGAGGGCCGTTCCCGCGTCTCAATCTCAACAGGCAACGACGCAGCACGCGACACGCTTACGCCACTCCCAGCCAAAGGCAACGTCGCCGCCGCTGGCAGATTCTTGCTCAAAATCATCACTTTTCCCGAAGCCACTTCACTCGAAGTCGGCCGGAACGAAACTTGCAGTACCGTCTGCTCTCGCGGCGCTAGCGATAGCCCGGGCGACACATTCGCGAAACCAAATCCTGATCCCATCACCGTCACGCCCGAAATCGCCACCGGCACATCGCCGGTGTTTCGCACCGTGATCTTCTTTGTGCTTACCGAATTCAGCTCCTGCGAACCAAAATTCAGAGACGAAGGAGAAAGCTGCAGCGCTGCAAACACCTCTTTGCCGGTTCCCGTCAGCGTGTACGACTGCATGGCTTCCGCGCTGCTGCGGATCTCCAGAAGCGCAGAGGTTTTCCCTGCCGCTATCGGTTCGAAGATTATTTTGAAGTCGACGCTGTCGGATGGCGCAACGGAAATAGGTACGGACGGCCCGGCGATTTGAAATTCACTTCTCGACGCGCTGACACTATAAATGTTTAGCGCTGTTGCACCCGTGTTCCTGAGGTGGAACGTCAGCGTCGCTTGCTGCCCGATCGCGACCGTCTGGAAATCGAGATTTTCGGGGGAAACCGTAAGCTGGTGGTTTGCTGCTGCCGCTCTCTGCGTCGCACCGCTGCACAACACCGTGAAACCTGCCAACACCAACCACAACGAACGCATATACCTGGACCACGGGTGAGCCTGTAGCAGCGACAACACGGCGGTTAACCTTTCCAGCAGGGCAAATCAAAAGTAGCTACTCGCCATAGGTACAGGCAACCTGTCGTGCGTACAGTTTTAGTACGATGCAGGTCCTATAGTTAACCTGTCCCGAGGTACAGGTACAGTACAGCCAAGCACTCACCACCTCCTCCGCGTTGTTAAGAACTACCGAAACTGTGTAGCGGCCGCCTTCTGAGGCGGGCGCCTTTTCCTTTTCTCTTTCGATTTTCTCTTTCGATTTCCCTTTCGAGCGTCTGGTGTTCTCTCTCGCTTCAACCGTACCAACACGCCTTGTCATCCTGGGGTGATCCGACAAGGATCGTCCGAAGGGCCTCAACCGCCCCGCCACCAAACCGCCCCACGGAGCGTCTGCACAAACAAAACGCAGCCCTCCACAAACAAAAAGAGGGAACGTTTTCACGTTCCCTCCTGTGCGCTGAATAATCTCGCGCTGTTGATTCGTTACTGGATGTTCGCCGCAACGATTACCAGTTCCGTCTTCTCATGATTCTGCGCAATCTGCCGCTCTGCACGCGTCACCGGGAATTCCCGGCCCCACGTACTTCCCTGCTGCCAAATCTGATACAGGAAATAGCTATCTCCGACGCGATGGAAAATCAACTTGGTCGAAGTTGCCGCTTTGTCGCTGTTGCAAGCATCGGAAAGAGCAATCTTCATCGTCTCGTCTTGAAGGTTCTCCACGCGAATGGGCATGCCGTTGCCGGTCAGGGATTTCAGTGCGTACTCGCCCGCGGGATAAGCATGGTTGGCTACTACAAAGTCGAACGGAACATTTGCCCGCACGCTGGTCTGCTGCGCCTGAGCGGCTGTGGCCATCAAAAGCACAGTCAATCCAAATAAGATGGAACGTAGACTTTTCATAAAAACTCCTTTGGTGTCGGTCGTGGAGACAGGTGGAAAGGGAAACTGCATTTTCTCGCCACCGTCGATCTGCCCTTTTCTGCGTTCCTGACTCCCTTTTGCTTTTCAAAACTGCCGACGCTCATAGGTCTTGCAGTCGACGTGCCAGAGCGCCTGGAGAAAAATGACGACGACGGAAATCACGCAAAGCCCCGGATTCCAAGGGCATTACGCAAAACATGCAAAATCCGCGAAGAAACACAAACCAGAAAACTCCGCGAACCCCTAACCGAAAGGATAGCCTCCACCCTCCTTTCGGTTAGCTCCTGAAGCAACTGCGTCTCACCGTCGATTAATCACAGCTCAGTACGAACTCCCGGCGGATGACTCTTCGAGGCCGCCGATCACCTGGCAGCTATTGAAATACTTCGACGATTCCCTTCCCTTCAAGAGTCCATCCGGCCCTTTCCACTGCAAAAGAAGTACACGCTGGATGCGCCCATCGCTTGCATTCCTCCCCATTCCGTCGATGCAAACATAAATGCCGGACTCCTCTTGCGCCAACACCCGAATAGCAACTCGACGCCCCGGCGCCGCTTCCACCAACGCTTCCTTTTCGTCCACTTGCCGTGTCGCGTATCCGTAGTCGCTGAAGGTCTTCTTTCCTTTTTCTTTCTTGGGTCGCATCTCATACGGAATCGTTGTTGCGTCCAATTTCTCCACCACAAACTCTGCCACCTTTGCCGTCGGATACCCTGGCGCGCTATTTCTCGCCAGTGCCACCGACGCGCTTGCCAGAATCATCACTCCACAAAGTATCTTCATAACCGTTCTCCTCTTTATTCCTTCGTCTCGCCCTCGCTTCCCGGGCGCTTTCACCTATATAGACCCCGCCCCGCCACTCTTTATTCCCACCATCACCCGTATTTCTCCCCTCTTCTTGGGCCGCAAAACTTGCGCGCAGAACGTGTAGCGGCCGCCTTCCGAGGCGGGCGCCTTTCTTATTTTTCTCTTTCGGGCGCGGAGTGCTCTCTCTCGACTCAACTGTCTCCTGGCGCAGTCATCCTGAGGCGATCCGACGAGGATCGTCCGGAGGATCTCAACCGCTCTACAAGCAACCGTCCGACGCACACCCCGCACAAAAAAAGAGGGAACGTTGTCACGTTCCCTCTTGTAAGCACTGCTTCGCGTTATTGCCTTGTGCTTATTCGATGTTCGCGGCAACCACAACCAGTTCCCTCTTCTCACGGTTCTGCGCAATCTGGCGCTCTGCAGGACTCACAGGGAATTCCCGGCCCTCGGTATTTCCCTGTTCCCATACCTGGTACAGGAAGTACCTGTCGCCGATGCGATGGAATACCAGCTTGGTTGAAGTGGACTGCTCATCGCTCGTGCAAGTCCCTGAAAGAATGAACCTGCTGGTTGCTTCTTGAAGGTTCTCCACGCGAATGGGCACGTCGTTGATCGTTATCGATTTCAGCGCGTATTCCCCGGCAGGATAAACATGGTTGCCGATCACAAAATCGAACGGCACAGTTGCGCGTACGCTAGTCTGCTGCGCCTGAGCGGCCGAAGCCAGCAGCAGTACGGTAAGTGCGAATAGGATGGAACGTAGTCTTTTCATAAACAACTCCTTTTTTGTGTGGAGGTGAAGACAGATCGAAAGGAAACTACCCTTCTTGATCGCCGGCCCTTTTTCTGCGTACCTGTCTCGCTCCTCAAAACTGCGGCTCACCCACCAGTCGCAGTAAGCGTGTCAGAGCGCCCTCCAAAAATCGCAGCAATCCAAATCATCCGACCCCTCAGATTGAATACGGCTCGCCGCGAAGCACAAAAAATCCGCGGAGCAACAAACCACGAAGCTCCAACCAGAAAGATAGCCTGCACCTCCTCTTGAGCTGGATGCAACAATCTGCATCCTAACTTTTATTCCCTACAGCCGCCTCGATGGTTCCCACCCGCTTGCCTCGACCTTCGAGCAACCGGACTTACGTGTGGATCTTGATCTTCCGTGGCACAGCCGACTCTTCTCCCTCTCGCGCAGTTTGCGAGATGATTCTGGCTGTGCTTCTCGGGTCCTTTTCTCCGAAGCTCAGTTCGCGAGATGATTCTTGACCGTGCTCCCTTTTTGTAGGGGCGGCTTTAGGCCGCCCTCCTGGGTTCTCTTTCCTTAGCAGAGACCGCCTTCTGAGGCGGTCCGCCAAGCTGCCCACTCTACAAACTCTTCCGCAGCGCGATGTTTGCGTTCGGTGTACTTCACCGGATAGAAGGATCCTCCCCTCCGAAGAGCGACCGCCCCGAACTTCTCGTGCTAAGCTCGAACGCCCGTACCCCGCTGCGGCCCGCGAGGCAACCATGGACGAAGATAACTCGTCCCCAAGCTCCACTCCCGAAAATCCGAGCACCAGTGCAACTCCCAAAGCCGCGGAGCCTACCCTCGATACCAAAGGTCCCGATGTACCGGCCACAACTACCGACCAGCAAACCTCCATCGGCCCTTACCAACTGCTCTACATATTGGGCGAAGGCGGAATGGGTCAGGTCTGGCTCGCGGAGCAAACATCTCCGGTCAAGCGCCGCGTCGCCCTGAAACTCATCAAGGGTGGGAAGTACGACAACCACGTAATCCTGCGCTTTGAATCCGAGCGCCAATCACTCGCGCTGATGAATCATCCGGTGATCGCAAAAATCTTCGACGCCGGCTCCACGCAAGGCGGCCAGCCCTACTTTGTAATGGAGTATGTCGATGGCCCGTCGATCACCCGCTATTGCGATAACAAGAAACTCAAAATTCGTGAGCGCCTCCAGCTTTTCATCAAGGTCTGCGAAGGCGTGCAGCACGCCCACCAGAAGGCCATCATTCATCGCGATCTAAAGCCTTCCAACGTTCTCGTCGAAGAAGTGGATGGCAAGCCTGTCCCTCGCATCATTGATTTCGGCATTGCCAAAGCCGTTTCTTCCCAGCAAAACGCCGATCAAACCCTCTTCACGCAAATGGGTGCGCTCGTCGGAACCCCTGGTTTCATGAGTCCCGAACAAGCAGATCCCAGCGTCCTGGATATCGATACGCGAACCGACGTCTACTCGCTGGGCGTAATTCTCTACGTTCTTTTAACCGGAACCCTGCCATTCGAAGAAGACCAATGGCGAAAACGTCCCTTCGACGAAATCCTTCGCCAGCTCCGCCAGGAAGATCCACCCAGTCCAAGCGCTCGAATCAGTGCCGAAAAAAAGACCGCAACCGGCAACGCCGCAAACCGCTCCACCGATCAACGCCAACTCGTCCGCACCCTGCGTGGCGATCTCGACTGGATAACCATGAAGGCGCTCGAAAAGGATCGCGCGCGCCGTTACGGCACCCCCACCGAACTTGCCGCGGACGTGCAGCGTTACCTGGAGAGCCAGCCTGTAACCGCCCACCGCTCCGCCACCTCCTATCGTCTTAAGAAATATATTCAGCGGCATCGCTTGGGGGTCGCCGTCGCCGCTGCCGTTGCGGCTATGCTCGTGGCCTTCGCGGTCATGCAAACCGTGCAACTCCGCCGCACCACCCGCGAACGCGACCGTGCCAACCGCATCGCCGAATTCATGAAGGACATGTTCAAGGTCTCCGATCCCAGCGAATCGCGCGGCGCCTCCATCACCGCGCGCGAAATTCTGGACAAAGCCTCCACCAAAATCGACGCCGGCCTCGCCCAGGATCCCGAGGTTCGCACTCAATTAATGGACTTGATGGGAACGGTCTACCAGCGCCTCGGCCTCTATTCACGCGCGCAACCTCTTCTCGAACGCGCCGTGGATACCCAGAAGCGCATCCTCGGCCCGGAAAAACGCGAGACCCTAGTTTCCATGTCGGATCTGGCTTGGACTCTCGACCACGAAGGCAAGTACGCCGAAGCCGAAAAATTGGAGCGCCAGGCTTTGAACGCGCAGCGTCGCGTCCTTGGATCGGAGAACAAGGAAACGCTCATCACCATGAACAACCTGGGCTGGACATTCCTCGAAGGCGGGAAACCTGCCGAAGCCGAAAAAGTAGACCGCGACGCCATCGCCATCGAGAGCCGCGTTTTTGGACCGGCTGATACGCTCACAATTGCGGCCATGTCCAATCTCGGCGTAACTTTGTTTCACGAACAAAAATTACCCGAGGCCGAAAAAGTCCAGACCGAAGTCCTCGAACTGAATCGCCGCGTTCTCGGACCGGAGAATCCGGATACTCTGCAAACCATGGACAACCTCGCCATCACTCTATTCGCCGAGGAGCGTAATGCCGATGCCGAAAAACTCCAGCGCCAGACCCTCGAAATCGAACGCCGCGTCCTTGGACCGGACCATCCGTTTACCGCCGAAACCCTCGACAACCTGGCCATGACTCTCCTCAGCGAGGGCCGTTCCGCCGACGCCGAGCAATTCCAACGAGAAGCTCTCGAGACCGAGCGGCGCGTCCTCGGCCCCGAACATCCCGACACCCTCATGACCATGCGCAACATCGCAATAACGCTAAGCATGGAGGGCCGCTTCGACGAAGGCGAAAAACTTGCCCGCCAGACCCTGGAAATTCAACAACGCGTCCTCGGCCCGGCACACCCCGAAACGCTCAAGACCATGCGCTATTTTGCGCTTCTCTATAACCGCCAACACCGCTATCCCGAAGCCGAACAGGCCCAGCGACAAATGCTGGACGTCGAGCAGCGCTACCTCGGCCCAGAAAATCCGGCAACTCTTTCCACCATGGAAAGCCTTGCACTCATCTGTCTCTCCGAAAAAAAAGACGCGGAGGCGGAATCGATCTTTTCTGCCCTGCGAGATATCCAGCTCCGCATCCTCGGCCCTAATGATCCCAGCACTGCGGGAACCACCTACAATTTGGCCTGCATCGCGGCACGCGCAGGAAAAAAAGATCAGGCGCTCGCCATGCTGCAAGACTCCCTGGATCATGGCCTGTCAGACAGCATTGCCGTGGACATGGATAAGGACACGGATCTGAACTCATTTCACGGAGACCCGCGTTTCACCGCTCTCGTCGCCGCCGCAAAACAACGAGCTACCGCGACTCAAAAGCCAAAATAGCGCGCCGTCATCCTGAGGCCATCCGACAAGGATCGTCCGGAGGATCTCAACCGCCCCATAAAACCACCGCGCTCTCCATTCCATCCAAGAAATGGACTCAAAAGGACACCACACCATGAAAAATCCAAAATCACTCCAGGCGCACCTCGTCGAACTTCTTCAAGGAGGTCAAGCGCATCTTGATTTTGAAAGCGCGGTCAAGAATTGGTCGGCGAAGCTGCAAGGCAAAAAACCAAAAGGCGCGGCGCACTCACCCTGGCAAGTGTTGGAGCATCTGCGCATCGCGCAGTGGGATATTTTGGAATTCACTCGAAACCCGAAGCACGTTTCGCCAGAGTGGCCTGCGGGATACTGGCCGAAACCCCAATCCCCTCCCGACAAACACGCGTGGAGCAAAACCGTGAACGCGTTTCAAGCCGACTTGAAAGCCATGATCAAAATTGTCCAAAGCGATTCAACCGATTTGTTCGCGCCGCTCGCCCACGGCGAAGGCCAAACCGTTTTGCGCGAAGCCCTGGTGCTCGCCGACCACAACGCCTATCACCTCGCCGAATTAGTCCTGCTACGCCGCCTACTCGGCGCCTGGACCTAATCCGAAGCGTTCAGGGCGTCAGATCCTGATGAACAAAGAGCTCAGTTTTTATTTGAAATTTTGAAAGAGAAGGGACGACTTAGCCGTCAATCCCTTCTCCCAGGTTCGCACAGGACTTTTTATCCTGTGCGCAGCCTCTGCAGTTAGCCACGCCGTTCAAATCACATCAATACAAGAATCCATGTAAATCTTGAGGGCGACGCTGTCATTAGCTTCGCTCCTAATCTGTCGGGTGCCCCATGCGCCGCAGTTGCGCGTGGGTCTTGGGTTTCTCCTCCCATCCGACTCTAGACTCCCCGCACAACTCCGCGTATCCTTCACGCTATGACTCTCTCAGCTCGCAATCGTCTCGAAGGCAAAGTTACGGAAATTCAACTGGGGGGCGTGATGGCCCATGTCGTGATGCGCGTAGGTGACAATCTAATCGAAAGCGTGATCACCAGGCGCAGCGCCGACGAAATGAAACTAAAGGTCGGAGATAAAGTCTCCGCTGTCATCAAGTCCACCGAAGTAATGCTCGAAAAGGACTGACCCTCCCTCACAGCCCGAGGAAGCCACTCAACCATGCATCGCAGAATCCTGCCCCACAATTTCGTAATCGCCTCGGTCATGGCGGCATTACTCGTCCCCGCCACTCTCAGCTTGTTTTCGCAAACTCCCCCGACTCCTGTGGCACAGCCATTCTTGGCTGTGCTCTTGGGTTCACAAACCACCCCAGCCCCCGCCGAACTCCGCGTTGCCGGCGATGTTTCCACGACGCTCGTTCTGACCGTCGCCGATCTAAAAAAAATGCCGCGCAAAACGCTCTCGGTCATGAATCCGCATGATAAGAAAAACGAAACGTACGAAGGCGTGCTTCTCGAGGAAATTCTTCGCAAAGCTGGAGTCCCGCAGGGTGAACATCTTCGCGGCGCTTCGCTAGCCATCTATGTGACCGCCGAAGCCAGCGACGGCTATCGCGTGGTCTTCTCTTTAGCCGAACTCGATTCCGGCATTCTCGACTCAGAAATAATCGTAGCCGACACCATGGATGGCGCCCCACTCGCCGCCACGTTAGGCCCATTTCGCCTCGTAGCCCCACACGAAAAGCGTCCCGCACGCTGGGTCCGAATGCTCACCTCCATCACCGTCCACGCCGTCTCCAAATAACACCAGCGCCGGGTGCCGCACCCCAGATTTCTTAGGGTGCGGGTTTTGACTTCTCTTCCTCCGCGTCCGTCTCGGGTTCCTCTTCCTCCCACCACCAGGCAAATGAATCCGATTCCCCCTCTCCTGCGTACATCTTGCGGGAAGCGTCCACTGGGGTGGTTACCAACACCGCGCCCGCCCTGCTGCAATTCCTGAAGACTAAGACGACATAGGAGCAATCGCATGGACACAAAAGAACACGTTCTACCGGTGCGTCCAGAGGACGGACAGGCAGAAGGTACCAGTCGGAGATCATTCTTGCATCGCGCAGCACTCACCGGAGCCATGGGAGCTGCTGGCCTCGGCACCCTCTTGACCCTCGGTTCCTCGAAGGCAAAGGGTTTAAGCGCCGTACACGACGACGATGATTACGAAGAGCACGACGAAAAGCGCGACCACGACATTTTGATCGCCGCCGAAATCGCCGAGGCCCTCGCAGTCACGACTTACACCAATATCATCGAGACGGCCCCGTTCTTCACCCGTCTTCCTTCCGATGACCAGGGATATCTTGTCGCTGCCCGCCAGGAAGAAATGTCCCACTATCTCCTGGAGAAATCCGTCACCGACATGCCGTCTCCCTTCACTTCCTTCTTCTATCCCAAAGGCATGTTCGAGAATGCACAGACTACCTTGAACGTCCTGGTCTCCCTCGAAGATGCGTTTATCGCCGCTTACCTCGTCGGTGTTCGCCACTTCAGCACCCCCGATTTGCGCGTCACTGCCGCACGCATCATGGGCATCGAAAGCGACCATCGCACCCTAGCTCGCGTCCTGGGTCCTGACGTAGCCGCCAAGGACGGTGGCCCGATCGAGAAAATCACCGGTGTCCAGGGCGTCGCGGAAAGTGCCGATCCTCCCAATAACAATGGCTACGAGCGCACGCTGTGCTGGAAACATATCAGCCAGGCGGTTGCCGCATTGACGCCGTTCGCCGACATCACCGCCGCCAAAGCCGCGGGCTTTGATGTTTCCAAGTCCTTCGGCTTCTACCCCTTTACTCCCAAATTGCCGATCCCCCTTGGGGATTTCATTTCCTTCAAAGGCTGCTAAAACTACGGAAGTCCAGGCGAGGCCCTCACAACCAGGGGCCTCGCCTCCTCCATCAACCCGCACCGTACAGACGCCGCCCACCGGAAAGTGTACATTTCCGCTGGAGGTGGTCATGGCTGACGAATATCGCATTCGACCAGTCGGCACAAAATTTGAAATTATCGATCAGGCGGGCGACACGGTTGGCACGTACAAGAGCAAGCGAACGGCGAAGCAACAAATGGATGTCTGCGTAACGAACGACCTGATGTGGCAATCCGCCAGGATGCTCGTAAAAATATCGGTAAACGCCTTTATGAACATGCGCAATGTGGACAGCCGTACGGCTAAATATTGGATCCGCGAAGCGGCGGATTAGCAACCCAACGCAAATCTCGAAATTTCGGGAACTAATCTACACACGCCAAACATGGCAATTCCTTGCCAATGTGTTCTCGCCGTCCCTCGGGAGTGGTCACCCAGTGGCGAGTCGTCCAGGGCGGATTATGGCGTACATGCTGCTGATGTCCACACTCCAGGTCCGCAACCCAGTCGGAGCGCTCATCCAGATGAAACCCCACAATTTTGCGGGGTCTTCCGGTCAACGGCGCTCGCTCGGCTTTCATACCACCCAGTCTACCCTCATTCCCGTCCCGAGTCGCGCTCTAGCGTGTGTCCCATTTGGAGGGCGGCAGCTCCGCTGCCGCTTTTCCCATTCTGACGCCGCGTCCCTGCCTCCGAATTTGGCAACTCTGCACCGCGAGACAGGCCTTTTATGTCGTGCGCCTTCCCATCTCTCTTAACTTTCAACCTTCAACTTTCAACTCTTCGCTTTTACCAGTTAATCCGCCCGCTCCGCCGCGTCTATTCGCAGCCCGTTCCGGTACTCCCAATCCATTCGAGCTAGTGGTCTTTTCACAGTCCCTTGCTACGTTGACGCCTCTCTACATCGCGTAATTCGGGTACCTTCCCATTAACTCGTCTCATGCCGTTTTTTCGTCTGCTCGCAATACCGAGCAAGTCTCCGCACTTACGGCACCTATGCGCCGGTTGCGCGAAGCTTGCCTCACCGAATTCCTCTGTTCCCGGGATTCCATTTCACCAATGGAGAAAAAAATGACGCCCAAGAAAGTAACAATAATCTCGGCCCTTACCCTGTGTGGATTGTCGCTCTGTTTCATCCATCACAGCTCAACTGGCCCAGCAAGCTCCGGTCAGACCCTGCTCGCCGACGGCGGAATGCCTCCGCCACCCATCAAGAAGCCAGCCTCCAGAACCCCTGTAATTTCCATTCCATCCATCTCCCAAATTGCGGACGGCGGCATGCCTCCCCCGCCCATCAAAAAGCCCTCTTCCCGTACCTCTTTCGGCGACCTCCCATCGGCCGCACAAATCGCCGACGGTGGAATGCCTCCTCCGCCCATCAAGAAACCCAGCGGCCGTACCTCCGCAAATGTTCCATCGCTCAATCAGGTTGCGGACGGCGGCATGCCTCCTCCGCCAATCAAAAAACCCAGCGGCCGTTCCTCGCTGCGTGATGTCCCTTCAACCGTCTTGGTCGCCGATGGCGGTATGCCGCCTCCACCTATCAAAAAGCCCAGCGGCAGCGCTATCGCCTAGGCCGGCCTAAGCCCCGCGCCTAACAAATTACCCTTGTCCGGACGCTGTTTGCCCTACCGAGCAGGGAGAGGGCAAGGCCTCACTCTCCCTCGTTTCTGTGGTACTTGTAGAGGTGTGTCTGCAAGCCAACAGGTAATCTTCTGGATCAGTTTCGCCCTGGAGTCAGCCATCCTGCTCCGCGGCCTGCAGGCCAAGCTACTTGGCCGTTTTAGCCTTTTCTATGGCTATCTCGCCTACGTCTTGCTGATTTCTTCTGTTGAATATTTCACCTACAGCATGTCGCTATATGAGCCGGTCTACTGGGCCTTCGAGTTTTCTTCCGCCCTCATCGGTTGCGCCATCATCTTTGAGTTGTATCGTCAGAGCCTGCGCCCCTATCCTCTGCTCGCAAGCATGGCCAACAAGGTGATGCTCTTTGTCGTCGCTCTGGTCGTCGCAAGAGTTCTTGCCGGTATCACATGGGCGGCTTCGCAGGACTGGCAAGCAACCGCTCGGTTGCTCGAGCGCGATCTTCGCATTACCCAAGCGATCTTTCTTTGCGGCTTGCTCCTGCTCGTCGTCTATTACTCCGTCGCTATGGGCCGCAATCTCAAGGGCCTCACCATCGGCTACGGTCTCTTTCTCGCACTAAGCATCGCAGCACTCACTCTCCGCGCAATCGTTGGCGATTCTTTTCATAGCACCTTGATGACTCTCGAACCCGCATCCTACGACGCCGTTCTTTGCGTCTGGCTCGCTAGCCTCTGGGTGAAGGATCCCGTTACCGAACGTTCGCCCTCTACAAAACTTGATCAGGACTACGCCCAACTGGTCGCTGCCACTCGCAAACGTCTGGCTCAAACCGAAGAGCAACTCATAAGGATTATCCGACCATGACTCTGGCTACTCTCATTTTCGTTCTTCTCGGTTTCCTGCTCATTGTGATCATGATGATCGCTGGACGCACGGATGATGACGATGCCCCTGCCATCCCCAGCGAGGACGCGCCTCTCACTCCTTTTTCGCGCGAAGCCGCTTCCACGCTCTTGACTCGTATCTTCAGCGCTTCCGATCTCCAGTACCTCCAGCGTCAAAACAATCCCCACATCCTTAAGCTTTTCCGTCGCGAACGTAAACGCGTCGCATTGCTTTTTCTTGGTGAGTTGAGCGCCCGCACCCGCCAAATCAAGAATCTGCACGCCCGTGTGGCCCGCGAAGCCGTAAACACCAATCCCAGCGCTGAAGTTCAGATCGCTCTGGGATACTTCTCCATTCTCTTTTTCACCGGCGTACTTTCTTTCCTTATCCAGATTTTCGGTATCTCCGCCATTCGTTTTCTCGCCGCTCCCGCTTCGGCGCTCGCCGGTCGTTTGTCCCGGCTCGCGCAGATCTCGCAGTCCGTTCGTGATTTGTCTGGAGACTCCGTCTCTCGCTAACCCCTATGCACGCCTCCATCGAAAACGACTTCGTCGAATCCGCGTGCCGGAACCTGCAGGGTCATACCCTTTCGCAGATTCCCGGCCTTTTCGCGCAATTGATCTATCTGGCGTCCACTCGGGATTACCTCTCCGGCGTCTACCATCATGATGGGTTGGAATATGAGTACGGCCCGGAAGTCACCGGCGCGGCCCTCAAGCGCTGCCACACCGAACTCTTCTCCAGGCTGCTGGCCTTGCCCTTGGCCGAACTCGTGGAAGAACTCGACGCCTACCTGAAATCTTCAGGCACCGACTTCGCGCATTCTCTTCTTCTGTGGGATAAACTGCAGATCTACCGCGTCACTCCGCCGCTCGATTGCTCTCGCGTGGCCGCGGAGCTTTTTCTCTCTAACGTCAAGATTGCCTTAGCGATTTTGTACTCCCGCGCTCGGAACCAGCGTCCTGATCAACGATTCGCGTTGCAATTCCGGTAACCTGCCCTACAATCTCCGCCTCGAGGCCATGCTCGAATTGCCGCACTCCCACCGGTGAGAGCGGGTGCGGCAGCAGCCACAGCTGATCCTTTTGCAGTTCGCACCATCCGCAGCCGTATCCATCTCTCAATTCCACAAAATAGATCGGCCGGTCAAATTCCGTGCGCCACTTGGCTGGCTGAATCTTTCGGACCTTCGGATCGATCTGCACAAAAGATCCCGGCCGCAATAGCGGATACAGCGTCAAGTCGTCCATTCCGATATACCCGTAATTGTGCTGCCGGATATCCAGGTGCTGAATGAACGCGATGGGAATCTCTCCCCATACTTCCACCAGCCGCGAAAGCAAGCTCGTGCGATTTAGATTGAACGCTGGATCAAAACGTACCGGAAACGAAACCGTCTTCGCCCCGTTCGGTACTTCCATTTCCGCCAAGCGCGTGTCTCGCGGAGGCGCCGCCAATTGGTGCTTCCCAATGTTGTCTAGATTTACGCCGAAGATGAGCAACAGTTCCCGGAAGGGCACGCGATAAATCGCGCTCAGGCTGAATACCTTGAATATGCTGGGGACGGATTCCGAATTTTCCAGCTGCGTCAGCCACGCGTTCGAAATGTAGTATTCCGAATTTCCTTCGCGTTCCGCGATGACCTGGCTGCCCTCCGCGACTTCACGCGTGGTAATTCCCAACCGGCCACGTATCTCTTTTAAGCGTTCAGCAGGTCGCACCAAATTTCCCCCGCTACAGGAATTTGCAAGTCTTCAAGAAGCAAGCACGCCTCAACTGACGCAATTCCGGCGCTAACCAATGCCCTTCTCTGTCGTGCAAACTACACTTATCGTATTTCACTTGATTCTACAGACATTCTCATCGCTGGTCGATTCTATTTACCAGCCCTGCGAACAAAACACCACCCGCTCTCGCCGATCGAAGAAATCCCCGTAGGGGTGCAGCATTGCTTTACCCTGAGCCACGAAGGGTGCATCCCATGCCTGCCTGCCGCAGGCAGGTCCGCACGATTTACGCAATCTTGAGCCGGTTTTTCGTCGATTTTCGCCTTATCTGCACTCTGTCATCCCGCTTGCCCTGAGCTTCGAAGGGACCGGAGTGCCCGGCTTTTTCCTCCGCGCCTGTCTGCCGCAGGCAGGCCGCAGTCTGGCGCGCCGGCCACGGAGCGGAGGGATCCTGGCAATACCTCAACGCCACCAAAACTCACTTGAATCATGTCCTGTGGGTGCCCCATACGCCGAATGTGTGTGTGGGTCTCGGGGTTGTCTTTCGCTGCGCGTCTTTCGGTGCGCCACATCCCTGCGTTTTTCAGGGTGTGGATTTTCTCTCCTACGATCCGCTATCCTCGCGCAATAATCTGCGGCTTGTCGTAAGGCTTTCGCATGTCCGATCCGCACCAACAGCGCAATACATCTTCATTTTTCCTTTTGCTCTCGTGCATCACCAGTATTTCTGCTCCACATTCCTTGTTCGAACAACGCCACGTCTGTCCTTTTTTCACCACTATCACGCTGCAAGCCCCCGTTCCGGCTGCTTCCTCGTGCTCCCTGCGCTGCGCCGCATTGACATCCGGTGCGCTCCCCCAACTCTGTAGTTATTGAACTCCTCTCACCACACAGATGTTGCAACGAGAGATTCTCGAGCTTTACCTCGCGTGCATCCGGGCACTCGCAGAGGATTGCATCCACTGCCTTAGGATCATCTGCTGCTCCGGCGCCGGATTGATAAACAGTAGATGCATCCCCGCCGATCGAGAATTTCCCATCACCTGCGCCGCGCAGTTGAACTCCACGTCATTGCTCTTTAACTTCACCCAGACGGGCGTGCGCTCCGGCAGCGGTTTCTTCGTCAGCACGAAGCATCCGATTGACGATAGCTCGGTAACGATCCCTTCTGTCTCCACGTTCGTATGCAAATTCAACAGTCGTATCTTTGCTGTAAAAACCTGATACTGCTCCGTGCGATGGTCTTTGGAAGAGGCATCCATAGTCCCTTTCGCGAGATTTAGAGTCACCGGCCACTTGACCACAGTCTGTCATCGTTGCCGCTTTTCGTTGACAAATTCTCTCATCTGCTCGGAATGCTGAGCAAAATCCCGCTATACTCGCTCGAACTCGCTATTGCCTTCCCGTCTAAGTTTCTTTCTTCTATCGCTTCTCCAAGCCGATACTCGCCCGCGAAAAACTCGCCTTAGCATCCACGAAATACGGCATGACCATGCCAATGAAATGTACGCTCGCGTACTCTCGAAGAGATACCGCGAGCGCGTGAGCCTCCTGTCTCATCTTCTGAAACACTCGTTCCTGAAACCCCAGTGTCATCCTGAAGGCTGCGCACTTTGCAGCCTGAAGGACCTCAACACAAACATCCTCTTAGTCAAAACTACGTCGTCCCTTGTAGGGGTGCAGCACTGCTGCACCCCATGTCCGCACGATCACCGGATCTTGAGCCATCCAAAATAAAACTCACTTGACCATCCCGCTTCACGCATCCGTACACCTCTCTCCGTTTATTAATAATCCATGCCCGCACTTTTGATTCCCCGTTTACATTCCTATAACACCGCCCGCCTATACATTCGGTTGCTCGCGGATGCGCCCGTCTCAACCTGTCCCGCGCCTGGCCGGACGCATTCCACCCGTTCAAATTTAATCTCACAGACAATCCCAAGGAGGATTGAATGATCTATTCTCGTCTCACGAAGACTCTGGCGCTGTCCGCTGCACTCGCCATTTGTCTTCCGGCTGGCCCTGTTGTTGCCGCTCCGCACAACTCGAATCCTGGCACCACCACTCCTATCAAACATCTAGTTGTCATCTTTGGAGAAAACATCTCGTTCGATCACTACTTTGGAACCTACCCGAACGCAACCAATCCTCCGAAAGAGCCGAAATTCATCGCAAAAGCCAAGACGCCGACCGTCAATGGCTATAACGACGGGCTTCTCTTCAACAATCCCAACTTTCTCAATACGGCAGGGAATGGTGGCGGTGCGTCGAATCCCTTCCGCCTAGACCGTTCTCAGGCCGCAACATCGGATCAAGACCACGACTACACTCCGGAACAGCAAGCCTTCCATAACGGACTGATGGATTCGTTCCCTGAATTTACCGGAACCCCGGGTCCACCGCCTCCCGGCCTGACCACCACCGGCATCGTGATGGGCTACTACGACGGCAACACCGTCACGGCGCTCTGGAACTACGCGCAGCGCTACGCCATGAGTGACAACTCCTACGACACAAATTTCGGCCCCTCGACGCCCGGCGCCATCAACCTTATTTCGGGCCAGACCAACGGCATCATCGATCAGACAAACGCCGGCGGCGACGTCGTGGAAGACGGGGCTGGCGGCTTTACACTGGTCAGCGATGCAGACCCGGTTGGCGACGCGTGCTCCACAACGACCGGCGCGCTAGTGCAGTTCGGCGGTCAAAATATCGGCGACTTGCTGAACGCCCGGGGCATTACCTGGGGATTTTTCAGCGGCGGATTCAACCTATCGACGGTAAACCCGAACGGCACTACGCTTTGCAAACGTTCACACACCTCGACAATAACGAACAGCGCGAAGGCCGACTACATCCCGCACCACCAGCCTTTCCAATATTACAAGTCGACAGCCAACCCCCAGCATTTGCGTCCCTCTTCCCCAGGCATGATCGGCTTTACGGATCAAGCCAACCACCAGTACGACATAGATGACTTTTTCACGGCTGTCAAAGCAGGCAATATGCCAGCCGTCAGCTACCTGAAGGCGCCCGGTTATCAGGACGCGCACGCCGGTTATTCCGATCCGCTCGATGAGCAGACCTTCGTCGTCGACACCATCAACATCCTCATGAAGAGTCCCGAGTGGGATTCGACCGCCGTCGTCATCGCCTACGACGACTCCGACGGATGGTACGACCATCAAATGAGCCCGATCGTCAACCAGTCGCAAACCGCCATGGACGCGCTCACCGGCCCGGGCCAGTGCGGCAGTTCGGCGAACACGGCTCTTGATGGATCCGACGCGGGCCACGTACAGGGTCGCTGCGGATACGGTCCGCGGCTTCCGTTGCTGGTGATCTCGCCCTGGGCGCGCCGCAATTACGTGGACCACACAATTACGGACCAATCCTCGATTCTGCGGTTTGTCGAGGATAACTGGCTCGGTAGTCAGCGCATCACGGGTTCTTTCGATGCACTCGCCGGTACGCTGGATGGCATGTTCAGTTTCAAGGAAAAGTCAAACGACGGACTGTACCTCCTCAACGACAGCACTGGTCTCGTGACTGTCGACACGGATTAGTTCAACCAACCAGAACAAATCGGTTCTAACATCACAAGGGTAGCGGCTCAGCTGCTACCCTTCTTGTTTGAGTTATTTGAGGAAAATCTATTGATCACGCGTCGAAAGTTCTTGGCCGCCGGAGCCGTCACGCTCACCGGAGTGCCCTTTTCAAGAAGTTTGCTTGCCTCGCAAAAAGCGCAAATACTCGATCCAGCAAAGCTGCCGCCGTTTGTCGATCCATTGTTGTTACCGCCGCTGGCTCAGCCGGCCGGCACACGCGCGTATCCCAAAAACGGCACGGAGAAACTTCCCCTTTTTCGAGTGCCCATGCTCGAGGCGCAGGTCAAGGTCCACCGCGACCTCCCTCCGACGCGTATGTGGACCTTCGGCGGAAGCTTTCCCGGGCCAACCATTGAAACAACCAGTGGCAAACCGCTGCTCGTGGATTGGGAAAACCGGCTACCCGCGCGGCACTTCCTCCCGATTGATCACAGCCTTCACGGCGCAGGAAAAGAGGTCCCCGAAGTTCGAACGGTTGTGCACCTTCACGGGGGCCGCACTCCGGCGGAGAGCGATGGCTACCCCGAAAACTGGATTCTCCCTGGAAAAACGCAGACCTGTTACTACCCCTGCCCTCAAGAGGCCGCGCATCTTTTTTATCACGACCACGCCATGGGAATTAATCGGTTGAATATTTACGCCGGATTGCAAGGCATGTTCCTTGTTCGGGACGCACAGGAATCCCAACTCGGCCTTCCCAGCGGAAAATATGAAATTCCTCTCCTCATCTGCGACCGTATTCTGCAAAAGGACGGCCAGTTGATCTACCCAGTGTCGGAGAAGCCGGGCGAGGTCTGGGTTCCCGAGGCCTTCGGAGAAGCAATGCTCGCGAACGGGAAGTCGCAGCCCTTTCTCGACGTGGAACCGCGGCTCTACCGTTTTCGCGTCATGAATGGCGCCAACGGGCGATTCTTTAGATTTTCTCTGGCCAATCAGCAAGAATTCTTTCAAATTGGCTCCGACCAAGGCTTGCTCGCTGCGCCTGTCCGTCTCAAGCGTGTGACGATGGCGCCGGGAGAACGCGCGGATCTCTTGATCGATTTCAGCGCGATGGCCAGTGAGAGAGTCGAGTGGATCAGCGACAGCTTCTCCATTCTGCAATTCCGCGTCGGAAAGACCATCTCGGGCGAGCGCGGAAGCGTTCCCGCCAAACTACGCGCGCTCGACCGCCTGCCGGAAGCCAGCGCCGTCAAGGTCCGCCGCTTGACCCTCGATGAAAAAATGGACGACGTTCAGCGTTCCATGGGCATGTTGCTGAACAACACGCCCTGGCATGCTCCCGTGACCGAGGACCCCGCGCTGAACTCCACCGAAATCTGGGAGTTGGTGAACCTCACCGACGATGCGCATCCTATTCATTTGCACCTCGTGCGATTTCAGATTCTCGACCGCAGGAGGATCGACGTCTTTCATTTTCAGCAGATGAATGAAATACGTTTTGGCGGACCCGCGGTGCCCCCCGACGCGAATGAACTGGGCTGGAAGGACACTGTGCGCGCAGATCCACATATGGTGACTCGGATCATCGTTCCATTCACGGATTTTGCGGGCCGCTACGTCTGGCATTGCCACGTGTTGGAACATGAAGACAACGAAATGATGCGCCCCTTCGACGTCCTCTCCCCATAAACTCTGGATCGTCTCTGCCGTCATTCTTGCCTTTGTAGGGACGGCCTTCTGAGGCCGTCCAACTCAACAACTCGCACCCCAAATCCGCCGAGCACAGTTCCTGCTCGGCCTCCACTTTCTGATCGCTGATCCCTTGTCACTGATCTCTGCTTTGGCTCACAAACCACTTCACCAGACAGAGCAATTGCTCCCCACACCGCCGGTTATATGCCTCTGTCCATCAACCGCCCTTCGGCACCCAGGCCGAAGCCCTCTTTGTGCTTCGCCTGCTTTGCCGATCCAACCAAATCTCCATCCGTGTTCGAGCAAAGGAGCTCTATGAACATCACTGCTTTGGTTATTCAGCTCATTAGCGGTGCGGTCGG
>Ga0070765_100000730_pt1 | contig 19607 bp, 16 predicted proteins | sample HubBroMetageWFT5_FD_71516 | JGI IMG/M metagenome (GOLD analysis project Ga0070765, IMG submission 71516) | Warmed and freeze-thawed soil microbial communities from the Hubbard Brook experimental Forest, New Hampshire - Hubbard Brook CCASE Soil... | ecosystem: Environmental > Terrestrial > Soil... | reverse complement strand
ATTCATTGCTTCCGATGCGGCGGTACAGAATTTCCTGACGGCCAGCAGCAGTGTCAAAGAGCCACATTCCGTTTTTCTTGACGATGGGTATCGGCAACGGCCAATCTTCGTTTCCCACCACGAGAATGGCACGGGCCGGATTTTTGGGATCCACAGTAACCGTAGTCTTCTCGTGAGCCTCTGCGGCGAATGTAGCGGCGTTAGTCTTATCTCGAACGGAGTCCTCTGAAGCGATCAAGTCTTCACCATGGGAGCCGAGAATTTGGTCTAAAGCGCTCACATCAAAGCTCCCCGCAGCTTGAATCAGCGCGTCAGCGGCTTCTTTTGCGGTTGAAAATGTTTTCTGGTTTTGCGAAGCGGTCTCGGATGGTTTCTGTTGAGATAACAAACTCAAAGAGCCGACCAGAACAAGGATGCAACAAACGGCGGTTATGGAAGATTTTGCGAATGCATTCCGCACTGTCCCATTCATCTTTTTCGATTTCATTTGAATGTCCTTTTTCATGACTATTTACCTTCGCCGCCCGCCACCACCTCCGCGACTACCGCCTCCGCGGCTTCCACCGCCCATGCTGGAGCTCCCGCGCGAACTGCTCGCTCGCGCTGAGCTTCCGCTTCGGGAGGAGCCGCCGAAGGCATCCGAATTTCTACCGCCCGAACCTCCGGAGGTTTGTCGATTGCCTACCCGGTCGCCTCCTCCGCCACGGTTGCCCGCACCGCCCTGTTGTCTACTTCCGCCGGCGGCGCCGCGATCCATGGTGCCGGCTCCCTGGCGACCACCCTGCTGACGAGGTTGTTGGCGTGCATTGGCTCGACGGTCAGAAGCAGAAGCCCCGCGCGTTGTACCGCCGAATTTGTTTGCTGTGTCTCGATTTCCGTATGGGGTTCCGCCGCGGTGCTGCGGATTGTGCTGCCACTTACCGCCTCCCCCGCGACTGGGCTGCTGAGAAGGACGATTACTCACATTTTGTCGGTTGGAGTTGTTAACGAAGTTATTATTTTTGTTGATATTGATATCATTATTTCCGCCCCATCCGGTGTTGTAGCCCCAGCCTCCGCCCCAAGCGGCTCCCATAGCCAAACCGACACCGAAAGAGATCGCCATTCCCGCCGCGTAGTAGCCGGGAGGAGGATAGTAAATTGGTGGGTAAGGATAAGCTGGCGCGCCATACACCACCACCGGGTCGTAACTCGGAACATAAACGACCTGTGGATCTGCCTGTTCGACCACGATCACCTGTTTGCTCTCCACCACCTTTGTTTCGACCTTCATTTGCTCATTGGATTTGAGGTTCCCCTTCTCCTGTGCCTTCGCGCGCATGCGCTGTACTGCATCCAGCAGCTCGCTTTCCTGCGCAAGAAACGCGTTACCGAGTTCCGCGACCCACTGGATGTCGTCCACCAAGCGCTTTACAACATCTGGAAGTGCGGCCATGGCTTGAACGCTTGGGTCCCAGGGCTGTTTCTGCACGGCGTCGGCGAGAGCTTTGTCTTTCAAATCTTTGTTTTTCCCCAACCACTGCTGAAGTTGCACAAGTTCTAAGGGGTAGGTCGAAGCGGCAAGCACCTGAGCAAGCAGCGGATCCGGGTACAGCGCAATCGGAGCAACTAGCGAGTCAAGTTGATCGGCTGAAAGAGGGGCAGCTTCTTCTTGTGGAGCCGATCCTGCCGACGGCGCCTGTGACTGACTCGCCAAGATTGCATTTCCCGGCATGAGCAGCGCAGAACATAAAACGGCCACAATGTTTTGCGCGATCTTCGGTAGACAACGTGATCCAAGAGTTCTCTTCATCATGGCTGAATTTCCCCTCGTAATTTCCATCTGTGCCTTCCGCGGTGCAGGCGAAGAGCTGATCGCTTCGAGCCACGGAACCTAGTGCTCATTCTTCCGAGATTCTGTGAACATCTCAGCGCGGGGAGAGGAGGAGCGTGAGAGACTTGGCTCCCCCTCCTGGGGGGGACAAAAGTCCAACATGCGCGCTGACATGCAACCTGATTTAGATTGTTTCGATTTTTCCGGCAACTAGGGAAATCCCTAGCGAGAAGGTCCGTGCTTTTCGAATTGGCCGGATTGCTACATGCCCACTCCCAACGATCAACACAAATTCGAACTATCACGAGGAAGTTAGGGGAGAAACATACCTGCAGTTTTGGAGCACAGCATGAATTGCGGGGATGAGATGAGCCTTGATTTGGGATTTCCATACATAGCCTTGAGCCCCCGCCTCCTGACAAGCTTTAACGAATTCTTCGTTGGTGTTGACCGTGAGGAACACAAACTTCGCGGTGCAACCAGACCCTACGAGGTTGTGGACCGCTTCAATACCACTCATTCGCGGCATGGTGATATCCACTACGACTACGTCTGGATTGAGGCGCAGTACCTCTGATACAAGCGATATTCCATCGTTTGCCGTGCCAACGAGTTCAAAACGAGACGACAGCAGGTCTGCCTCGGCTTCGAGGAATTCCCGGTGGTCATCGGCCAAGAAAATGCGAGGGCGAATCAAGGCTCGCTCCGTCCAAAATGCGCTAGCAGTCGCTTTTGGGGCAAACGGCGCAGCATTAACCCTGGGGGATGTTAGAGAGGGGAAACGCACTCCGCTACTGGGGAAATCCCTAGCCAGCAACCCGCAATTCGCAGGGAGCTTAACCTCCTGTTGGGGCGATTTTCGCTCGCACGGCCGGTTCGGGCTCAACGGAGAGTTGGCGCCAGCTTCTAGACTTTGAGTCCTGGGTCGAGATTGAGCGGGAGAGAAATTCTGAGCGTTGTGCCTTTTCCAGATTCCGAACGAACCTCGAATTTTCCACCCAACGAACGTGCGCGTTCTTCCATGCTTCGAAAGCCCAATCCCTCGTTGTCGCGTAAACCTCGTACGTTGAACCCGCAACCTTCATCTTGCACTATGACCTCCAATTTATTACCGATCATTCGGAGGTTGACCTTCGCCTTATCCGCGCCACTGTGCTTTCTTAGATTTCGAAGCCCTTCTTGAACGATGCGAAAAACACAAAGGGCTGTCTCACGATGGATAGATCGGGGAATCTCAGCCGACGTAAAGGCTACTTTGATGCTTTGATTTGCTGTGAACTCTTTGCACAAAGCAGCGACGGCAGGAACAAGTCCCAGGCTCTCGAGCGTAGATGAATGGAGGCTGTGAGATAAAGTGTGGAGATCGGTGCTGAGGTCGCTCGTGGATCTCACAAGTTCGTGCAATCGATTATGCACATCAGAGAGTGACGCGGGCGTTGCTTCCTCAATGTTCTCCAGACCCAGCGAAAGTACTGCTAGTCTCTGGCTAAAATCATCGTGAAGTTCCGAGGCTATCCGGCGCCGTTCCTGTTCTCCGGCGTTGATCAGCTTAGTGCTTAGATGTATTTCCTTCTCTTTCGCTAACGTCAACTGTCTTCGACTATATTGCAGGTAAGCCGCCAAGACGGAAAGAATCAGCATGATGAGCAGAGTACTGATCCAAAGCCATTTGGTGCGAGACCAAAGACTTGGTTCACGAAAAAGGATGACGCTTCCATAGGGAAGTCGGGATTCGGGAATGTTCCAACGTTTCAGTTGGTTCCCGTCGAACATCAATATGCTGGGAAGGGTTTCGATCGGAATATCTTCAGCTTTTTTCCCGTCAAGGAGTTCGGAAACGATTCGGGCGGTGACCCTTCCCTGTTCCTGAAAACTCATCAGATCTCCGCCAACGATGCCATGACCCAAATACGTGTCCGACATCCCAAACACCGGGGCGTTGGCCGCAGATGCCACCATCGGAAGTGCCTTGGTGGCATTGAGGAATTTGTTCCCCGCAGAGTCCTGGAAGAAAGAGGTATAAAACACAATGGAGTCCTTGGGTAGCTTCTGCACCTGCTCGAGTACTTTCTCCATTTCCATATCACTCAGATAGGAGAATTCAGTTCTTGTGTCTTGAAGTGAGCTGAAAAATTCTTTGGTAGCCGCCATCACAACGCGGTCATAGACCGAAGTTCCTCCAACTACAAACACCTGACGAGTATTTGGAAAAAGGCTCAGAGCCGCTTCGAGCGTTTTCCCGGGCTCCCGCTTCTGCCATGTTCCAGTGAATCGGGAATCGAGATTCGGATTTCCCGCTTGGTCCGCTGCGCCCCCACAAATGACAATCGGTAAACCCGAGAATAGGGTTTGGCTATTATTCGCTAGGAATTTGATCGTGTCTGGCCCCACGGCTACGACAACTTCAAGTTGATGGCTGTCATATTTCTTACTAAGCCAATCCCTCATTTCCGGCAGCGACGGCCCATTGGGCAATGAGATTAAGTCGAGGCTCTCTGAGAAGAACTCGACGTTTCGGCCCGGCGTTGATTGCACACCGCCGACAATCTCCTGGGTCATTAGGTCGGTCAGAGAATGTGACAGGCCGACCTCGTTGAGGATCAGAACATTTTTCTTCGGAGGCGTCTGAGCAGCAGCGTTGGCACTAATCAACGCAACCGCGAGTAGGAACGACAGCTGCGAAATCAACCGCAACCTGATCGCTTTTCCCGCAATGCTTGGGAACCCACTATTTTCGGGATTCATCTGCGAGTCACCACGAAGTCCCAGCGATCTAACCCAGCAGCTATGGTGCTAGTTGGCCTGCACTTTCCGAGTCTCTAAAGTGCCTGGTTATGTTTACGAAAGGACACACCAACAACGATTAAACACAAAGCAGTCACCGCGCGTGCCGCTGAGCCTCTTTCTATATCCTTGGGCGATCCATCTACCATTGTCAAAATTGACAGGGTCATCCACTAGCGGATTCATACCGGAAGAAGCGACCCAAGCATCGCCTGCGCGTGCGCTCCTCCTCGGCTACTTGTCGCTAGCCTCCACGATACGCTAGGGATATCCCTAGTTGTTACTCGCGCCTGCTTCCACTACAAAGCGATCCACAATTCAAATTCCGTAATTGCTAGTACGCGAGATTCGTTGGTATTTCAGCAAGCTATTGGCGATCACGGATCAGGAAGGTTTACTTGACGCTGATGAACTATGGAGACGCGCACTCATGATCTCAGAATGCTCCCGAGTTTCTCGACGACTCTTGATCCCTTTGGTCACCGTCTTGGTGTTCTCGACGGTTGGAGAGCTAGCCCCCCGAGCGCAAGAGCAGACTCCGCAAACGCCCGACCTTCAACAAATGCAGAAGAAGATGGAACAGTTGGAAAAAGAGCTCCGGGAACTGAAGGAGCAGATGAATTCCATGCAATTGGCGAAGCAAGCCGTGCCAGGGCCAAGCATTCCGGTAACTACGGACACCCGCCAAGCCGAGGAACATGCGGAACAGCCGAAGCCCTCAAGGTCGGTCGATTTTTACGGTTTTGTAATGGCGGACAGCGGTTTTAATTTCGGTTCAATCAATCCTAACTGGTTTGACGTGGAACGTCCGACACAATTACCGGCCTATGCTGGTGAGTACGGTGCAGACGGCAGCACCTTTTTCGGCGTTCGACAGACCCGCTTTGGCGTGAAGAGCTCTACGCCGACTCCTCTCGGAGATCTCAAAACCATTTTCGAGTTTGAACTCTTCGGCACGGGTGTTGACGCCGGACAGACTACCTTCCGCCTACGTCATGCCTGGGGAGAGCTCGGCCAATTCGGCGCCGGACAGACCTGGAGTCCATTCATGGACATCGATGTCTTTCCAAATTCAATAGAGTACTGGGGACCTAACGGCATGGCCTTCTTCCGAAATGTACAGGTGCGCTGGACGCCCATCCAGGGTGCCAGCAATGTTGTATTTGCTCTTGAACGTCCCGGCGGCAGCGCAGATGGCGGGATTTACGCCGATCGCATCGACGTGCAAAACGTTTCTCCCCAATTCAAGTGGCCCGATCTCAGCGGTCACGTCCGCCTTGCCCGAACATGGGGCCACGTCCAAGTGGCCGGCATTGTAAGGAAGATCGCCTGGGTCGACACAAATCACGCTCTGCCCAATCTCAGCGGAAGTGCCATAGGTTGGGGCGTGAACTTTACTTCAAATCTCAACATTACTCAGAAAGACGTAGGCCGGTTTGAGGTCGTGTACGGTAAAGGTATAGAGAATTACATGAATGACGCTCCTGTTGACATCGGTGTCAAAAACAATTTCTCAAACCCCACAACTCCGTTCAAAGGAGTGGCCTTACCCGTACTTGGAGTTGTTTCCTTTGTTGATCACACCTGGAGCGAACGATTCAGCAGTTCGATTGGTTATTCCTTTGTAGACATCGAAAATTCCGATGCGATGACGCCCTCCACTTTCCGCCAGGGAGATTATGCTTTGGTTAATCTTCTCTACCACCCCGTTAGAAAAGTAACGGTGGGCAGCGAATTCCAGTTCGGGAGACGCGTGAATTTCTCTGATGGCTTCAATGTGAACGACTACAAGCTGCAGTTTTCCTTTAGGTACGATTGGAGTAAGGACTTTGAGTTTTAACCACGACACCAGTTCAGAGCGGAAGGTCCCAGGGTTGATCTTATTGGATGCGAGTCGACCGATCTCGCCTCAGGGGGAAGCAAGTGTTCAGAATTAGTTCTCGTTTTGGGACATTCGTCTTGGCTGCCTATCTTCTCTTCGCTGGTGTTGGGGCCGGACCAGCTTCCGGGCAAACCAAAATAAGCCCGGTAGCTCCTAACCGCGAGCGAGTCGAAGCCGTCGTGAAAGAGGCTTATGAGAAGTTCCGCAGCGACACGAATGGAAAAAATGCCGATTACATTCCCTACCTGGCACAGGTGGATTCCAAGTTATTCGGCATAGCTGTCGTGACCACCGACAATCAAGTATTTGAACTTGGTGACGTCAAGTACTCCTTCTCCATCCAGTCGATCTCGAAAGTGTATACGCTAGCGTTGGCTATGGAAGAACTCGGCTACGACAAAGTGTTCCAGCGTATTGGTTCGGAGCCGACGGGTAGGCCGTTCAATTCCGTGCTTGCGGTCGTGGACATGCCGACGCACACGGGGAACCCATTTGTGAACGCTGGCGCGATCGCCACCACGAGCTTGATTTCCGGAACAAACGAAGATGAGAAATGGAACAAGATCCTTGATTTTTACAGCAAAGTGGCTGGCGAAAAGTTGGTTCTGATTGACGAGGTCTACAAATCGGAAGCCGCTACCAATGCCGGCAACAAGGCCTTAGCAATGTTGCTTGCCAAATATGAGCGCATCTACGGCGACCCCTTTGAATCCGTGGATATCTATACAAAACAGTGCTCGGTCGGCGTGAATACGACCCAACTTGCTCGCATGGGCGCCGTCCTCGCCAATAACGGCAAGAATCCAGCCACCGGCAAGCAGGTGATCAAAGTCGAAGACGTGCCTTTTATCCTCTCGACCATGACGATGGCTGGGCTCTACGACAGTTCTGGTGCCTGGGCTTGGCACGTCGGACTTCCAGCCAAAAGTGGTGTAGGAGGCGGGATCGTTGCTATTGTGCCGGGCAAGGGAGCTATCGCGGTGTTCGGTCCCCGGCTTGATGAAGCGGGAAATAGCGTCAAGGCACAAAGAGTCATCGAATACGTTGCTAACAAGCTGGACTACAACCTCTATTCGGCAAGCTCGGTCGGCTTGAAGAAGTAGTCTCAACGGAGAACACGGCGGCCATGGCGACTACTACTACATTTTCCGAACGGACGTGCAAACTCCTCGAGGGTTTGCCCCCGCTTGACCGCAGAACCATCCTATCTGCTGCAACACAACGCCGATTCGCCGCTAATTCTGTCGTTACCCACCAGGGCCACCCGGCCAACGATCTTTTCCTGCTCACAAAAGGTTGCGCCAGACATTTCTTTGTCACCAAGGAGGGCAAGAAGCTTCTTCTTAAGTGGCTCGTGCCGGGGAATCTGTTTGGTGGTCGAACAATCTTATCGACTAGATCTTCCTATCTCGCTGGAACCGAAATCGTGAACGATAGCCTAGTGTATGTATGGGAACGTACCGTGATCCGAAGACTCGCAGAACGGTATCCAAGGTTGCTTGAAAACACACTTTTAGAAGCGTCAGATTACGTCGCCTGGCATCTCACCTCTTACATAGGATTAGCTTCTTGTAGCGCTCGGCAGCGGGTTGCTCAAACACTTGTAACTCTTGCTAGCTCGGTCGGTCAGGAATCTCGAGGCGGCATCGAACTCCATATCACGAATGAGGATTTGGCGAACGCCGCGAACGTCACTCCTTTCACTGCCAGCCGTCTGATCAATGAGTGGCAACGTAGCCACGGGCTGGAGAAACGTCGTGGCAAAGTGGTACTCCGATCGCCAGAGGGCCTGCTCTTAGACATGGTGTAATAGCGCGGCTGTCCCGACATCCTCTTTTCTTCTGTTGCGGTTCTTCGCAGCTGCGTTCGAACCTTTTCAACGTTGCTCAAGCGCAACGACGGATTCACGCCTCCCGTGTGATTCTATTTCTTTCGCAACCAGTTCAGCACCATCACTCCGTCAATTTGGTCTTGAACTCTAAATGGGAGCAGACTATCAATAATCATTCGCTTGTCCGGATCCTCTTGGTAGATGATTTTGCCCCTTGGCGACGTTTTGTCATTGAGAAGCTACGGGAAAATAACGAGTTGCGCATCGTCGGTGTCGTGTCAGATGGGCTCGAAGCGATTCAGAAAGCGGGAGAACTACAGCCAGACCTGATTTTATTGGACCTGGGTCTGCCGAAGGCAAACGGGATTGTGGCGGCCCGACGAATTCGTAACCTTGCTCCCAATTCTAAAATCCTTTTCTTGAGTCAAACGCTGGATCTAGACGTCGTGCACACAGCTCTCAGTGAAGGCGCGCACGGTTTTGTCGTGAAGTCGGATGCTGGAAACGAACTGTTCGCCGCCATAGAACAGGTGATGCAGGGCAAGAAGTTCGTGAGCCGCCGATTGGCGGGGTTAGCTTTGCCCGGCGGCGTGGATTCATCAAGCATAGGCCCGCTCCAGGACGGGACGAATCCATCATCGACCAGCCCTTTGTTGTTAAAGAGAGAGGTCAGTCGTTGCCATGAAGTTCATTTCTATTCTGATGACTCAGCTCTCCTGGATGGATTTAGTAGCTTTCTTGGCGCGGCTCTAAAGGCCGGGAATGCGGCTGTTTTCATCGGTACCACGTCCCACAAGATTACACTTCTCGAGAGGCTGCACGCCGAGACTCCAGAAACTCGTATGGCCATTCGTGAGGGAGGATACCTCGCATTGAACGTGTTTGGATTCCTCTCGGATTTCATAGTGAGTGGTGGCATGCCCGATACCGATCGGTTTCTGCAAGCTGTGGACAATCTAATTGTGTCGATGAGAAAAGGGGAGAAGGGGGAACATTTGCGCATCGCGGCCTGTAGCGAATGCGCGCATATCTTGTGGACGCAAGGAAACGCAGACGCGGCGATTCGACTCGAAGAACTCTGGAACGAAATTTCTAAAACATATGATGTCGATATTCTGTGTGGATACTCGCTGGAGAGCCTTCGGTGCGAGGAAGACAGTTACACCTTCCGTCGGATCTGTGAAGAACATTCGGCCGTGCATTCCTTATGAGAACTTCACCGAGCGCACGCCTCATCGGCTGTCACCCTAGCGCAAATTCCCAGATTTCTGACAGATCGAGGTTACCTTTGTTAGCCTTAAGGTACGTGTGCCTCCGACGCTTGTCGACGGCATAGGAAGCTCCAACGTTATGTGAATCTGCGCGCTTTTTTGCAGCTGGAATCCCGGCCCTAGCGCGTGATCAATCGGATGGTTGGACATTTGAAGCAATACTTTACTTGTTACTTTTGCCACTGTCCCACGATGCCGGGAAGTGGTATAAGCTTGCAGGTTTCAGAATGACACGCGGACCAGCACATCACGGCAAGGTTATTGTTCCTCTAGTGATCATTCTCACGTTGTGCGTGATTGTTACTGTGGAACTTCCCGAGCTTTTCACTCTAGTGGACAACACCTCAAACGATTTTACAGTCCGTAAGATAAATACTGCAGACCCGTTCCTTCTGAATGTCTCCATCAGCCACCGGCGAAGCACTGATATAGAATTCTGCAGTTCTGCGCCTGAGTTCCCGTTCTCGAATCTGAATTCTTTCGAAAAAACACAGTCGGTTTCCTCGAGACTATTCGTCCTTTACTCCGACCTCCGTACCTAGCCCCGCGCTCGTAGGTATTCATCGTCACGATTCCCTGATTCTCGAAGTTTCATTCCATTCTCGCCAGGACGTTCGCTGAACCGCCAAAAAAGGGGACATCATGAATATTGAATCTGCAAGCCGAACAGGCCCCCGCTTCCTAATCGCCGATGACCATGCCTTGTTTGCGGAAACCTTGCGGGCCTATCTGGAAAAAACTTATACGGTTGTAGGTGTCGTGCTAGACGGTCATGCCATGGTGACGGAAGCCATTCGGCTCCGTGCGGACGTGGTAGTTGTGGACGTAAGTATGCCGCTTTTGAATGGGCTGGATGCTGCCCGGAACATTCAAGTGAAAGCTCCGAACATCAAGTTCGTGTTTCTGACCATGCGAGATGATCCAAATCTTGCTGCAGCGGCTCTCGAACTCGGGCCAATCGCCTTCGTCCTAAAACACTCGGCCGGGTCGGAATTACTAAAGGCCATTGATTGCGTCTTACATGGAAAGTCCTATTTGTCTGCGCGTCTGAAAACGGATGATTGGGTTGCCACAAAGGTTCGGGCGCGGCAGTTTTCCAAAAACCTGACACAACGGCAGCGGGAAATCGTTCAGTTGTTTGCCGAAGGGCGACCCATGAAGGAAATCGCGTGGGTGCTCAGCTTAAGTGAAAAAACTGTGGAATTCCACAAGCATCAAATCATGAAAGCTTTCAACCTGAGGAGCAACGCGGAAATGGTCTTGTTTGCTTTGAAGCAAGGATTGATTTCGATCAACCCCTAGGTGACAGTTCATCGCTGTGGTATAAAAACCTTCTCAATCCTCACGGACTAAGTCATCGGTCCGGTCAATTCATGTTCATATGACGCAAGCATGATGTCCGTTAATTTTTCCCAATCGAATGGTCATACTTGATGCGTCAGGTAGAGACCAATGTTTTTCGGCGTGTAGGCGAAAACAGTTTGATTGGCGCCCTTGCTGTGGGATCGGTCACTTTAGTCTGCTACCGACTTCACGCGAGTCTCGCCACAGTCGGCTTTCTCTATTTGAGTGTCATCGTGCTGCTCTCCAGCATAGGTAGTTTTTTTTCCTCGGCCCTCATCTCCATCCTTGCTGTCGGGTGCTTGGACTATTTCTTTGCTCCGCCGATTTTCTCTCTTCGGGTAATCGACCCCCTGAATGTCGTGGCGATCACGACTTTCTTGGTAACTTCGTTCGTGATCACTCGCCTGGTCTCCAGAATCCGCTTGATGACCGACGAGGCCCTCTCCAGCGTGCACCGCAAATTGATTGATGCCGAAGAGCGGGAGTACACCCAGATCGCCCGGGAGCTCAGCGAAGACATCAATCAACGGGTTGCGCTCGTGGCCTTCGGCCTCGAACAATTGGAAGAGCAGGAACACCAGGCGGCTGAAATCAGGAGACAGACCCGTGAGCTATGGCAGCGCGTGTCCGAGATTGGCACCGACCTTCATTTGATATCGCACCGATTGCGCTCTTCGAATCTGGAGTATTTGGGGGTAGAGACGACGGCCAAGAGCTTCTGCAAAGAGTTCGCCCAACAGCAGAAAGTCGAAATTGACTTCAAGAGCCATGATTTGCCAAGCCATCCCCCTCTGGAGATTTCCTTTACCATCTTCCGCGTGCTGCAGGAAGCGCTGATCAATTCGGCGAAGCATAGCGGAAAGCGTCACATCGAGGTTGAAATGTTCGGGACTTCGGATGCAATCCATCTTACCGTTTGCGATTCGGGATCAGGCTTTGACCCCGTAGTAGCAGTGCAGGGCCGCGGGCTCGGTCTCACCAGTATGCGAGAACGGTTGAAACTCGTGAATGGAGAGTTTTCGATAGACTCGCAAGCACAGCGTGGGACAAAGATACACGCCAGCGTGCCTCTCAGCCCAGGAGGTGATGCTCGCATCGCAGCGTGGCGGAGAGGCTCCAATTGAGGAGCTCACGAAGACACGCTCGGCAGTCGAGTTTGCAGCAGCAAACCGACCTTCCGTGAACACATCAAGTTCACGGTCTCTCGCGACGCGTAACGAATTGCGTTGCAGGCCCTCCAACAAAGATTGGGTTAGACACGATCCAGGGAACGTCTGGTGGCAGCAAGGGATGGTTCAAAAGATAGACTTCCAGCCGATAGACTCCAGCCGAGGCTCCCGAACAGCGAGGTGCCGCCGTCTACTTGACTCTCGATCTTGCCATTGCGTATCAGGATTAGTCGCGTAGCCAGACCAGCCACTTCAATGTTCACATGAAGTTCCGACCTCTCGGGCAGGTTACTACCGCTTGTATAAATCGCGCGGCCATCGCTGGTGGAGAAATCGAATAACTGAGGCTCGGCGGCGCCGCGGATGCAGTTAAAAAAATCGCCATTGCGTATGGCCTGCTCGGGATGCGCCGCGTACTTTTGGTCAATGCCCAAACCAGCAAGGGAGAAAACGTCTGCGTAAGATGGGACATTCACGGCGAAGAATTTTCCAATACGGAATCCGCCGTGAGCGTCGGAAGCCCCGAGACTCCATATCTTGCCGCATTGGAGAAGATCGTCCCAGCGAGCGAAAGACTTGGCGGGAAAAGAAACAAAAACATTCTGAAAATTGCGCTTGTTACTTCCTTGTCGGTGTCGGCTTTTGCCGCAGCGAATAGCTATCATCTGCTTAAGACAGTCGTCGTGGCTGGCGCTGGTGGATGGGATTATCTTACCGTCGATGACGCAAACCGCCGGCTATATATCTCACACGAAAAGCAAGTGGATGTGTTGGACGTCGATTCAGACGCCGCTGTGGGGAAGATCTCGAACACACTCGGAGTTCACGGGCTCGCTGTTGCTCGTGAGTTGAATCGCGGCTTCACGAGCAATGGCAGGAGTTCTTCCGTGACGATGCCTGCGGAAGTCACCCTTCCAACGTAATCTATTCGGAAGATAGTTCGACATTTACTCGGGAGCCCCTGGAATCTCGGCTGCGATAGCCGCTTGCTGCCGCCAAGCGTCGGGCGATGAGAGGTTACGCCGCAACAGCTCGGGATCGAGTTCGTGCTCCCACCGAGCCACCACCAGCGTAGCAACGCCGTTGCCTAGCATATTCACTGTGGCGCGGAACATGCTCATGAAACGATCGATACCCAGAATCAAAGCCATTCCGGCTACCGGAATCGTCGGGATCACCATCAATGTGCCTACCAGTGCGATGAATGCCGCGCCCTGCACGCCGGACGCGCCTTTCGACGTTAACACCGCCACCGCAAAGAGCGTGAGCTGCTGTCCTAGCGTCAAATGAATTCCCGTAGCCTCGGCCACGAAGAGCGCCGCCAGCGTCATATAGAGACTGCTGCCATCTGTATTAAAGGTGTAGCCGGTCGGCACCACCAATCCCACCAAGGCCTTAGAACAACCCAGTTGTTCCATTTTTTCCATCAGCGTCGGTAGCGCCGGTTCCGAAGAACTGACCGCCAGAGTGAGGATGATTTCCTCTTTTATGTATAGAAGATATTTGATGATGTTGAACCCAGCCAGCCAAGCGATACCGCCCATGACGATTAGCACAAAAAGTATGCACGTGATCCAAAATGTGAGGACAAGCTTGACCAGCGGACCAAGAGACGAAATTCCATATGCGCCGATTGTGAAAGCCATTGCGCCAAACGCGCCAATCGGAGCAAACTTCATCACGATATTGATCACGCCAAACACCGCTCGCATAAGTGATTCGAGGAAGTCCAGCAAGGGTTTGCCGCGGCTACCCATCACCGATAAGGCGAACCCGAACAAAATCGAAACCAGCACCACCTGCAAAATATCGCCCTTGGCGAATGCGTCCACCACGGTGGTGGGGATGATGTGCATGATGAAGTCGGTCACGCTTTGCGCTTTGGCCGCGCCGGCATAGTTGGCCACCGCCTTGGCATCGAGCGTTACGGGATTCACGTCGAAGGCGGCGCCGGTATGCACCAGGTTGCCAACGACCATGCCGACCAACAATGCCAGCGTAGAAACGATCTCGAAATACAAAAGCGCCTTGCCGCCGACTCGGCCGACCTTCTTCATATCCTCCATGCGGGCTATGCCCGTGACCACAGTGCAAAAAATTACCAGCGTGATAATCATGCTGATCAGCCGGATGAAAGCGTCTCCCAGCGGTTTCATGGCCACTGCGGTGTGCGGGCGGAAGTAGCCGAGCACGATTGCTACGGCGATGCCCAATAGAACTTGTCCCCATAAACTCCGATAGAAAGGTTTTTTGCTGAAAGGACCCGGAGTTCCCATGGTTCTATTCTCCTTTCAGTCGAAGCCACGTTTCTCAAAAATAGTTTAACGGGCCGAAGCGCCAGCGATTCTTCAGCGATCGCGACAATCAGATAGGCGATTAAGTCGCGGCGTGCTGTATTCCGCTGAACCACTTCTCCGGTTCACTAACGGCTTCGGCAATGCTATTCAGAAAGGTTGCGGCGCAGGCGCCATCAACAACCCGGTGATCGCAGGAAAGCGTTAAGGTAATCATCGGACGGATTCCTGGGCGGCCATCCACCGGCACAGCTCGATCGGAAATACAACCAACCGCCAGAATGGCAGCTTGAGGCGGAACGATAATCGCGCTGAACGAGTCCACGCGATACATCCCCAGATTGCTGATGGTGAAGGTCGCGCAGGCGATGTCTGCTGGGCGCAACTGGCCGGCTTTGGCGCGCTCAGCAAGTCCCTGGCGCTGAACGGCAATTTGACTGAGCTCGAGTCGGTCGGCGTTTTGTATGACGCCGGTTACGACGCCGTCGTCCACGGCCATCGCGAGCGCGATGTTTACTTTCTTATTCGGACGAATTCCCGTACCGGCCCAACTGGAATTTATTCGCGGATGCTTTAGAAGAACTCGCGCGATGAGCGCAACGAAGAAATCGGTATGAGTAACGCGGATACCTGCGTTTTTGTTCACGGACGTTCTGACTTTTTCTAGGGCTTGGACAAGCGGGCCTGCGTCCATTTCGCGAACCACGAAAAAATGTGGGACGGTAGTCCAACTTTGCGTGGTTCGTTCGGCCATCAGGCGCGCGACAGAACTTAAAGTCCTGAGCTCACTGGAAGAAGGCGCTTCTTGCGAAGCAGATTCAGCCAAAGCAAGAATATCGGAGGCGAGGATCTCGCCGTCGGGACCTGTGCCGCGCACAGAAGCAATATCTATATTGTGTTCACGCGCCAGGCGGCGCGCTTTGGGGGAGATTTTTGCGCCGCGAGAAGCGGATTCGGTAGCCGCGCGAGCAGAATGGGCGGATTGGGTTCGCGATGCTGCAGCAGTCTTCGCCGAATCTCGCCGAGCTTCTTCTTGTGGAGGAGTTTCCCCCGGAGAAATAATCCAGGCAATTGTTTTCCCTACGGGGACAATGTCACCGGCAACAGCTTTTACTCCGGCGAGGATGCCGTCAGCGGCGGCCTCAATTTCAACCACGGCTTTGTCTGTTTCCACTTCCAACAGAATTTCGCCCTTGGCAACTGATTCGCCTTCATCCTTTCGCCAAGCGACAAGTTTGCCGGTTTCTTGCGTCAGTTCCAATGCCGGCATTACAACGCTGATAGCCATGAGCGGAGTGAGGGGAAGAGCCGTCCTCAGTCAGTGACTCCCACGCGTTCCGTTTTAGCGCTGGCTTCAACCATATCCACTACCCGCTCGCTGGGAGCGGCTTCCGTTTCGCGCGCGGTGGCGAGGGGTCCATTCACAGTGAAGTAGTGCGCCCCGGCTACGAGCAATTCTTCCGCCGGGAAACGCGTGATCACTTCGTGGCCGGTTTCTGTAACGACAATTTCTTCTTCTATACGCGCGGCGCTCCAGCCATCAGTGGAGGGCCAAAATGTCTCCAATGCAAAAACCATGCCGGGTTTTATTTCATAAGGATGATCCAGCGAGACGAGCCGGCTAATCACCGGCTTCTCCCAAATTGCCAAGCCGATGCCGTGGCCATACTGCAAAGCGAACGCAGCTTCTTCGTTCGGAAAGCCGAATTCCTGGGCTTTGGGCCAGAGTGACGCAATTTCTCCGGTGGTCCGGCCAGGACGCACGAGGGAGATCGCGGCGTCCAGATATTCGCGACAGCGTTTGTAAGCATCAATCATGGCGTGCGATGCGTAGCCGATGGTAAAGCAGCGGTAGTAGCAGGTGCGGTAGCCCATGTAGGAATGCAAAATATCGTAATAAACCGGATCGCCGGGACGCAGAACGCGGTCGGAGAAAACGTGAGGGTGCGGATTGCAGCGTTCACCGGAAATTGCGTTGACGGCTTCGACATACTCGGACCCGAGATCGTAAAGGACCTTGCTGACAAGTCCGACTGCCTGGTTCTCGCTCATGCCCGGCTTCATCGCTCTGTAGAGTTCGTCGTAAGCGGCATCCACCATCATGGCGGACGTATTCAGCAAAGCAATTTCGTCTTTTGTTTTGATCACCCGAGCGTCGGACATGATCTGCTGTCCGTCAACCACGGTGATGCCTTCGCGCTGCAATGCAAAAAGAACGGGAGGCTCAACTATGTCGATGCCTAGCGGCTCTTTATGCAAGCCACGTTTTTCAAGCTCGATGCGAATCTTTTTTGCGACATCTTCGGCGCGGCCCATTTCGGGCGACATGGCGCCTCGCAACAGGGAGATACCGGGACGCGAACGCTCGCCTAACCACGGGCAGTGAAGCTGATGATGGCGCGCGGCGGAGCCAAAGTCCCAAAGGATCGGATCGTCGTTCTGCGGCAACAAGGTGAAGCGACTGATTTTGTCTTGCGCCCAGGACCCGATGTGCGTGGAGGTGATATAGCGCACATTGTTCATGTCGAAGCAAAGAAGCGCGCCCATCTCGGACTTCGCAAGAAGGGCTTGCGCGCGCGCCAAGCGTTCACGGCGCAGCCGGTCAAAATCAATTCGCTGTTCCCAATCAACGGCCATTGTTCCGTAAGTTGGCAGTGCCACGGCAGGCCTCCTATTCGATTCGTAAAGCTGAATTTTTCTAATGCTCGGCTCTTAAGATCGGTTGCACAAAGCCCGCGCCACATCGAATACGGATTCTTCTGTAGGCACAGTGACATCTTCGAGCGGCGGGGAAAACGGAATCGGGACGTGCATGGCGCCCATGCGTTTCACCGGCGCATCCAGGTAATGAAAAGCGCCTTCAGCGATTACCGCAGCAATTTCCGCGGTAACTCCATACCGGCCGTAGCCTTCGTCGATCACGATGGCACGCGATGTTTTCTTCACCGAATCGATCAGGATCTTTTCGTCCAACGGCCAGGTGGTGCGTGGATCGATCACTTCAGCGCTGACTCCAATTCCTTCCAGCAAGCCGGCAGCGCCGAGCGCGACTTGAACCATGCTGCTGGTGGCAACGAGCGTGATGTCATCACCTTCGCGCTTCACATCCGCTACGCCAAGCGGAATTGTATATTCCTCCAACGGCACGGGACCCTTCATTTTGAACATCATTTTATCTTCAAAAAAAACTACCGGGTTTTCGTCACGAATGGCGGTCTTTAAAAGACCTTTCGCGTCGTAGGGAGTTGACGGCAAAATCACTTTTAATCCCGGCACGTGGCTGAACCATGCGTGAAGCGATTGCGAGTGTTGCGCAGCCGACCGGCGCGCGGCGCCCAATGTGGTGCGCATGACCATCGGCACACGCCACTTCCCGCCGGACATATAGTGAACTTTCGCGGCCTGGTTTGCCATCTGGTCCATGGTGAGCGTGATGAAATCCCCGAACATGATGTCCACCACGGGACGCAAGCCGGTCATGGCAGCGCCAACTGCGAGGCCAGTAAAGCCCGCTTCGGAAATTGGCGTGTCGACCACACGGTTGGTGCCGAACTCTTCGACCAATCCGGAAAGCACCTTGAACGGTGTGCCGGCTTCGGCGACATCTTCCCCGAGAATGAAGACGCGCGAATCGCGGCGCATTTCCTCGGCCAGCGCTTCGCGGACGGCTTCTGCGAAGGTAATTTCGCGGGTGTCCGTATTAGGCATAGACGTCTTGGCTCGCTTCGTCGATGGTTGGGTACGGCGCTGCGATTGCAAACTCCACAGCTTTTAGCATTTCGGATTTTAGCTCAGCATGAATTTTGTCGAGGGTTGCGACGTCGGCGTGTTTGTTGGCAACCAACCAATCGGAGAGCAGCTTGATTGGATCGCGCTCGGTTGCCCACAATCGTTCTTCTTGCTTGGAGCGGTAATATTCGCGACTGATATCGCCTACGTGATGTCCGTGGTGACGATACGTGTTACACAAAAGGAACGCCGGGCCTTCTCCGCGACGGCCTCGCTCTACTAATTTCGCGGTCACATCGTGAACGGCTCGCACGTCCTGACCATCTACAGTTTCGGCGTGGACTCCAAAGGCTGTGGCTCGCGCGGCCATGTCGCCAGCCGTCGTTTCAGAGCAATGCGTGTACTCGGTGTAGGAATTATTCTCGCAGACGTAAATGACCGGCAGCTTCCATAGTTGCGCCATGTTCATCTCTTCGTAGAGAACTCCCTGTCCGAGGGCTCCTTCTCCGAAGAAGCACACGGCGACTTGTGTGGTGCCGAGATATTTCGCGGAGAACGCCGCGCCGGTTGCGATTCCAACACTTCCAGCCACGATTGCGTTCGCGCCCAGGTTGCCGGTGGCAGGATCGGCAATGTGCATCGAGCCGCCTTTTCCTTTGCAGTAGCCGACTTCCTTACCGAGAAGTTCGGCGAACATGCGGTCAGGCGACGCACCTTTAGCGAGACAATGGCCGTGGCCGCGATGCGTGCTGGTGATGTAGTCTTCGTTGCGGAGCGCCTCGCAGACTCCGACAGCCACAGCTTCCTCGCCAACATACAAATGTGCAAGACCCGGCATCAACGCGCGCGTGTATAGTTCGTTTACTTGCTCTTCAAATAGACGGATGGCCGACATTTGGCGGTACATGCGCAACCATTTGGCTGCATCGGGGCTTTGCTTTGTCTTGGCTTTCGGATTTGGTTGGCGGGTGACGGTGCTCATTTCTCAACTCCGGACATGCGTGCAAGCACGTCGAACACAACAGCGAAATCTTTTTTCTCCCAACCCATGCCGCGCGCGGCGGTCAAGAATTCATTGCTCACTGCTGTGGTCGGCAACGGCACGTTGAGATGGCGCCCCAAGTCCATCGCCAACAACATGTCTTTCTGCATCATGTTCACGTCAAACCAGGCTTCTTCCGGCATTCGCAAAACAAAAGGGCCGCGATATTGAATCATGGGCGAAGCGACCGCGCTGTGCGTTAGGACGTCAACGGCAGTCTCGCGAGCAATGCCGCTTTTTTCGGCAATCAGCACGCCTTCGCAAAATGCAAGCATCTGAACCGCCAGACTCAAATTTGTAGCAATTTTCATACAGAGCGCGAGACCGTTGTCGCCTACATAGGTAACTTTTGGCCCGATATCCAAGAGTAATGGTTTCACGCGCTCAAATGTTTCGCGGCGTCCTGCGACCATCACCGAGAGCTTGCCTTCCTGAAGAGTAATCACGC
>Ga0070765_100000728_pt1 | contig 19652 bp, 14 predicted proteins | sample HubBroMetageWFT5_FD_71516 | JGI IMG/M metagenome (GOLD analysis project Ga0070765, IMG submission 71516) | Warmed and freeze-thawed soil microbial communities from the Hubbard Brook experimental Forest, New Hampshire - Hubbard Brook CCASE Soil... | ecosystem: Environmental > Terrestrial > Soil... | reverse complement strand
GGCGATGTTCGACAAAGACATGGAAAAGGACGCTGGGCCGAAGAGGATTGACCGGAGGGCCTTCGTGTCGCTTGCGGCGGCAGGGGCTGCGGGGTTGGCATACCTGCACTTCCGAAAGAGCGAGCCTGTGGAAGCGGAGGTTGCCGCAACTGCGCCGGCGGGGCCGCCGAAAATGGTGAAGATAGTGGAGTTTACGGATGCGGGAGTGCGCGGGAACACGGCGGAGGTTGCGAAGCTGGTGAAGACAGAGGCGGAATGGCGCGCGCAGCTGAGCGGTGCGGCGTATGACGTGACGCGGAGAGCGGATACGGAGATGGCGTTCACCGGCGCATACTGGAATTTGCACGACAAGGGAATTTTCCGATGCATTTGTTGTGACACGGCGCTTTTTAGTTCAGAAACGAAATACGATTCCGGGACGGGATGGCCGAGTTTTTGGAAGCCGCTTGCGAAAGAAAATATTGAAGAGGAAGGGGACGCCAGCCTGGGAATGGAGAGGACGGCGGTGGCTTGCCGGCGATGCGACGCTCATCTGGGGCATGTGTTCGATGATGGGCCCCAACCGACGGGGCTGAGATATTGCATGAATTCGGTTTCGTTGAGATTCGTGAAGGCGTGATGGGGGAAGCAAAGGAGATTTTTCGATGAAGAATACGAGGATTTCGCGATGGGGCGTGGCGGCGATGGCCGCGTGCGTGGCGCTCGCAGGATTTGCGGGGTGCGGGGCGGTGGGAGCAAAAGGAAAAGCGATGATTGCCGACCCGGCAGTGGATGATTCGCTTGCGGCGGCGAAAGGGCAGCAGACGGTTGTTCTTTCAGGCGGCTGCTTCTGGGGAATTCAGCTGGTGTTTGAGCATGTGAAAGGCGTGGTGAGCGCGACGGCGGGATATGCGGGCGGCTCGGCGAAGACGGCGGAGTATGAAATTGTGAGCACGGGCACGACCGGCCACGCGGAATCGGTGAAAGTGGTTTACGATCCGTCAGTGATTACGTTTGGGCAGCTTTTGAAGGTGTTTTTCTCCGTGGCGCATGATCCGACGGAACTGAACCGGCAAGGACCTGACTCGGGGACGCAGTACCGCTCCGCGATTTTTTATTCGACCGACGGGCAGAAGCGCATCGCGGAGGCGTACATCAGCCAACTGGATGCGGCGAAGACATTTTCCGGGTCGATCGTGACCCAGGTGAACGCGCTGCAGGCGTTCTATCCGGCGGAGGATTATCATCAGGATTACGCGGTTCATAATCCCGACAATCCGTACATCGCGTTCAATGATTTGCCGAAGCTGGCGCATTTGCGCGAGCAATTGCCGGGACTCTACGTGGACAAGAAGTAGGTTCGAGCTCCGCAGAAGCGCGGCCGGGTTGAGTGTTCGCCCGGCCGCGGAAGTTCCCTCCGAACGGTAAAATCCCTTGCATGATCCAGTTGAGCGTCTATAGTTTGTCTCTCGATGGAGAGCAGGGGGGCGAAGTGAGATCAACGCAAGGCAAGCTCGAGAAATACATTTGTGCCACGCTCGCTTTTTTCGCGCTGGCTGCGCCGGGGTACGCGCAGCGAAGGCGCCCGGCGGGCGATGATGACAATTTTCGATTCAGGTTCGTCGGGCCGATGGTGGGGAATCGCGTGGCCGCGATTGCGGGGGTGCCGGGAGATGCGAGCACGTACTATGCGGGCGCAGCGTCGGGCGGGATTTGGAAAACGACCGACGGAGGAAACCGCTGGGCTCCCATTTTCGACAAGCAACCAGTGGCTGCGATTGGAGCGCTGGCGGTTGCTCCCTCTGACGCGAATGTGATTTGGGCGGGGACCGGGGAAGCGTGGGCGATTCGCGATGTGGACGTGATGGGAGACGGAGTCTATCGCTCGACCGACGCGGGTAACACCTGGACGCATGTGGGGCTGGATGAGACCGGAAGAATCGGACGCATAGTGGTCAGCCCGACGAATCCGGATGTGGCGTTTGTTTGCGCGCTGGGGCGATTGACGGGACCACAGCAGGAGCGCGGCGTTTACAGAACGACGGACGCGGGAGCGCACTGGGAGCGAGTCCTATTTGCAGATGAAAATACCGGCTGCTCCGGGCTTTCGATGGACCCGCACAACTCGCGAGTGCTTTTTGCCGGAATGTGGCAGGCGGAGATGCATACGTGGGGGGAGCTGAGCGGCGGGCCGGGGAGCGGTCTCTACGTTTCGCGCGACGGAGGAACGAAGTGGACGCGCATCGAGGCGCACGGGCTTCCGAAATCACCGCTGGGCAAAATTGATGTGACTGTTGCGCCGACGAATTCAAGCCGTGTGTTCGCGTTGATTCAGACGAAGGATCAGGGTTCGGTATGGCGGTCGGACAATGGCGGCGAAGACTGGCACGCGATCAATTATCAGCGCGCGCTGATTGGGCGCGCGGGGTATTACATCCGCATCGCAGTTTCGACGGGCAACGACAACGAAGTGTATGTGGCGGATAGCTCGTTCTGGGAGTCGCTCGACGGGGGAGAAATATTTCGCGAAGTTCCGTGGGGCGGCGACAACCATGATATTTGGGTGGATCCGCTGAATCCGGACAGGATCGTAGTGACCGACGACGGCGGACTGAATATCACGACGGTGCACGGGCGCGGCTTCAATCGCGTAGCACTTCCGATCGGGCAGATGTACCACGTGGCCGTGGACAATCAGATTCCGTATGAGTTTTACAGCAACATGCAGGACGACGGAAACATGCGCGGGCCGAGCGTGGCGTCGCGTGGGAGTTTCGGCACACCGCAGGAAGCGGGCTGGGATCACGCGATGGGCGGGTGCGAATCGGGATTTACGGTTCCCGATCCGGCGGACCCGGACATTGTGTGGGCGACATGCTACGGCGATGAAGTGACGCGCTGGGATGCGAAAACAAAACTGGCGCGCTCCGTGAGCCCGTGGTTGCACACGCTGGATTCCGCGCCGGATGAGACGAAATATCGTTGCCACTGGACTCCGCCACTGGCGATTGATCCTTTTGACCACAACACGGTGTATTACGGCTGCCAAGTGATTTTCAAAACCACGAACGCGGGACAAAGCTGGAATGTGATTAGTCCCGACCTGACCACGCAGGACCCGAGCCATCTGAAATCATCTGGTGGATTGGTGGGCGATAATCTGGGGCAATTTTATGGCGAGGTGGTTTTCGCAATCGCGCCATCGCAAATTCAGAAGGGCCTGATCTGGGCGGGGACGAACGACGGGCAAATCTGGAACACGAAGGATGGCGGCGACCACTGGACAAATTTGACGAAGAATATCACGGGCTTTGCGCCATGGGGAACGGTTACAAGCATTGAGCCTTCGCATTTCGATGCGGGGACGGCCTATGTGAGCGTGGATTATCATCTGGTGGACAATCGAGATGCGTACATCTACAAGACAACGGGCTTCGGGCAGACCTGGACGCTGATCAGCGGCGGCCTTCCGAAGAAAACGCTCGGCTACGTGCGAGTGGTTGCGGAGGATCCGAATTGCAAGGGACTCCTTTTCACGGGGACAGGAAGCGATCTTTTTTACTCGCTCGATGAGGGGGGCCACTGGACGGCACTCGATAATGGGCTGCCGCATGCGCCTGCCTCGTGGGCGGTGGTGCAAAAGGAATTTCATGACCTGGTGATTTCGACCTACGGGCGGGGAATCTACATTTTCGACGACATCACCCCTCTGGAGCAGATGGCGCAGAGCGCTTCGACCGAAGCGGTGCGGCTGTTTGAGCCGCGAGCGACGTACCGGTTCAATCGGGGCGCGAGCGCGATTCTGAATTACTCGATGAAGACAGCTCCGAAGGAACCGCCGAAAATCGAAATTCTGGATGCGCAAGGAGCGGTGATCCGCAAATTGAAAGGGCCCGCGCGGGAAGGGATGAATCGCACGGAGTGGGATATGCGCTACGAGCCGCCGCGATTGGTGGCGCTGCGCACCGCGGCTCCGGACAATTCCCATATCTGGGAGGAGCGGCGATTCCGCGGGATGGATTCGAGGCCTATCACGCACTGGGGCCTGGAAGATGCGGCCACCGGGCCGATGGCGGCGCCGGGAAAATACAGCGTGCGACTGACGGTGGAGGGAAAAACGTTTACGGAGCCGCTGACGATCCTGAAGGATCCGCGCACGCCGGGGACGGACGCAGACCTGGATGCGTCATTGAAAACCTCGCTGCGCATTCGCGACGACATCAGCGCCGTGGCAGACACGGTGAATCAAATTGAGTGGATGCGGAAACAATTGAGCGTAATCGAGGGCATGCTGAAATCGCAGAAGGAAAAAGACAATGGCGGCGCCGGCGGCGATGCCAACGACGAGCCGAAAACCGAAGCGAAAAGCGAAAATAAAGGTGATGACAAAGATAAAGGCAAGAGCGATTTGTTGAAGACCGTGGAGCAAATGGAAAAGAAGCTTCAGGACGCGGAGTTCCAATTTATTTCCGTGCCGCAGGCCAACAGCGACGACAAGTATTTCGTTTCCGCGAACAAGAGTTATCTCGACCTGCTTTGGCTGAGCGGCGAGGTGGGCTCGGGGGCGGGCGATGTTGCGGGAGGAGTCGGATTCGGCCCCACGGATTCGGAAATGGCGCTGCTGGAAATGATCGAAAAAGATATTTCGACGGCGCAGGCGGAGTACCGCGGGCTGGTGGAGAAGGATCTTCCACCTTTTAACCACGCGATCGCCGATCGAGGGATTGTACCTTTGACGGCTGCAAATCCCACGACGGGGGCAGGCGCGGAATCGCATTAAGCCCGGGAACGATTGCGTGGAAGCGCCGAAATGCAGGCACCGAGATGCAAATCTTCCGGGAGGGGGAATGAGTAAACGTTTGCCAAAACTGGAGTGGCGAGCGTGCGTCCCTGACTCCAACGCGCGCGGTGGCACGCGCGAGGCGCGGCTCGCTTTGCGAACGGGCGTGTAGTTGACAAAATCGCCGCGCATTCGCACAATCTCCCTACGCAAGCCCGCGGAACGGGCGATCCACATGGTCGGTGTGGCCCTAGCTGCAGAAACGCCCGATAACCGCAAGCGGAAGCCGGGAGTGAATTGTGAGCATCCATGAAGTGGCGAAGCGGGCAAAAGTATCCATCGCCACGGTCTCGCGTGCGATCAATGGCGTGCCCACCGTGGCACCGCATCTTTCGAAGCGCGTTTGGAAGGTTGTTGAAGAGCTAGGATATTATCCAAATACGCAAGCGCGTGCGCTGGTTTCCGGGCGGAGCCGCATTTTTGGTCTGGTGGTTTCCGAAATCACGAATCCGTTTTTCCCCGAAATCGTTCAGGAATTTGAGGACATCGCGGTTCAAAATAAATACGAGATTCTGACCGCATCGACGGTACACGATCCCAAGCGCCTGACGCTTTCGGTGCGGCGGATGATCGAACGGCGGGTGGACGGCGTCGCGGTGGTCACGTTCGGGCTGGAAGAGGGCCTATTTGAGGAATTGAAATCGCGCAAGGTTCCGCTGGTGTTCATTGACGTGGGCCCTGCGCTACCGCGCATCAGCAATATTCGCATTGATTATCAGCACGGAATCCGCCAAGCAGTGCAACATCTGGCGGCGCTGCGGCACGAACGAATCGCTTTTATTTCCGGTCCGTTGATATTGAAATCCTCGGTCACGCGGCAACGCGCTTTTCTTCAGGCGATGGAAGAAATCGGTTTGCCGGTGGACCCGAAGGCGCTTGTGGAAGGGGATCACAAGGTGGAAGGCGGCGTGCGCGCGATGAAACAGTTGATGGCGCTTCCGAAAGCCCCCACGGCGGTAATGTGCTCGAACGACATGACGGCGATCGGAGTACTCCGCGAATGTTACGATCTGGGAGTTCATGTTCCGCGGGACATGTCCGTGGTCGGGTTCGACGATATCCACCTGGCACAATTTGTGGTGCCGCCGCTGACGACGGTCAAGATGTCACAGACCGAAATCGCGCGGATGGCTTTCAACGCGCTGCTCGCCGAGGTTCAAAGGAAGACGCCCAGCCCCAAGGGAAGTGAATTCCTGCTGCGCACGAATCTCGTCCTGCGCCAGTCGACGGCTTTGGCGCCCGGGTCCACGACAAAAGGTCCGGCGACCGGGCAAGCAAAAAGCCAGTGAGAGGAAATCAGGCATCGCGTACCAAGCGCCAGGGAATTCTGATTGACAGGGAGAATGGGAATTCAGTAGCGTCGTTTATCTCGGTAAACGTTTGCTGAAATAAGGTGTATCTTGAAGTGGTGAGGGGCGTCAGGCAATGCGTTTAGGGCGGCTGCGGGAAGAGGTGCTGGAAGCGAACCTGGAATTGGTTCGTCGCGGCCTGGTGCTCTATACGTTTGGGAACGCCAGCGGGATATCGCGCGAAGAAGGCCTGGTGGCGATCAAGCCGAGCGGGGTCCCGTATGAGAAGCTGAAGCCGGAACACATGGTGATCACGGATCTTTCCGGCAAGATTGTGGAGGGGGAGCTGCGGGCTTCGTCGGACCTTCCCACGCACCTGCATCTATACAGGAGTTTTTCGAGCATTGGGGGGGTTGCGCACACGCATTCGGAGTATGCAACGGCGTGGGCGCAGGCGGAGCGCTCAATACCGTGCCTGGGAACTACTCATGCGGACTATTTTTACGGGGCGGTACCGGTTACGGCTGCACTGAAGAAACAGGAGATTGCCACCGATTACGAGGCGAACACCGGAATTGCGATCACGCGATGTTTCAAGGGTAAAGATCCAGTGGCGATTCCGGGCGTGCTGGTGCGTGGCCACGGTCCTTTTTGCTGGGGGGCTGACGTCTCCACGGCAGCGCACAATTCGGTGATACTCGAGGCGGTTGCCAAGATGGCCTATTTTACGGTCGGTTTAGCGCCCGGCGTAAAGCCGCTGCCGACCGCGCTCCATGACAAACACTTCCTGCGCAAACATGGGAGCAAAGCCTACTATGGCCAGCCAGACGGAAAGAAGTGAAGGGACTGTTTGCGGGACAATAAGCAAACGTGGTCCGAACTGAGATCGTCCCTCTAGAAACAGTCCCATAATCCAGCGATTCATTCTCTGCAAGGGGCGCGGAATGCCACACTCAAAAAAAATGACGATGGGATTAGTAGTAGGAAACCGCGGATTTTTTCCCGGGCATTTGGCGGAAGTGGGAAGGAAGGACATGATCCAGACCCTGCAGCAGGCGGGGATGGACGTGGTGGCGCTGGAAGTGGGCCAGAGCGCGTATGGGGCGGTGGAGACATACGAAGAGGCTACGAGGTGCGCCGAGCTGTTTCGCGCGAATGCGGAGCGGATTGACGGGATCGTGGTGACGCTGCCGAACTTCGGGGACGAACGCGCAATTGCCGACACGGTGAGATTGTCCGCACTGCGGGTGCCGGTGCTGATACAGGCAACTCCGGACACTCCGGCAAAGATGACGATAGCGCATCGCCGCGACAGCTTTTGCGGGAAGATGTCCGCCTGCAACAACCTGAGGCAGTATGGCGTGCCCTACTCGCTGACGACATCGCACACCAGCGCACCGGACTCGGCGGAATTCAAGAAAGACCTGGAATGGTTCGCCGGCGTGTGCCGCATCGTGAAAGGATTGCGGAATTTGAGGATCGGGAGCATCGGGGCGCGTCCGACGGCTTTCAATACGGTGCGCTACAGCGAAAGAATTCTGGAGTCGCAGGGCATTTCCGTGGAGACGCTGGATCTTTCCGAAGTGCTGGGCCGAATTGGAAGGATGAGCGACACGGACGACGCGGCGCAGGCGAAGCTGAAGGCGATCGAAAAATACGTCACTACGGCGGATGTACCGAAGGCGTCGTTGATCAAGATGGCGAAGCTCGGCGCGGTGATCGACGGCTGGATGAAACAGACGGCGGTATCGATCAGCGCGATTCAGTGCTGGACATCGATCGAAGAGAATTTGGGAGTGGTGCCGTGCACGGTGATGAGCATGATGAGCGACGATTTAATGTCCAGCGCATGCGAAGTGGATATTTGCGGCGTGCTGAGCATGCACATGCTGCGGCTCGCGTCACAAACGCCGAGCGCGTTGCTCGACTGGAATAATAATTACGGCGAAAATCCCGATAAAGCGGTGTGCTTCCACTGCAGCAACCTGCCCAAGCATTTCTTCAAGAGCACGAAAATGGACTACCAGGCGATCATCGCCGGCACGGTGGGAATGGAAAACACGTTTGGCACAATTGTGGGGCAGGTGAAATCCGGGGCGATGACGTTTGCACGCTTTTCCACGGACGACACGGCAGGGCAGGTGCGCGGTTATGTGGGCGGCGGGAAGTTTACGGATGATCCTTTGGAAACATTTGGCGGAGCAGGAGTGGTGGAAATTCCGGCGATGCAGAAGCTGCTGCATTACATCTGCGAAAATGGATTTGAGCACCACACCGCGGCAAACTTTTCCAGCGTGGCGCCGGCCGTGCATGAAGCGGCAGTGCGTTACCTTGGCTGGCAAACTTACCTGCACGGGAATTAAGACCCAGGAGCGCCACTTCCTATGGCCATCGTAGCGGGCGTGGATTTTGGAACACTCAGCGTCCGCGTTTCGATTGTAGACAGCGAGAAGGGAACGCTCGATTCCGCGGTCGCAGAATATCCCCTCCATCGCAAGCGCGAAGATCCGGAATTCGCCACGCAATCCCACGAAGACCACATGCGCGCGCTCGCGGCCGCGACTCGCCAGGCGCTGAAACAATCGGGAGTGGCGAGCGACAAAATCGAAGCGATTGCGTTGGATACGACGGGCTCGTCGGTGCTTCCCGTGGATTCGGCGATGAATCCGATTGACGAGTATTACATGTGGTGCGATCACCGCGCGAAATCGGAGGCGGCGGAAATCACGGAGAAGGCGCACGCGGAGGGCCTGGAGGCGATTAAATGGTGCGGCGGCGTTTACTCCTCCGAATGGGGATTTGCGAAGGTGCTTCACTGGCTGCGCCACAATCCCGAGAAGCGGGCACGATTTGCCAGCGCGTTTGAGCATTGCGATATGGTGGCCGCAACGCTGTGCGGCGTGACGGATCCGGCGAAGGCCAAGCGCAGCGTTTGCGCGATGGGGCACAAGTGGATGTGGCAGCCTCAGCTGGGCGGGTTGCCCCCGGAAAAATTTCTGGTATCGGTTGACCCGCTTCTCGGGGGCGTGCGCGAAAAGCTGCAGGGCGATTACGAAACGTCGGACAAAATCGCGGGAAGATTGTCTTCTGGCTGGGCGGAAAAACTGGGGCTGCGCGCGGGAATCCCGATACCCGTGGGCGCGTTTGACGCGCACTGGGACGCGATGGGCGCGGGCATCCATCTGAACGACATCGTCAACGTGGTGGGCACGTCGACCTGCATCATCGGAATCTGCGAGAAGACGCAATTGGTTCCCGGGGTGTGCGGCGTGGTGAAGGGAAGCGTCCATCCGCAATACACGGGGATCGAGGCGGGGCTTTCCGCAACCGGAGATATTTTCGAGGCGATTGCCCGCCGCGCGAAGACGCCGATTGCGGAATTGAGCGCGGGACTGGAGAAATATCTTGCGGGGGAGACAGGGTTGCTGCGCATGTCGTGGGACAACGGCGACCGCACGGTGCTGGTGAATCCGAATCTTCGCGGGATCACGCTGGGCTGGAATCTGCAGCACACAGCGCAGGATGAATTGTTCGCGGCCATCGAGGGCACGGCTTTTCATACGCGCGTGATTCTGGATCGCATGGAGGAGTATGGCGCGTGCGTGGAGCGGGTGATTAACGCGGGCGGCATACCCACGACGAATCGCGTGCTGAATCAAGTATTTGCGAACGTGCTGGGCAGGCCCGTCCTGGTGCCGAGCCGCAAAGTGACCAGCCTTGGCGCCGCGATATTCGCTTTCCATGCCGCTGGAATTTTCAAAACGTACGAAGAGGCGCAGGCGAAAATTTGTCCGCCGCACACCGTCTATCAGCCACAACCGGAAACGAAAAAGGTTTACGACGAGCTTTACGGGCTCTACAAGCGGCTCTACTTTGAGTTTGGCAACGCGGCTTCAGGGAACAATTTCGGTGACGTGCTGCCTACGCTGATACGCATCGCCACAGAACAAACGCAGAAAAGCGCTCCTTCATCGTAGAATCAAAAATCCGCTGCAGGAAGTGCAACATCCAATTCAAGATGAAAGGCGGTGTGGTGTGGCAACTTCAGGTACGAGGCGCAATGCGGTAAGCGCATGACGATACGAGTCGCCTGCAGTGCAATACTTTTCGACATGGATGGCGTACTCATCGACTCCACGCCCGCGGTGGCGCGGGTGTGGACGCGATGGGCGACCGAACACGGATTCGAACCGCTGGAAACGGTTCGGCGCGCGCATGGGCGCCCGAGCATCACGACCGTACGGGAATATCTGCCAGACGGGGATCATCAAGCCGAAAATCGCATCATCGAGCGGTGGGAGATTGAAGATCTGGACGGAGTGGTTCCGCTGCCCGGGACGGCGAAATTGCTGGAGAAACTTCCGCCCGAGCGCTGGGCGATCGTGACTTCCTGCACGCGGCAGCTGGCCGAGGTGCGGCTGCGTGCGGCGGGACTCCCGCGACCGAGACGATTCGTTACCTCCGACGACGTAAAAAACGGCAAGCCCGCGCCGGAGCCGTATCGGAAGGGCGCGGAGTTGCTGGGATTCGTGCCGCAGGATTGCATCGTGGTGGAAGATGCGCCGGCGGGAATTCTTTCCGGCAAATCCGCGGGCGCGCGCGTGATTGCTTTCCGGACCACCGCGCCGGAAAGCGAACTGATTCGGGCAGGAGCGGATTGGGTGCTCACCGATGCATTGGAAATCAACGTCGACACGCCGAACATTCAGGATGGCGAGCTCGCTCTGCTTCTCGATACCTAGTCTTAAAAGACCTTAACCGGCCGTGCGATTCCCACACACTCGCCACCGGGTCCACCTTTTGATTCCCCGCCTCGATGAAAAGTATAGCGGGAGGTTATCGTTAGATGTACTTAACCACAGTGAAATAGGGCGCGCTGGCCGCGATGTCCTTGTTGGACACAAAGCGGGGGCTGGGTGTTTCACTCTGGAACATTAGCTATATTCTGGCCCAGTGGGTTTCGCTTCTGGGGGCTAGGAGCCGTGAAGAAACTCAGTATTCTGGTTTCCCTGATTACCGACGACAACGACTACCAGATTGAGCAGGCGGCTTTCGCGCAGGAAGCCGGCCGCAAACTGGGTGTCAGCGTCGAGGTGATTTTCGCCGGGAACGATCCCATCAATCAAAGCCAGCAGCTTCTGAAAGTGATTCAAACTTCCGGTGGCTCCCGTCCTGATGGCATTCTGATCGAGCCGGTGGGCGGCACTGCTCTACCTCACGTGGCTCGCGCCAGCGTAGCAGCAGGGATTGCGTGGGTCGTCCTCAACAGGGAAGTGGATTACATGACGGACCTTCGCCGGCGGAGCTCCGTGCCGGCATTTTCTGTGAGCGCCGATCACCAGGAAATCGGAAGAATTCAAGGACAGCAGATGGGAGCTCTTCTGCCCGAGGGCGGCACGGCCATTTATATTCAGGGTCCCTCGACGAGTTCCGTTTCAATCCACCGCACGCGCGGCATGGAGCAAGCGAAACCGAAAAACATCAAACTCATCACGATGAAGGGAACGTGGACGGAGGAGAGCGCCTTCAACGCCATCTCATCCTGGTTGCGATTATCCACTTCGCAAAAACTACCCGTTGAACTGATTGTCTGCCAGAACGACGCGATGGCCATGGGGGCCCGCCGGGCGCTGAAGGAGCTTTCGGGCGACGCGGCTCGGGAAAAGTGGATGGCGCTGCCGTTTGTCGGTTGTGACGGTCTCCCCAGCACCGGCCAAAAATATGTTCGCAGCCAATTACTAGCGGCTACGATCGTCGTTCTGCCGATCACTGGATACGCGATGGAAAAATTGGTGCACGCCATTCATACGAAGTCACAACCGCCGGAGCTTTTGTTGACCGCGCCCACTTCATTCCCCACCGTGGAGGAACTCGTCACCGGGAGACGCGAAAGAAATCAAGTCCCGGCATTGTGACGTCAAATCCTTCGCAAAGGCTCCGCTGCGAGGAATGCGGTTTCACTTGCTTACCAAAATATTGCACCTCCAGAGTTCATAGGCCTGCCCCGTTCGACCGTACCCCGCGCGCGCTGAACCCAGCCTACGCTGCAACTCCCTGAAAATATGGGGGATAGGGCGGGGCCAAGGCGCCTCTGAAATTTGAACGCCGAGGCTCGATTTATGCGGCCACTGGCAAGGTTCGTGCTTCCTGCATGTTCGGATAGGTTAGTAAACCAATGGGGATAATGTGGGTAATGGGGATACTAGCCTTAGCTGGAGGCGACTCTGGCGGGCTGGAGGGGTGAATTTCGATGCCGTCTGAATCCGTTACACAAAAACACCCGGGGCACAGCGAAGCGGCGGGCTTTCATTCCGCGGAGGGCCTTTCGGATGAAGAACGGGAATTGGTTTACGAGGTGGTTCGCGCGGTGCGCTCGATCCGCTTCGGGTCCGTCGGACTGACTATCCACGAGGGCAAGCTCGTGGAAATCCAGAAAATTGAAAAAATTCGCCGGAAGAATCCGGCTTAAGGACCGAAAAGTTTTCTCCGAACCCTTACCCAGGGACGGGAACAGCGATATTTCGGCCGGTTGACCAGTCCGCTGGAAGCCGCAGCCAAAAATAACAGGAGATCGGAATGTTCACGAAACGAAGAATTGCCACAGCCGTGCTGACTCTTGCGACCTTTATTTTTGCTCCAACTGCCCGGCCGGCTGCCGATAACGGCCCCGACAAAAAAGACGCCGACGCCGCAAAGTCGGATGCAACCACCAAGGCGAGTTCAGCGAAGGAGAAAGAATCCTCCAAGGACCCGAATTCCGCGATCGAGGCCGAGCTTCAGCAGATGAAGGATTTGCTGAATGCACAGCAGCAGCGGATCACCGAGCTCGAAACAGAGCTGCATGCATCGCGCACGGGAACAGATACTCCGGCTACGGCGCCCGTGGCAGCGGGATCTCCAACGGGATCTGCCGCCATCAACGTGCCAACCTCGCCGGCAATAACGCCGATGGCCGCGCCACAGACGGGCGGAACAGTACTTTCCGGCGACCAGGGAAAATCTCCTCTCTCGTTCAAAATCGGCGCGGCCGATTTCACTCCCGGCGGCTGGGCGGACTTCACGGGAATTTTCCGCAGCACGGACATTGGCAGCGGCACGGGGACGACATTCGCGTCCATGCCATACAACACCGGGCTTCCGCAGGCAGGGCTTTCGGAATTGCGACTGACGGCGCAAACGTCGCGCATATCGTTGAAAGTGGAGGCCCCGATTTCCGATTCGACGCATGTGATGGCGTACATCGAATCGGATTTCAACGGGTTCCAGCCACCGAACGCGTACTTGAGCACGAACAGCGGGACATTCCGACTGCGGTTGTATTGGGCCGATATCCGGCACGACAAGTGGGAACTCATGGCCGGGCAATCCTGGTCATTGCTGACGCCGAACCGCGTGGGTCTTTCGCCGTTGCCCGCGGACGTATTCAGCACGGCCCGCCTGGATACGAACTATGTGGCGGGTTTGACTTATGCGCGGCAGGCGGGGGTTCGTCTGGTTTATCATCCGACGAATTGGTGGGCGATTGGTTTCGCGCTCGAAAATCCGCAACAGTATGTTCCGAGTTCGGTGGTGTTTCCCGGCACCGGAACGTATTTCTCCGGCCAGTTTGACAATGGAAGCGGAGCGACGAACGGCGGGGGCGCAGCGACGAATCCCGCGGTTCCCAACCTTCACCCGGACGTTATCGTGAAGTCGGCGTTCGATTGGAAGGTGGGCGACCACGCGTTGCACGTGGAGGCCGATGGTCTAATCCGCAGCTTCAAGGACTACGACAATCTCATCACGCCCAATACCACGTCCACGGTCACCGGCGCCTCCGCCGGCTTGAATGCGAACCTCGAATTGTTTCCGAAATTCCATTTGATCTTCGATTCGTTCTACGGCGCGGGGGGCTCGCGATATATCGGCGCGCTGGGACCGGACGTGATCGTGAGGCCGAATGGAACTCTTTCGGCGATACATGCCGGCTCGGGAATCGGCGGGTTCGAATATCAGGTGACGCCTACGTTCCTGTTTGACGGGTATTACAGCGGAGCGTACTTCGCACGCGACTTCGGGCTGCTGGCCTCGACGGCCACGCCGGCTCCGACGTGCGAGGGAGTTTCCGGCTTTACGTGCGTGGGCTATGGGTTCGCGGGATCGGCCAACACGAATAACCGCGCGATTCAGGAAGCCACATTCGGATTCACGAAAACTTTTTGGGCGAATCCGAACTACGGGAAGCTGCAATTTCTCTCGCAGTCATCCTACGCTACGCGCGCACCGTGGTACGTGGCATCGGGCGCACCGAAGGACGCGCACGCGTTCATCCAGTACGTGGATCTGCGTTACGTGCTTCCCTAGGCAGGTTTGCCAGGGGAGTGATAGAGGAAATAGGTGGTCCGGGCCACTCGCGTGATGCGGGCGGCCCGGACTGACGTTTGGGTTTGTGAACTTCCCGCCGGAATGCCGCAAGTGATGGAAGCGCCGCTTTGAAACAGGTTTATCATCCCAAATTCCAATGTGCGCGGGGGCACTTCGCGTGCGATGATGGATTTGCGTTCGACGCCAAATCACGCAAGGAGACCAGAACAGATGGCCGCGAGGAAGCGAATTGGAATTCTGACGGGTGGTGGCGACGTGCCGGGGCTGAACCCGGTGATCAAATCCGCGGTGTACCGCGCGAGCGAAATTGGATGGGAAGTGATGGGCATTCGCCGCGGCTGGGAGGGACTGACGCACGTCAATCCCGGCGCCGAACTCGACGAACGATACATCCGTCCACTGACGCGCGAAAACACGCGTACGATCGATCGAACCGGCGGCACCGTGCTGCACACTTCGCGGACCAATCCCCGCAAGTTTCTCGAAAAAAATCTCCCGCCCTACATCACACCCGAGCAATTGAAGAAGCTTCCCTTTGACGGCAAATATTACGATTTGACGGCGGTGGTTCTGGACAACCTGGAGCGCCTGGGCATTGGATGCCTGATCGCGATCGGCGGCGACGATACCCTGAGCTTCGCATCGGCGCTTTCGGCCTCTGGTTTTCCGCTGATTGCCATTCCGAAGACGATGGACAACGACGTTCAAGGGACCGAATACTGCATCGGTTTTTCGACGGCGATCACGCGCGCGAAAGAATCCATCACGCGGCAACGGACTACGCTCGGCTCACACGAGCGCATTGGAATTTTCCGTATTTTCGGGCGCGACGCGGGATTCACCGCGCTGTATGTGGCGTACGTGACGTCCACGCGCTGCCTGATTCCGGAGTATCCTTTCGATCTGGATCATGTTTGCGCGCTGCTGATGGAAGACAAGCACAAGAACCCGAGCAATTATTCGCTGATTGTGGTTTCGGAAGGAGCCGTCTGGACTCAAGGCACCGTGGTGGAAGTTGGCGAAGCCGATGCCTACGGGCACAGGAAGAAAGCGGACATCGGGCACGCGCTTGCGGAAGAAGTGCGACAGAGGACCAAGCAGGAAATGATGGTGAGCGATCTGACATATGACCTGCGCAGCGGCGAACCCGACGCGATCGACAAAATCGTGGCCATCACGTTCGCCAACATTTCTCTGGATTTGATCCGCGACGGCGTGACGGGGCGGATGGTCGGAATCCAGAACGGGTGTTACGCGCACGTCTCGCTGCCGAATTCGGCGCTTGGCGCGCGCAAGGTTGACGTGCCCAGGCTTTACAACACGGAGCGCTACCGCCCGCAATACTCCTCGAAACTCGGCGCGCCGCTTCTCTTCGGCAAGCTCTAGAGGTGAACAATATGAACTCGCGGGACATGAGAGTGGCAATTTCCGTTTTGCTGATTTCGTTTGCGGCGTTGATATTTTCTTTGGTGCCTCGATCGCAAGGCCAAGTTCCGGTGGCGGCGAATTCGCAGTCCTCCTCGGTGGTTCCGCTTCGGCTGGGGATCGCGGGACTGGTTCACGGGCACGTATTGGGATTCTTCCAGACCTATCTGCAAGATCCCTCGATACAAATTGTGGGCATCGCCGAGGCGGACAAAGATCTGGCGGGGCGCGTTGGGCAGGAATACAAGCTGGACAAGAATCTCTTCTACACAAGCCTTGACGAGATGCTCGACAAAACTCATCCGCAGGCGGTCGTCATCTATTCCAACACATTCGACCACCGCCAGCTTGTGGAAATCTGCGCGCGGCATCACGTGGATGCGATGATGGAAAAGCCGCTGGCCGTCAGCTACGAGGATGCGCGCGCGATACAAAGAGCGGCCAATGAAGGCGGAATCCAGGTCCTGGTGAATTATGAAACAACCTGGTACGCGAGCAACCGCGCCGCTTACGACCTGTTGCACGAACATGCGATCGGGGATCTCCGCAAATTCGTCGCTCACGATGGACATCGCGGACCGAAGGAGATCAACGTGGGTCCCGATTTCATGAAGTGGCTCGGGGATCCGAAGCTCGACGGCGGCGGCGCGCTTTACGATTTCGGCTGCTACGGCGCGGACCTGGTGACCTGGATGATGGATGGGCAATCCCCGGAAACCGTGACGGCCGTGACGCAACAAATCAAGCCGGACGAATATCCGAACGTGGATGACGAAGCCACCATCATTCTGACCTATCCGAAGGCGCAAGCGATCATTCAGGCTTCCTGGAACTGGCCGATTGGACGCAAAGATATCGAGGTGTATGGGCAGACGGGAACCGTGCGAACGGTGCTGCGCGACAATATTATTCTACAGCGTGGCGAGCAACAAAAGCCGGAAGAGCTGAGGGCGAAACCACTCGAAGCCCCCTACGATGATTCGATCAAATATTTGCGCGCGGTCGTGCTGGACAAATTGAAGCCGGAGGGACCGTCGTCGCTGAGCGTCAATCTGGTGGTGGCGGAGATTCTGGATCGGGCGCGTCAATCAGCCGAAACGGGTAATACGATTCACCTGTACAAAAAATAAAAAAGGGCGCCGTGCCGACGTCACGCGAATTTGCATGACGGCAGGGGCGCCCCATCCCGCGCAATGCAGAAAACTGTTTCGTTAGTTTGCTGATGCGCCGACGGGAACTTCCTCATGCTCGGGTTCCGCGACGGATGATTGCTTGGGGCGCTCGATTTCGATGCGGCCCTTGAAATAGGCGCCATCTTCCACGCTGATGCGCGCCGTGGTGATATCGCCGACCACCGAGCCGTCCTTCTTAATCTCGACGCGATCGCGCGCTCGAAGATTTCCGGTCACTTTTCCATAGACAACGATTTCGCGAGCAGAAATTTCGGAATTGAGAGTGCCGGTGCGGCCGACGGTGAGTTTCTGGCCGCCGAGAGAGACCGGGCCGGTGACTTTACCTTCGACCTGCAGATCTTCGTCGCCTGAAATCTGGCCTTTGATTTCGAGGGAAGCGCCCAAGCAAGACAAATTCTTTGCCGTCGGAACGCTGGGACGCGCCGCGGGGTTCGGGTTGAATGAAGCGGCCGGTGTGGCCGGCGCCTGTGCTGGAGAGGATGAAGGGAAATCATTTTGCTGCTTGTTGTTCCACATGGTGCCTCCGTTTGGCGATGCCAAGAAAGGGTTTGGTCGCGCTGGCTGACCGTGCAATCAATGTAAGCCGCGCGGAGCGAAAGGTGGCAGTTTCAAATCGGATGTGGTGTCCGGTTCGGAAACTGTACGTCCGTACAGGTAGAAGCGGCGGAAAAACAGCAGCGTGGAAATTTGGAATTAAATTCGGCCGCGCGGTCGGCTATACTCCGCGACGCAATCCCGGGCGGCATGGAGAAACGGGATTCGATGATGGGCCGTCCTATGGATTGCAAACGGGCCATCCGTATTCGAATTTCTCGATTAAATCAAATTGGGGCGGGAGGAAAAGTGCGAAGACTCGGGATTGCATTGGCAATGCTGCTGACGATTTCCGTGGTTCTGCCGGCTGCCGCGCAGGCGCCGGGCGCGGCTGATCTGGACGCCATCTACAAGATCAAGGACGAAGGGTTCAACCACTCGCAGGTGATGGACATCATGAGCTATCTGAGCGATGTCTACGGCCCACGGCTGACGAATTCGCCGAACATCAAGGCGGCCGCCGATTGGACCACGGGGAAAATGAAGGAGTGGCAGCTTGCGAATGTGCACCTGGAACCGTGGGGCCCATTTGGACGCGGATGGTCAAATGAAAAATTCTCGGCACAGATGATCGCGCCGCGACCTTTTAACCTGATTGCGTTTCCGAAGGCGTGGACGCCGGGCACGGACGGGCTGGTGACGGCGGACGCAGTGCTCGTGCTAGTGCAAACCGAAGATGATCTCACGAAGGCAGAGGCGCAATTCAAAGGGCAGCTGAAGGGGAAATTCGTCCTGACGGCGCCATTGCCGCAAATTACACCGCATTTCGAAGCGGATGCGCACCGATACACGGAAGCGGAGCTTGCCGACTTGTCGTCGCAGGAAATTTCCGGCGGGCCAAACGCAAATGCCGACCGGATCGCGCAGTTTCGAGCGACGCGCGAGCTGAACGTGAAACTTCAAAAGTTCCTGCTGGATGAGGGAGTGGCAGCGTGGCTCGAGCCCTCGCCTCACGACGATGGAACCATTACGGTGCAGTCGGGCGGCTCGCGCGACGCGAAGGATCCCGCAGCGCCGCCGCGGATCGTGCTGGCGAGCGAGCATTACGGGCGGATTTACCGGCTACTGAAGAAAAGTATTCCCGTGACGCTCCAGATTGACGACGAAAACAAGTATTACGACGACAGCCTGGATTCGTTCAACATCATTGGTGAAATTCCCGGCTCGGACAAAGTGAAGGCCGATGAAGTGGTGATGATCGGCGGGCACTTCGATTCCTGGCACGCCGGAACCGGAGCAACAGACAACGGGGCGGGTTCGGCAGTGATGCTGGAAGCAATTCGGATTCTGAAAGCGAGCGGACTGAAGATGAAGCGCACCGTGCGCATCGGATTGTGGACAGGCGAGGAGGAGGGGTTGCTCGGTTCACGCGCGTACGTGAAGGACCACTTCGGCGATTCCACGACGATGCAGCTGAAACCGGAACAGGCCAAGCTGGACGCCTACTACAACATCGACAACGGAACGGGCAAGGTCCGCGGGGTTTACCTGCAGGGGAACGAAGCGGTGGCGCCGCTTTTTGCGGAATGGATGAAGCCATTCAATAATCTGGGAATGAACACGCTGACAATCCGGAACACCGGCGGAACGGATCATCTTTCGTTTAATTCGGTGGGGATTCCGGGATTCCAATTCATTCAAGACGAGATCGACTACGATTCGAGGACACATCACACGAACATGGACCTCTACGAGCGAATCCAGGAGCCGGACATGAAGCAGATGGCGGTGATCGTGGCGTCGTTCGTGTACTTGACGGCGAATCGCGAGGAGATGATCCCGCGGAAGCCGCTTCCACCGCCTACGCCACAACGGCAGTTCTGACGTTTCGCGAAGCGAGGCGTACATCGAAGAACTTGCCGCGCCACATTCGGGGAGCCGAGCTGCGGATATGGCGCGGCATGTATTCGGCCCATCATTTATTTGGCCTGCCCCGCGCGCGATTTTTGTTTCCTCTGGATTGGACCT
>Ga0070765_100000727_pt1 | contig 19710 bp, 18 predicted proteins | sample HubBroMetageWFT5_FD_71516 | JGI IMG/M metagenome (GOLD analysis project Ga0070765, IMG submission 71516) | Warmed and freeze-thawed soil microbial communities from the Hubbard Brook experimental Forest, New Hampshire - Hubbard Brook CCASE Soil... | ecosystem: Environmental > Terrestrial > Soil... | reverse complement strand
TACAGGTGCTGGCCCCGGCGCAGCGGGGTTCCCGGAGCGACGAGGTCCGCTGTCAAATCGCTGCCGGGGCCCTGCCCGTCGACGATCGCTGTGTACTTGTTGCTGGGACCGAACACGACCCCGACCTTGGACTGACCGTCCGTGATGAGGCGCACGACGCTCGTGTGGTGGAACGACTGGATCACCTGTCCGACCAATCCGCCGGCGCCGACGACGGGGTAGCCCACGTCCACCCCGTCGGCGCGTCCTTTGTCGAGCGTGATGGTGGCGGTGAAGTTCGACGAGTACTGGTCCACCGTCTGGGCCGTCACCGTCGGCAACGAATTGAGGAAGGGCAGGTTCTCGAGTTGTGTCAACTGACGCAGCTGGTTTTGCTCGAAACCTTTCTCGGCCTCAGTGGCCTTCAGTTGGCCGATTTGTCTCTGCAGCTGCTGGTTCTCGGATTGGACGGCGCCGTAGTTGAACGCACCCGCGAAGAAATTGCCGATGGGGCTGACGATGTCCGTCACGCCCTGGCGCAGCGGCGCGTAGATGTCGTTCGCCACGGACTTGATACCCGAAGTCAGGCTGTGGGTCCGACCGTTGAGATCGAGCGAGATCAGCGAGAGCGAAACGACAACGAGGACGATGACCGTCAGTGTGCGGCGCGACCGCCGGGACCTGGCCACCCAGGAGAACTCCGATACGTCAGCGCGTAGAGGTGGTGATCAACACCCGCTTCAGCGCTTCGAACTCTTCCAGGCACTGGCCGCTGCCGACGGCGACGCAGTTCAGCGGGTCGCGGGCCACGACGATGGGCATCCCCGTCTCGTGCTGGAGGCGCGCTTCGAGCCCGTGCAGCATGGCGCCGCCGCCCGTGAGGACGATCCCCTGCTCCATGATGTCGGCCGCCAGTTCGGGGGGCGTCCGGTCGAGCGTCACCTTGACTGCGTCGATGATCGCCGACACCGGCTCCTCTATGGAGCGCCGGATCTCCTCTGTCGAGACCACGATCGTCTTGGGCAGGCCGCTCACGAGGTCGCGACCGCGGATCTCGGCGTGCAGTTCTTGCTCGAGTGGGTAGGCCGAGCCGAGCGTGATCTTGATCTCCTCAGCCGTGCGCTCACCGAGCGCGAGGCTGAACTCCTTCTTCACGAAGGACACGATGGCTTCGTCGAGCTCGTCTCCACCGATGCGCACGGACTGGCTCGTGACGATGCCGCCGAGGGAGATGACTGCGACCTCGGTCGTGCCGCCACCGATGTCGACCACCATGTTGCCGGTCGGCTCGTGCACGGGCAACCCCGCGCCGATGGCGGCAGCCATCGGCTCTTCGATGATGTAGGCGCGTCGCGCCCCGGCGTACTCGGCCGCCTCCATGACGGCCCGGCGCTCGACGCCGGTGATGCCCGACGGGACGCAGATGACCATGCGGGGCTTGGCAAACCGGCGCTGGTGCACGCGATGGATGAAGTAGCGGAGCATCTTCTCGCAGATCTCGAAGTCTGCGATGACGCCGTCCTTGAGGGGCCTGATGGCCTGGATGTTCGAGGGCGTACGCCCAATCATCCGCTTGGCCTCCGACCCCACGGCAAGCGGACGCCCGTCCTTTATGTCGACGGCGACAACGGACGGTTCGTTGAGGACGATCCCGCGGCCGCGGACGTACACCAGCGTGTTCGCTGTACCGAGGTCGACGGCCATGTCACGGCCAAGCAGGGAAAGGCGATTTTCTGCCATGTCTGGATCTCCACGAAAGAATGGCGGGAGGTGCCGGAGGGGTCCCGGCGCCCGTTGGTGCGCCCACAGGCTATGGGACGACGCGCACCTTCACAAGGCGGAGGCGACAGAACTGCATTCTGAACTGGGTTTCTGTCGCACCCCCGATGCGGGTGCGGACGAGGCGCTCAGGAGGCGAGTTCGGGGAAGAACAGTGCGATCTCCCGTGCCGCCGACTCGTGCGAATCAGAGCCGTGTACCAAGTTCTCGGTCGTCTCGATGCCGAAGTCTCCGCGGATGGTGCCCGGAGCCGCTTCGGCGGGGTTGGTCGTCCCCATCATCAGTCGCACCACCGCGTACGTGTCCTTCGGGCCCTCGACCACCATGATGAGCGACGGCGAACGGGTGATGAACGTCACGAGATCGCTGAAGAAAGGGCGCTCGGCATGCTCGGCGTAGTGACGCTCCGCCACCTCTTTGGTCATGGTTCGGAGCTCGGCCGCCACGATGCGCAGGTTCTTGCGCTCCAGACGGCTCAAGATCTTGCCGGCGAGGCCGCGCTCGACGCCGTCAGGCTTCACGATGACAAGGGTGCGGTCCACGAGGGTCCGAGACTACACAACCCGGACCGGGTCAGCGTCCGGCTTCCTCCCACGGTGCGCTCGACGCCAGAGCGTCGGCGCGGGCGGTACCGACCACGTAGAGCGAGCCGGCGACGACGACGAGGCCGTCCGCGTCCACCATCCCGCGCGCCACACGTATCGCGTCGCGCACATCGGGTTCTTCGTAGACGGCGAGGCCCAAGGCGCGTCCGGCTTCGGCCACCGCGGCGACAGGCATCGCACGCGGCGAGTCCGGTTCGCACGCGACGACAGCGCGCACTCCCGCTGCGGCGAGCGGTTCCAACATCGCAGACGGGTCACGACCGGTCAGCATCCCGACAACCGCGACCGCCGCGCCGTCCACGGCGAACTCATCGGTCAACGCGGCGCCCAGCGCGGCCATCCCCGCGGCGTTGTGCGCGCCGTCGACGAGCAAGAGCGGACGGCGCCCGAGCACCTCGAGTCGGCCGGGCACGCGCACAGCGGCGAAGCCCTCTTCCACCACGTCGGGCGCGAGGGCATCACCGAAGAACGCCTCCGCCGCAGCCAGTGCAACGGCCGCGTTGGCTCCCTGGTGGGCACCGTGCAACGGAACGAGGACGTCCTCGTAACGCCCACCCGGGGTCCACAGTGTCACCAGCCGGCCACCCACAGCGATCTGGTTGGACTCGCAGCCGAAGTCCCTCCCTGAGACCCACACGGAGGCCGCGCCCACCTCATCAGCCCTGGTCAGGACGATCTCGAGCAGGTCGGGGGCAAGCTCACCCAGCACCACCCGGCTGCCCGGTTTGATGATCCCGGCTTTGTCCTCGGCGATCCCTTGGAGTGTCGGACCGAGCACATCGGTGTGGTCGAAGCTGACGTTGGTCAGAACCGCGACATCCCCGTCGACCACGTTCGTACAGTCCCAAGTGCCGCCGAGCCCGACCTCGACGACCATGGCGTCGACCGCCTCGGACGCGAACCACGACAGCCCGGCGCCCGTGAGGAGCTCGAAACGGGTCGGGCGATCCTCGAGCAACGATTCGAGCAGCGCTAGCTCGCCAAGAACCTCGGACAGCGCGGCGTCGTCGATCGCTTCGCCGTTGCGGGCGATGCGCTCGGCGACAACATGCAGGTTCGGACTGGTGTAGGTGCCCACGCTGAGACCCTTGGCCAGCAAGAGCGTCGTGACCATGGCCGATGTCGATCCCTTGCCGTTGGTGCCCGTGATGTGGACCGATGGGGTGGAGTCCTGAGGATCACCGAGCAGCGCGCAGAGCGCTCGCATGCCATCGAGCGTTGGCACGAGCCGACGGCGTGGCATGTGCTTCTCGAAGTCGATGTGGGAGTCCAGCCAGGCGACAGCGTCGTCCACGCTCTCAAACGGAAGCGACGCCGGTGGCTCCACGGCGACCGGGTTTTTCGATGCAGGCGCCGTCAGGAAGCGGCGCGGCGCGACCGCGTCGACTTGACCGGCGCGCCCCCGAGCGGCACGAGCGTCGGGGCAACCCGATCCAGCACGACGGAGCGGTCCACCACGCACTTGCCTACGTCGGTACGGCTGGGGAGGTCGTACATCACGTCGAGCAACACTTCTTCGAGGATGGCCCGCAGGCCGCGTGCCCCGGTCCCACGCAGCAGCGCCTGCTCGGCGACCGCCTCGAGCGCGTCCGGCGTGAATTCGAGCTCCACGTTGTCGAGTGCGAAGACCCGCTCGTACTGCTTCGTCAGCGCGTTCTTCGGCTCGACGAGGATCTGCACCAATGCGTCCTTGAACAACGGGGACACTGCGCTGACCACCGGCAGGCGGCCGATGAACTCGGGGATAAGCCCGAACTTGATGAGATCCTCAGGCAGGACGTTGCGCAGGATCTCACCGTCGTCGCGGTCCTTGCGGTGCACCTCGGCACGGAACCCGATGCCGCGCTTGCCGATTCGGCTCTCGATCAGCCTGTCGAGGCCGGCGAACGCACCTCCGCAGATGAAGAGGATGTTCGTCGTGTCGATCTGAATGAACTCTTGGTGCGGGTGCTTTCGCCCGCCCTGCGGCGGCACCGAGGCCGTAGTGCCTTCCAGGATCTTCAACAGCGCCTGTTGCACGCCCTCGCCGGAGACATCACGGGTGATGGAGGGGTTCTCGCTCTTGCGCGCGATCTTGTCGATCTCGTCGATGTAGATGATGCCGGTCTCGGCACGCTTGACGTCGTAGTCGGCCGCCTGGATCAGCTTCAGAAGGATGTTCTCGACGTCCTCGCCGACATAGCCGGCCTCGGTCAGCGCAGTCGCGTCTGCGATTGCGAACGGCACGTTCAGCATCCGCGCCAGCGTTTGCGCCAACAGCGTCTTGCCGCAGCCGGTCGGCCCGAGCAGAAGGATGTTCGACTTGGAGAGCTCGATCCCGTCCTCGTGCACCGGCGGGCCGGCCTGGACCCGCTTGTAGTGGTTGTAGACGGCGACCGAGAGGATCTTCTTGGCGTACTCCTGCCCGACGACGTAGTCGTTGAGGAAGTCGAAGATCTCCCGCGGCTTGGGAAGGTCCTCGAAGCTCAGCTCCGCCGATTCGTCACGCTCCTCGGCGATGATGTCGTTGCACAGGTCGATGCACTCGTCGCAGATGTAGACCCCCGGACCGGCGATCAGCTTCTTGACCTGCTTCTGCGTCTTCCCACAGAAGCTGCACTTGACGAGGTCCCCACCCTCACCGAACTTGGCCACCCGATTGCTCTCCCGTCCGTCCGAACTCTGTCCGACTTGTCCTACGAGGCTACGGCGCCGATGGCCTCGAGCGGAGCGACCGTGCGCGCCGTGATGACCTCGTCGATCACACCATAGGTAACCGCCTCATCTGCAGTCATGATGAAGTCGCGGTCGGTGTCCTGCGCCACCTTCTCCTGGGTCTGCCCGGTGTCCTCGGCCAGCATGTTCGAAAGCAGATCCCGCATGCGGAGGATCTCCTTGGCCTGCAGCTCGATGTCGCTCGCCTGGCCCTCGACACCTCCCCAAGGTTGGTGCAGGAGGATGCGGGCGTGCGGCAGGGCGAACCGCTTGCCCTTGGCACCTGCCGCCAGGAGCACGGCCGCTGCCGAGGCCGCCTGGCCGAAGCAGAAGGTCGAGACGTCGGCTTTGATGAACTTCAACGTGTCGTAGATCGCGAACAGCGCCGTGATCTCACCGCCGGGCGAATTGATGTAGAGGTGGATGTCCTTGTCCGGCTCCTCGGACTCGAGGAACAGCATCTGCGCGCAGACCAGATTCGCCACGGTGTCGTTTACCGGCGTCCCGAGAAAGATGATCCGCTCTCGCAGCAGGCGCGAGTACAGGTCGTACTGACGCTCGCCGCGGTTGGTCGACTCGACCACCCAAGGCACGCTGTAGTTGTAGGCCTCCAGGCGATCAGCCATCCTGTGCATCCTCACTCGTCTCCTCGTCCTGCTTGCCTTCGCCATCCCCCGAAGCATCTACTTTGAGGTCGTCCCGTGACATCGGGTTGCCCTCCTCGTCGACGAGATCCACGTGGTCCAGCAGCCACTCCAGAGCTTTGCCCTTTCGAAGCTCCGAGCGTACCGCGCCGGTCCGCCCAGCTGTGTCGAGCCGACGGCGCAGGTCGGCCGGGCTGGTGTCCATTCGCTCGGCCATGGTGGATACCTCGGCATCGAGCTCGTCCTCACTGAGCGGAAGTTCTTCGGCCTCGACCAGGGCGCGTAGGGCCAGGTCAGCCTTGACCGCAGCGTGTGCGTCGACCCGAACGGAGGCAAGCAGCTCGTCCGGTGAGGTGCCCGTGGCCTGGAAGTACTCGGCCAAGCCCAGTTTCTGAGCCTCCAACCGGTGCTGGAGGTCATGCAGGCGCTCATTCACCTCGGCATCCACCAGGACTTCTGGGACATCATCCTCGGCGACCAGACCACTGAGGGCCTCGACCGCCTTCTGACGCAGCGTCATCTGCGTCTGCACGAGCTTCACCCGTCGGATCCGCTCCTCGATGTCGGCGCGCAGCTCGCCAATTGTGGCGAACTCCGAACTCTCCGCTGCCCATTCGTCGGTCTCCGCCGGCAGCTTCTTGACCTTCACCTCTTTGACGAGCACGCGGAACGCGATCCGCTCGTCGGCGTTTTGCGGGTTGGCGGCGTCGAAAGCGAGAATGGCCCCGGCCTTGGCGCCGTGCAGCTCTGCGTCGAGCTCGGGCACGACAGTGCCGCTGCCCACCTCGTAGAGGTAGTCGTCGACGCCGACCACCTCGGCATCGGACGCGTCGTTGCCGTGCAGGTCGATCGTGACCAGATCACCGTCGATGGCGGGGCGATCGACCACTTCGAGTTCGGCGTCGTTTTCGCGTAGACGGTCGATCTGGTGTTGGACTTCTTCGTCCTTGACCTCGAGGCCCGGCAATGTGACCTGCAGGCCGTCGTAGCCCGGAATGGAGACGAGAGGGCGTACCTGGACGACGGCATCGAAGGAAACGGCGCCGCTCTGCTCGCCGCCTGTGATGTCGATCTCGGGCTGTGCGATCGGGTCGAGTTCGGTGTCGACGACCGCCTGTGCGTAGAAGTCGGGCAGCGCCTCGCGCAGCGCCTCGGCGCGCAGTGCTCCGGCGCCACCCATACGCGCCTCGAGCACCTTGCGCGGCACCTTGCCGGGTCGAAATCCCGGCACGCGGACCTGCTGCGCCAACGTTCGCACGACATCCCCCATGGCTCGGTCGAACTCGGGCTCGTCGATTTCTACGGTCAGGCGGATGAGGTTTCCCTGGAGTGGCTCAGTGGTCGCACGCATACGAGTCGACAACTCTACCGGGGTGGCGCGAGGCAAAGCCGCGGACTCTCCGCCGTCAGGATCTGCCGTCTCCTCGGCCGGGACTCAAAACATGAAGTTCATGGCGCCAACGACCTGGCGGCCGACGGCTGTGTCGCCCTCCATGGCGATCCCGCCGGCCCGATCCACCTCTTCCGCGGTGGCGCGGCCACAGCCGAGACGCAGGAAATCGAGGCTCGAGAGCGAGAGCGTGACGGTCGGAGTGATGTCGTCGTCCACCACCCGGGCGCGTGTGCCCTCGACGCCGACCGTGAACGCACGGGCGTCGTCACGGGAACCTGCGATCTCGAAGCGCACACTCGTGCCGTCCGCGCAGCCGGCCTTCTTGCCTACGACGAACGGCATGGCGCCCTCCACGCGCCCGAGCGAGATCGCTGAGGCCCGGTTGCCGCAGCCGCCGGGACGATCGAGGGCGCGACGGGCGTCCTGCTCGTGCACCCAACTGTCGAAAGCGCGCACCTCCATGAACACGGCGTAGGGCACCTGGCCCACCGGGCTCCAGCCCACGACGGCCCACTGGTCGTCCGTTCGCTCCTCCAGTTGTCCGAGCCGTGTCTCGGTGACGTCCACGAACTCGGCCCGCACTGCGGCCCCCTCGAGCGGGCGGCGGACGGCGACCCAGGCCTCGTTCATGGCTGCGAAGTCGTTCTTCACGTGATCACCGAGAGGGCCGTCCCACTCCGGTGGCGCCTCGCCCATGATGGTGCGCTCGATCCCGATCAGGTGGGACAGCTGGTCCTTGACGTCCCACCCCGGGCACTCGGTCGGCAGGGCCCACTCCTTGGACGAAAGCTCGAAACAAGCCTCCGCCAGCCCTTCCCAGGTCTCGCGCAGGGCCTCGGTGGCCCTCACCCCCTGTTGCCGCCAACCACCATCCTGACCTGCACCGATGTCCGTCATTCGGCCGACCCTACTGGGCGGAACGGCCGTGCTGCCGATGGTCGTTGCGTGACCATCCCCCCTTTTTTGTAACCCTCCCGCTACGTTCGACCCCCGTCCAGGGCCATAACCGACCCAAAGGAGAAGCCATGGCGAGTTACGAGGGGTACTGCGTGAAGTGCCGTGAGAAGCGTGAGTTCGAAGGACAGGAAGTCGAGCTCGCCAACGGCCGCCGCGCCGCCCAGGGAACCTGCCCGGTCTGCGGCACCAAGATGAACCGCATCCTGGGCAAGGCCAAGGTCTGAACCCAGCGCTCCGAGGAGCGCCGCGTCGAGCGCGCCGCCGACCGGCGTGAGACGATGCGGAGCGTGCACGATCTGATTATCAAGGGAGGGACGCTCGTCGACGGGACGGGCGCTCCGAGGCGGGTGGCCGACGTCGCGGTGGATTCCGGCCGCATCACCGACGTGGGGCAGATCCAGGACGGCGGTCACCGGATCATCGACGCCGATGGCCTGCTCGTCACACCGGGTTGGGTCGACATCCACACCCACTACGACGGCCAGGCCACGTGGGACCCCGAGCTCGCTCCGTCGTCGTGGCACGGCGTGACAACGCTCGTGATGGGCAACTGCGGCGTCGGCTTCGCGCCGGCCGCGCCCGAACGTCACGAGTGGCTCATCGGCCTCATGGAGGGCGTCGAGGACATCCCCGGCACCGCGTTGGCCGAGGGGATCGAATGGGAGTGGGAGACGTTCCCCGAGTATCTCGACGCGCTGGAGCGGCGGCGTTGGACCGTCGACGTCGGCACGCAGGTCCCCCACGGCGCGGTGCGCGCCTATGTGATGGGCGAACGGGGGGCGAAGAACGAGGCGGCCAGCGCCGAGGACATCGAGGCAATGCGGGCCATCGTGCTCGAAGCGCTGCGGGCCGGTGCGCTCGGCTTCTCGACGTCGCGGACCATGGGACACCGCGCCGTCGACGGCGAGGTGGTGCCGGGGACGTACGCGGCAGAGGACGAGCTGTTCGGTATCGGGCGAGCGCTCGCCGAGGCGAACGCCGGTGTGTTCGAGCTGGCGCCCTTCGGGGCCGCCGGCGAGCACCTCGACGACCCGTGGCTGGAGGTCGACTGGATGCGCCGGCTGTCGGCGGCGATCGACCGGCCGGTCTCGTTCGCACTGCTGCAGGTCGACGACGACCCCGAGCTGTGGCGCAAGCAGATGGCGGCCTCGCTCGAGGCGTGCGCCGAAGGCGCCGAGCTGTACCCGCAAGTGGCGGGGCGACCCACCGGGTTGTTGACGGGCCACTTCGCCACGTACTGCCTGTTCTCGGAGATCCCCGCCTACGTGGAGCTGCGGAAGCGGCACCTTCCGGCGCAGGAGTTTGCGGCGGCTCTGCGCGACCCGGAGGTGCGGCGTTCGATCGTGTCGTGGACCCCCCCGTCACCGGCGGTGGCCGAGTCGATGGAGCGGGCGTACGGGCGCACGTACGTGCTCGGCGACCCGCCCGAATACGAGCCGGGACCTGAAGGCTCGTTGGCGGGGTTGGCTGCGGCCCGGGGTGTTTCGGCGTTGGAGGTCGCCTACGACGAGATGGCACGCGACGACGGGACCGGGCTGCTGTACCTCCCGATCCTCAACTACGCGACGGGCGACCTCGACCACGTGTACGACATGCTGCAGCACCCGCGCGGGGTACTCGGCCTCTCCGACGGCGGCGCACACACCGGGACGATCTGCGACGGGTCGATGCCGACGTTCATGCTGACGCACTGGACGCGGGACCGCGTGCGCGGCGACACGCTGCCTTTGGAGTTCGTGGTCAAGAAGCAGACGCACGACACGGCCCACCTGTACGGCATGTCGGACCGCGGCACGGTGGAGCCGGGCGCGCTGGCCGACTTCAACCTCATCGACTACGACGGCCTGCGGCTCGAGGCGCCGTTCGTCACGAACGACCTGCCGGCCGGCGGCAAGCGCCTCCTGCAGCGAGCCAGCGGGTACGCGATGACGATCAAGAAGGGCGCCGTGACCTTCGAGGACGGTCAGTCGACCGGGGAGCTGCCCGGCCGCCTGCTACGCGGCGCCCGCTGAGGTCGCTCGGCGCGCCGAGGACGCCCGCCGCCCGCTAGAACGCAACCCATATGGACGCACCGCAGACCGAGTACGCGGTGCGCGACGGGGTACACATCGGCTACCAGGTCTGGGGCCAGGACGCGTCGCCGGACACCGTCGACGTGCTCGAGTTCAACAACGGGCTCATGATCTCGATCGACGAGACGGTCGACGAGCCGAACTGGCTGCGTTACACCGAGAGGGTCGCCGCGTTCTCCCGGCTCATCCGATTCGACTGCGGGGGCCTCGGGCTCTCCGATCCGCTCCCACCGGGCGTCGAGCCGTCGATCGAAGGCTGGGGGCGCGACGCCTTGGCCGTCATGGACTCTGCGGGTTGCGAGCGGGCCGTGGTCCTGGCGTCAACCGCCGGAGCGCTGGCGGCTCTCTGGTTGGCGGCCACGCACCCCGACCGCGTGGCGTCGCTCGTCCTCGTCAACGGCACGGCGCGGGTCGGCGCGGCCGAGGACTACGGCTTTGGGGTCTCCGACCTCCAGATCGAGGACGCCACCAGCATCGATGTGGCGATCGTCGAAGGAGACGTCCCTCAGGACATCGCTATCTTCGCCCCCAGCCTGGCGCACCGGGTGGGCTTTCGCGAATGGTGGGGGCGGGCGGCGCGGCGCGGCGCGAGCCCGGCGACCGCGACCGCTTTCAACTTGGTGACGTTCACGGCGGACATGCGCTGGTGCCTTCCCGACATCTCGTGCCCGACGCTGATCTTCTCGCGGGTCGACACCTACGCGAACCTGAACATGCACGGCCGCTATCTGGCCGACCACATTGCGGGAGCCCGGATCATCACGACCACGGGACCCGACCTCCTGCCGTGGGCGGGCGAGTTCGACCCGATCGTCGACGACATGGAGGAGTTCGTGACGGGGACCCGGGGCGAGCACGCGGCGACCCGGCTGTTGTCCACGGTGCTGTTCACCGACATCGTCGACTCGACGGTGCGGGCGGCGGCTGCAGGCGATCGGGAATGGCGCGGCGTGCTCGACGAGTTCGAGTTCAACGTCGCCCGGTTGCTGGCCCGGCACGATGGGGTGCTCGTGAAGACCACGGGCGACGGCATCCTGGCGCGGTTCCCTTCTCCAGCACAGGGGGTGCGCTGCGCGACGGAAATGGTCGACGCCGCCGGGCGGTCCGGCCTGGAGCTGCGTGCGGGGCTGCACGCCGGCGAGGTGGAGTTGCGGGGCAACGATATCGGCGGGTTGGCGGTGCACATCGCGTCGCGGGTGAGCGCCATGGCGGGCGCCGGGGAGGTGCTGGTGACCGGAACCGTGCGCGACCTCGTCGTCGGCTCCGGCATCATGTTCGACGACCGGGGACGTCACAACCTCAAGGGCGTGCCCGACGAGTGGCAGGTGTTGGCGGTGGAGCGGGCCTAGCGGGAGGTCGGGGCGATGCCCGCGACGGCCGCACCGGGAAACTCAGGCGGCGGCCTTCAGTTTGTACGTGAGCGTGTTGCCTCCGCTCGTGAAGACGAGCGACAGGTCCTTCCCGGTACAGGAATACGAGCCCTGCTCGGGTGAAGGCGACACAGGCCTCGTCAGTCCCCCGACCGTGATCGTCCCGTTGTCAGTGACAGATGTGACGGACGAGAAGTTGCCGGACTTTGCCGTCGTCCTCGGCGAGAAGCCGTAGTGGTCGGTGATGGTGCCGTTGAACTTGGCGGAGCCCTCGCTCCCGGTCAGCGGCGTTCCCGGCGTGAAGTTTCCGAGTGCGTTGCCGTTGGACATGATGTCGACGGTCGTCCCGACGCCGCCCGTGAAAGTGAGGCCGGTCGTGCTCAACGTGAGACTGGTGACGACCCAGTTCCCGACCAAGCACGGGTGGCCACTGCTCTTTTGTTTGGTTTGGTGTTTGTGCTGATTCGACGACTCGAACCTGGCCTGTTGCGCGCCCCTCACCGACGAGGCGAAGGCTCCGGTTGCGTTGGCCACGAGCGCGCCGGAGGTGGCCAGCGTGAGCACCCCGAGCCACACGTGGCGGCACCATTTGCTGCGCGTGACCGCCTTGGGCGTTCTCATGCTTCGAGGATGACGCCCGTTCTCCGCAAAGTCCAGCAACGGAGTGGCTCGCGGTCCGCCCGGGATGGCCACAGACGGTCAAGGCGTCTCGGTCGGGATGCGGGGATTTGAACCCCGGACCTCCTGCTCCCAAAGCAGGCGCGCTGCCAAGCTGCGCCACATCCCGTGGCTGCCCGATGGTGAGGGCACCCTCAAATCTAGTGGCCCTCTGAGGCTCTCCTTGGGACGGATCAGGGCAAAGGTCAGAGATCCCGCCGTACCGTCACGGTTGACCCGAGACGTCCGTCGAGTTTGCACGTGCGCCGTTTTCGGCGCCGCGGGAGATCAACCGACGGTCTGTGCCTGAAGTCCCAGAAGGGTCGCCATGTTGCCGCGGTAAAACAGGTTCAGATCCTCGCGGCCAACCCCGCCCAGCTCCTCCTCGAACTTCGCAAGAGGATCGCGGCCTCCTTCGGGGTGCGGATAGTCGGTGGAGAACATGAATAGGTCCGCACCCGCTTGCTCCATCATCCAACCCACCGGCTCGCCCGGAAACGGCGTGAACTTGAGATGCCGGTGCACGTATTCCGAAGGCTTGGCTTCGAGGCGCCGAAGCGGGTCTTCGGTGCGCCGGAACGCCCTCTGGGCGTAGTCCAAGTGGTGCATCCACGACACGACCCAACCGGCCCCTTGTTCGATACAGCCGCCTCGCAGGCCGGGGAAGCGGTCGAAGAGACCGTCGAGGATCAACGCGCCGAGGAAGAGCGACGGCGACTGGTAGATCGCCAGGTAGTCCTTGGAGCGGATGTTCTCCCCACCGCCGAGGTGATCGGTGACCGGCATGTCGTTGTTGTGGAACGCACGGTCGAGCAGGCGGCCTCCGCCTCCGACATGGAGAACAAAGGGAATATTGCGCTGCTCGAGGAGCGCCCAGAACGGGTCGAGGTCGGGATGGGTGGGAGCCCGGTCGCCCGCGGCCGTGGACGGCACCATGATCGCTGTGCACCCGTCCGCTATCGCCTCGGCCGCGACTTCAACAGCTCGAGCCGGGTCCACCAGCGACACGTAGCCAACCGCAAACAGGCGGTGGTCCACCTGGCAGAAGTTGACCATGGCTCTGTTCTGGGCGCGGCAGCCGGCGTAGAGCAGGTCGAGGTCGCGGTTCAGCTCCGCTTCGTCGTCGTAACGGCGTGGGCTCTTGGGGAGGCTGAACATCGCGGTGGCGAAGGTCGCGAACACGAGTTGACCCTCGAACCCAAGGAGATCGAGCGCGCGACTGCGCTCAGCCGGATCGAATCCGCCCATCGCCATCCAGCCCTTGTTGTCCAAGAGGTGCTCTTCGGCTTGAGCGGCCACAGCCGGGTCCGACCGTCGTCTCTGCGCCTTGTATTGGGCGTCCTCGAGGACCGGGCGCAACGCGTCGATGCCCTGTCGCCGCAACCGATCCCGGGCGTCCGGATCAATGAAATCGTCGAGGAAGTCCGCCAGCTCCATCACATGGCTGTCTGCATCGAGGATGGTCCTCTCGCCGGCGTAAGTCATCGATTCCCCTCTCTGGAGATGGATCTGAGCGTTGGTGACATTTTGTCACCTCAAGAATGCCATAATGCCCCATGGCCAATGCGAGCGTCCCGGCCGGCGGGCTCTCCACCAAAACCGAGCCTCTGAGCAGGCGCGACTCCCTCCTCGACGCAGCGGGGACACTGGTGGCCAGAGGGGGCGTCGGAGGAGTGACGATGGAGTCGGTGGCAGCCGCCAGCGGCGTCAGTCGTGCCCTCGTCTACAAGCACTTCGTGAACCGACGCGATGTGCTCGCCGCCCTCTTCGAGCGTGAGAGCCACCTCCTGCACGAGCAGCTCACGGAGGCGGTCGCCAACGCCGAGGGACTTGAAGCGAAATTCAGGGCTCTCGTCGAGGGGGCGTTGGCGGCCCAGTCGAGCCGGGGCGCCACTTTCGCCGCGCTCATGAACCAAGGCGGACGTCAGCCCGACCAGCGGGCCATGCAGCGCCGTCGAGACAGCGCGACGGTCCGCCACTTCGCCGCCGTGGCCGTCGCCGAGCTCGGCCTCGAGAAGAAAAAGGCCATCACCGGAACCCAGCTTGCTCTCGGGGCCATCGCCCTCGTGCTGCAGCAATGGCGTCATCGTCCCACTTCCGAGCACGCCGAACAGCTGGCCGACGCGTACGTCGCCTTCGCGATGGGCGGGCTCCGGACTTTGTCTTCCGTTTAGGTTCGGCACAGCCTGGTCATAGCCGGCTCGGCTCGTGGAAGCGGAGCACCGTCGCGACGTCGTTTGTACGATCGGACCGCCGTTTCCCGCAACGAGACATGTACCCTGACCCGGAAACGCCACGGGAGGGAGGGTCGATGACGCAGCCGCTCACGGACGTTTCCCGTGCCGCCGCGGACGCGCCCTTCGTTCCGCAGGGGTGCAGCACTCCGCGGGCCGGGATCGGCGCAGTCTGACGTCGATGGCTGATTCCGGATCCGCGTCCGGGGGCGCGTCAGCCCGGGGCTCCGTCCTCTTCACGCTGGCGTTGGCGCAGTTCCTCATGGCGCTGGACAGCTCGGTCATGAACGTGTCCATCGCCACGGTGGCAAAGGACCTCGGCACGACCGTGACCGGCATCCAGGTCGCCATCACGCTCTACACGTTGGTCATGGCCGCATTCATGATCACGGGCGGAAAGATCGGTCAGATCCTCGGCCGAAAGCGCACGTTCATGATCGGGTGCGTCGTGTACGGATGCGGCAGCGCCATGACCGCGCTGTCCCCCACCCTCCCCTTCCTGCTGGTGGGATGGTCGATTCTCGAGGGACTTGGTGCTGCGCTCATCCTGCCGGCAGTCGTCGCGCTCGTGGCGACGAACTTCGGGCCGGCCGATCGTCCGCGCGCGTACGGCCTTGTGATGTCGGCTGCCGCCATCGCCGTCGCGGCGGGGCCGTTGATCGGCGGCCTCTTCACGACGTATGCCAGTTGGCGCTGGGTGTTCGCCGGCGAGGTCGTGTTGGTGTTGGTGATCGTCGCTATGTCCCGCCGCATGGTCGACAGCCCGCCAGAGGCGGGGGTCAAGCTCGATCCGATCGGCACCGTGCTGTCGGCGTCGGGACTCGGGATGGTGGTGTTCGGGATCGTGCGCGCCGGAACGTGGGGCTTCGTGCAGCCGAAACCGGACGCACCGCAATGGCTCGGCGCTTCGCCGGTCATCTGGCTGATCCTCGGCGGCGCCGTCGTGATCACCCTGTTCGTCCTGTGGGAGAACCGCCGCCTACAGAAGGGCAGGGGCGTCTTGATCGACCCTCATATGCTCCAGGTCCGCGGGCTCCAGGCCGGCTTGATCTCCTTCTTCTTCCAGTACTTGCTCCAGGCCGGGCTCTTCTTCGTCATCCCGCTCTTCTTGTCCGTCGCGCTCGGGCTCTCCGCGGTGGCGACTGGAGTGCGACTGCTGCCACTTTCCTTGACGATCCTTGCCGCCGCCGCCGGCGTCCCCCGGCTGTTCCCCAACGCCTCGCCGCGGCGGGTCGTGCGTATCGGCTTCGGCCTACTGGCGGCAGGGACCTTGATCCTCGTCGTGGCGCTCGATGCCGGTGCGGGACCCGAGGTGGTCACGTGGCCACTCCTGCTCGCGGGGTTCGGCGTCGGGAGCCTGGCCTCTCAACTGGGAAGCGTCACCGTCTCCTCGTTGCCCACCTCGAAGAGCGGCGAGGTGGGCGGGATCCAGAACACCGTGATGTACCTCGGCGCCTCGGTCGGCACGGCCCTCTCGGGGACGATCTTGATCGCCGTGCTCACCACGACGTTCCTCGGCAACGTGGCGAGCGATCCGGCGGTCCCGCAGGAGATGTCTGCCCAGGCGCAGGTGCAACTCTCGGCCGGCATCCCGTTCGTCAGCGACGCGGACCTCAATGCGACGCTCCAAAAGGCGGGGGTGCCGCCGGACACCGCACAGGCCATTGCGGCCGACAACGCGTCCGCTCGGCTCAACGGCCTGCGCGCGGCCCTGTCGGTCCTGGCCCTCTTGGCGCTCCTGGCCCTCGCCGCGACGAGACGGCTGCCCACCAAACAGCCGACGGCGGACGAGGTGCCGTCCGACCCACCAGAAGGCGAGGAGGTCAGTCCCGCCGTAGGGTGACGCTGCACCACGCGCGCTTGCGACACACCGGGCACGTCATGCGATGGTCGAAGCGTCCACGCGGGAGCCACACCCCGAGCGGGAACTGGAAGATCAACAGGTCCAGCACGCTGACATGCGATGACTGGTTGCAGCGCTCGCACAGCACGGTGAACGACCCGCGGTCGGCGAGCGGATTGCCCGAGGTGGCGAGCAAGCTGCCGGGCTCGGACCGCGCACCTGAGAAGAGTGCCCGCTTGCCGACGGGCAACGTGACCGTCGATCCGGCCGCCGTTCCCTGGTCGTCCCCCTCACGGGAGGACGGCGCCCAGAACAGCGCCCTCTTGCCGAGAGGGTCCGGCGCCTTGTCGCGCGACCTGTCCGCCACGTCAGGCGCTCTGCATGGCGTCGAACACCTTCGTCGCGAGCAACCGGTAGGCCACCGCCCCCGGCGAGGAGGGTGCATGTTGGAGCACGGAGCGACCCAAGCCCGGCGCCTCCGCGAACCGGATGGACTTCGGGACCGGCGGCTCGAAGAGCGGCAACCCGTAGCGGTCCTCGACTTCGGAGAGGACCTGGCGTGAATGTGTCGTCCGGCTGTCGAACATGGTGGGGATCACGCCAAGCACCCGGAGCTTCTCGTTGGCGAATTGGCGAACGTCCTCCACGGTCTCGAGCAATTGGCCGACGCCGCGGTGGCTGAGAGCCTCGCACTGAAGGGGCACGATGACGGCCTCGGCTGCGGTCAGCCCGTTGATCGTCAGCACCCCGAGCGACGGCGGGCAGTCGATGAACACGGCTTCGTAGTCCTGCACGACCGGGAGGAGGGCACGGGCCAGCACGTGCTCACGCCCCGTCCGGCTCAGCAGGTGCACCTCGGCGCCGGCCAGGTCGATCGTCGCCGGCACGAGGTCGAGCCCTCCCGGGATGCCGGGAACCGTCTGCACCACGTCGGCGAGCCGCTCTCGGCGGACCAGGACGTCGTGCAACGACGTGCCCAGCTCGTCGGGATCGAATCCGAGGGAGTAGGTCAAGCACGCCTGCGGGTCGAGGTCGACGACGAGCGTCCGCCTGCCTTGCTCGGCGAGCGCGACACCGAGACATTGCACCGTTGTGGTCTTGGCCACGCCACCCTTTTGATTGGCGACCGCCACCACCTTGACCATCGTCCGAGTCTATGACCGCCGCCTCACACCCACCTTCCCCCGGTGCCGATCCTTCGTTCCACCCCGGTGTTCGGCGCGGCCTCAGCGGTAAGAGGCCTCCTCGTACGCCACGTCCAGGACGAGGTTGCCCAGGGCAAGGTTCATGTCGTCAAGGTGGAACCCCCACATCGGGCCTCCACTGGTCACGGAGGGCCGAAAGTCCCGCGTCGGCGGAAGGATGCGCTCGACCTGTAACCAGGCGGCACCGCCCTGTTGCATGCACTGGGACGTGTACAGCTGGGGGAACGCCAACCAGGGGGTGGTGACCCCGCGGACCAGGTGCACGATCGTCGGGTACATCGGGACCAGGTCTCCCACCCCGGACGAGAAGTTCGCGGGATTGACGCAGGCCACCTGCTGTCCGCGACGAGCGGTCTGCCCGGATTGGATGCTGACACCCTGACCCGGCCGACCGACGACCGCATCGCGTCCGGGCTCCGACGGAAACGTGGAATAGGCAATGACGCAGCCCGTCTCGGATGCCGACGCGCACGTCGGGATGTGCCGGAAACTCCCGCCGTCATCCCTTCCCTTCGCGACTTGGACATTGCCGCCGAGAATGATCGCCGACACCAGCTTCTTGCGCAGCCCGGCCGACGGGTCGACCTGGGATCGCAGCAACCTGATCAGCATTGCAGCCCCCTGCGAATGGCCGATGAAGATCACTCCGTGGCCATGGTTGTCGTGCGCCAGGTAGTCCTTCCACGCGGCGAGCAGGCTGTCGTAGGCGGTCGCGATCACCTGTGAGGTGAAGGCCTCGCCGTCTCCGAGCGCGGCCTTGGTCGCCTGCCGGTACATCGGTGCCCACACGTTGCACACGGCGGAGAATTGCGAGGCCTGGCCGATCGCAATGTCCGTCTCCTCCTTTTGGATCGCGAGGTCCGAGTTGAGGCTCGGTTCTGCCGAGACGGTCGGATAGACGTAGAAACAGTCGAATTTCTTAGCTTGGGACGTCACCGCGGTCGAGAAGGCAGCTTTGGCGAAGTTCACCCCGACGCTTGTCGCCGTGCGGGCAGAGGCACAGGGATCGGAAGCCGCGCCGGGCCGGCAGAGCCACACCGTGTGCGAAGAGGTCCGGAGTGGGCGCACGGCCGCGGCCACCGGCGTGACGGGGAGGAGCGCACCCGCCAGCACGACGAGGGCCACGAACGTCGCGCTCGCCACGACGCGAGCCCGGCGAGGGGGATGGGATCGGCGAGCGATCTCGATGGCCGTCGTCTTCCCTGCCTTTTCTCTCAGGATCACGAGATCCGCCCGAATCCGAACCGGCGCCAGGTTAGGAGCTGCGGTGGGGTGAATTGAGCGCGCCTGTCTCCGTCCGGGTGATGCGCGGCCCGGAACCCGCTACCGAGCGCCTAAGGTCGATGGCGGAGCCGAGCAGTGATCCCGGCCGGTCGCCACCCCGTCACCGCTCCGCCCGAGGACGCAGCGGAAGGAGAGGCAACGCGGTGGCAGCGCACCGACTCAACCAGAAGATCGTGGTCGGTGCCGTGTTCGTGTCGGCGATGTTCATGAACATCATGGACATCACGATCGTCAACGTTGCGCTCCCTACGATCGGTCGCGACTTCCACATCGCGCCCACCGCGGTGGACGGCATCGTGATCGCGTATCTCGTGAGCCTCGCCGTCTTCATTCCTGCCTCCGGATGGTTGGGCGACCGCTTCGGGGGCAAACGCGTCCTTCTCGTTGCGATCGCGGTATTCACCGTCGGCTCGGTGCTCTGCGGCCTCGCCCAGAACATGACCCAGCTCATCGTGTTCCGCGTGCTGCAGGGCGCCGGGGGCGGGATGATGGCTCCGGTCGGGATGGCCATGTTGTTCCGGGTCTTCCCTCCGGCCGAGCGCGTGCGCGCCGCCAGCATCCTGACCATTCCGACCACGATGGCGCCCGCCATCGGACCAGTGCTCGGGGGCCTCCTGGTGACAAGCCTCAGCTGGCGCTGGGTGTTCTTCGTCAACCTGCCGCTCGGGATACTGGCGATCGTCTTCGGCGCACTCTTCCTCGAGCGCATCGGCACGACTGATGCGGGCCGACTCGACGTCCGCGGATGGGTCCTCGGTGGCGCGGGCCTCGGCCTCCTGATGTACGGCGTCTCGGAAGGCCCGCTCGAGCACTGGTCGTCGACAACCGTCCTCATCTCGTGCGCCGTCGGCGCTGCGCTCCTGGGCGCCTTCACCATCATCGAGCTCCACACGCGCCAACCACTCGTCGACCTGCGTCTGCTCTCGGGCCGCCTGTTCCGCTCGACGAACGTCATCATGTTCGTGGCCGCCGCCGCGTTCTTGGGGATGCTCTA
>Ga0070765_100000725_pt1 | contig 19727 bp, 14 predicted proteins | sample HubBroMetageWFT5_FD_71516 | JGI IMG/M metagenome (GOLD analysis project Ga0070765, IMG submission 71516) | Warmed and freeze-thawed soil microbial communities from the Hubbard Brook experimental Forest, New Hampshire - Hubbard Brook CCASE Soil... | ecosystem: Environmental > Terrestrial > Soil... | reverse complement strand
CACCTTCATCGGAATGCGCGGCCTCGACTCCACCGCTTTGCCGCGATCCAGTTCACGATAAAGCGTCATGATGAAGTAGTGCCGCAGGTGGTATTCGAGCAGGTCGCGGTCGTCGAGGTTGACCGGTTGTTTGAAAAGGCGGACCTGATCGGCGATGAGCTCTTCCACTTCTCGCTTCAGGCTGGGGCTGGTCGCAACCATACACACTCCCTTGGCCAGAGGAAGAATGGTTTAGGGGAGGAAGTTCTGTGATGGTAGCGCCCCAATGTTAAGGGAGTATGAAACGCTCAGCACAGTCGAGAATGCCCACAAATGCACGCTAGCGCTCATTCCGTCGTGCTGCCAAGACCCAACCGATCTAGGCGCAGAGTGGAAACGCAGCCAGCAACCTATTCGCGGGACGTGCTCGGTGTAGATAGCAGATTGGTTGGTGGGAAAGCTGCGCGACAACGTCAGCTCGGGCGTTGCTGACTTAACGAACTTTTTGCTGCGCTGGGAAAGCTTGCTTGGCGGGTCGCTTCATCGATGGGTTGGACCGCGACGACTTCGCAAGACTAGTTGCCGGCGTCCGCGGGCGTGGCGCGGAGGCTTGCCGGTTGATTCCTTCCTCCTGCTCGGAAAGGTCCAGCAACTGCTTCACGATTGCCGCCTTTTCCCATTTCTCGACCCGCTTCGGTTTGCGCGCGTCGATCACCAGAAAAACCAGGACCGCGCTCACCGCCGCCAGCGCAATGACAACTCCGGTCAACGAGAACCCGAACATGTCTTTCGGCTTTCCTTAACGGACGGGATCCACACCCTGCAGATTCGCAATTGTGCTCCGTCCCTACCGATAGCAGACAAGTTACCAAGGTTGTTGACCGGAGTCGTTACCTTCACCCCGCCTGCCCACTGTCCCGCAAACTCAAAGAGCGCCAACGCTCTTATCATTGAGTGGGCACTACCCGTTGATCGAACCGAAGGGAAACTGTCCAAGTTTCTGCAGCTCGCGCTCAAGCTTTTCGACGTCCTGCTGACCCTGCTCCGCGCCCTCACGCAGAGGCTCGATTCTCGAAGGCTGCTGCCAGTTGATAGGCCCAGGAAGCGGCAACAATCTGCCCCCCTCATGATGATGGCCACCCTCATGATGATGATGGTGGTGGTGATGCTCATGATGTTCCGGCCCATGATGATGGTGTTGGTGGTGGGGACGCAGAGAATCCAGAATTCCTTTCAGGAATCCAGGATCAAAGATGCCCTGGTTAGGCTGCCTGCAATTGTTGAAGGCGTCGCCCACTTGCTGCCCCGCATTCTGCAAACTGTTTTCTGCCCCTTCCAAGGCCGATTCGCCGGCTTGCAGGAGATTGTTCCCGAGTCCCAGAAAGTTCTGAAGCTGATTGATGAATGACATGTTCATCTCCTCTCACCCCAGTTATCGGGAACTGTAAAGAAATGTTTCCGGCAGATTGGAGCGAGCCCGGTTCACCAAAGCGAGGTACGCCAAAGAAAGTCCTCGCTGTTCACGCGGCGCAGAGCGTTGGCCACGGACTGCATTTCTCATCCGGTCGCCGCCCCTATGCAAATGAAAGAAGCAGAAGTGACAGAGAAGCAACATTTCCGCAAGCGGGGCGAAGCACCAATAGCTTTCACGTGCGTTTCCGTAGTCCCAGCAGCCAGTGTAGTAACTCTTGACTAAGTCATGGAGAAGTCTGGCTCACATACTTAGTCCCAAAGTGGTCTTTGCTGGAATTTCCTTGACTGTTTAATGGTACACAGGCAATATCCCGAGTTCCATCAGTGAGGTAGCATGGTCTGCACTGATGGTTCGTGGCCGAGAGGCTTGCGATGGGCTCGGGTCCAGCGTTGCCTCGAAGCGGAATCCGAGGTCGTATGCGCCCCAGCCCTTCGTCCCTGTGGTCGTCCTCCCTGTTGATCGTGTTTCTGCTCTTTTCCCTTTGTTCAATGTGGGCACAGCAGCCGGTCGTCCAGCCAAGAATTACGCAGGCAGTCGACGAGGCTCAGCTCACGACGCTGCGCGGTAACACGCACCCGCTGGCACTGGCGAAGTTCGATCGCGGTGCCGCGCCATCGAGTCTGCCACTGGAGCGGATGTTGCTTGTCCTGAAGCGCAGTCCCGACCAGGACTCCGCTCTCCTCCGCCTGCTCGACGGGCAGCAGGACAAATCATCGCCGAACTACCACAAGTGGCTGACGCCTGAAGAATTCGGCAAGCGCTTCGGTCCGGCCGACGCCGATGTCCAGGCGGTCACCTCGTGGCTGCAGACGCACGGTTTCCAGGTTGCCAAGGTAAGTAAAGGACGCAGCGTCGTCGAATTCTCTGGCACGGCGGCGATGGTGGACGAAGCCTTCCACACACAGATTCACCGCTACCTGGTCAACGGCGACCCGCACTGGGCCAACGCCAGCGACCCGCAGATCCCGAGCGCGCTCACCCCCGTCGTCGCGGGCGTGTGGACCATACACGATTTCGTGAAGAAACCGATGCTGCGGATGTCCAACGAGCACTTTCCGCTGAGCCATCAGCCGGGCTCCGAAAAGCCTTTCGCTACCGCGCCAGATGGCACTCATTTCCTGGCACCAGGAGACTTCGCCGTAATTTATGGACTGAACCCGGTGTACAAGGCAGGGATCAATGGAAACAGAGTAAACATCGCTGTCGTGGCGCGGTCAGATTTCAACAGCACAGATCTGTCCTCTTTCGAAAATATTTTCGGGCTTCCCTCATCACCGGTGGTGTTTACACAAGATGGTCCGGACCCCGGCAATCTTGGGGGCGGGGAAGAAGCTGAGGCAGTGCTCGATGCGACATGGTCGAGCGCGCTCGCCCCTGGTGCGGTCATTCAATTCGTCGTGTCCGCCTCGACCGATACTACCGATGGCGCTGATCTTTCCGCGGTTTACATCGTCGATAACGACTTGGGCGACGTCATGACCGAGAGCTTTGGCATCTGCGAGCCGAACGTGACCAGCACCCAACTGGCCGGATTCAGCGCCGTCTCGGAACAAGCCGCAGCCCAGGGGATCACTTACCTCGTGGCGACTGGAGATACGGGCTCCTCCGGCTGCGACAATTTGAACGAGACGGTCGCCACCGGGCCTATCGCAGTAAGTGCACTGGCATCCACTGCTTTCAACACCGCGGTCGGGGGAACAATCTTCAACGAAAACGGAAACGATTCTGTGTATTGGAGTTCCAACACCAATACCCCCATCACCGCTCTCAAATACATTCCCGAGAACGTATGGAATGAAAGCTGTACTGCCGCTGCGTGCGGCGGCAATGCCAACATCGCCGCGGGTGGCGGCGGAGTGAGCACGGCGGTTCCGAAGCCATCCTGGCAAGCAGGCGCGAACCTGAATATTCCCAACGATGGATTTCGCGATCTCCCCGACGTTTCCCTGACCGCCGCCCTGCACGACCCTTATTTGATCTGTTTTGAGGGTTCCTGCTCTCAGGGTTTCCTGGCGGGAATTGCTGGAACCTCAGCCTCGACGCCATCGTTTGCCGGCATCATGGCACTCGTTAACCAGAAAGTTGGCGGTCGCGTGGGATTGGCAAACTACGTCCTTTACCAGCTTGCCGCAGGACAGGCGCAATACCCGGCGGAATGCAGCACGATCTCTCCCAACAGCGCGTGCATTTTCAACGATGTCACCGGAGGCAACAACGCTGTACCCGGACCGAATCCGCCCGGTCAATACACGGCCGCTGCCGGCTTTGATCTCGCCACCGGATTGGGTTCGGTAAACGCCAACAATCTCGTCAATGGATGGGCGGCTGCCACCTTCAATAGCACCCAGACCACTCTCACGCTGAATCCCCTGACCATCACACATGGCGCCAAGGTGACTGTCGACATCGGCGTAACTGCCGGCTCCGGCACTCCGACCGGGATCGTCTCTTTGCTGGCGAATGCCTCATCTCCGCCCAGCGGTGGGAAAGCTGTCGACCGCTTTGCCCTCAACGGCGGACTCGTGTCTTCAACCACGCAGTCGCTTCCCGGTGGCAGCAACACGATCACGGCCCACTATCCAGGGAACGGCACCTACGCCGCGAGCGACTCCCCGCCCGTGCAAGTAACGGTCAACGCCGAACCCAGCACGACAACCGTCTCCGTTCTTACCGTCGACTCGACCGGGAAGCCGATTCCCTTTACCACAGGTTCGTACGGAAGCTTCGTTTATCCGCGGGCTGACGTTGTGGGGAAATCGGGCATCGGCACGCCCGCAGGGACCGTGAATTTCACCGATGCCAACGGTTTCGTATTTGCGAGTCCATACACTCTGAACATTGAAGGGAATGCGGCCCCGCCGAATGGAGTCTTCACGTTTGCTCTCGGACCTCATGCGATCAGCTCTGCCTTTAGTCCGGCGGATCAGAGTTTCCAAACCAGCACAAGCAACACGGTTCCGTTCACCATCACACAGGCAGTTAGTACGACTGCGGTAACCGCGGCGGGCGCTACGCAGGGCGTGACCATTACGGCCACCGTGAATACCGCCAGTGGAGGAAATCCGCCCACTGGATCTTTCGTCTTCAATGTGAACGGAAGCAGCACCACGGTTCCCGCAGTTCTGGAAATACCAGCTGTCGTTGCTCCGGGGGCGCCCTTCGTCACGACCGGGGCGCAGGCATCAGCCACCTTCAACGCCTCAACCCTGACGGCAGGTCAGACCTATACCGCGAACGTGACCTACAGCGGCGACTCCAACTATACGGGCTCTTCGGGAAGTGCGAGCGGCACGGTGCAGGCGGATTTCGTCATGGCGCTGTCGGTCGATCCAGTCACCGTCCAGGTGCCCGGTTCCTCCGGTACCACGGCGCTGACGGTCACGGCGCAGAACGGATTTTCAGGAAGTGTGACTCCAAGTTGCTCCGGCTTGCCAACTGAAAGCACTTGCATTTTCAACCCACCAACCGTCGCGGGAAACGGAACCATCACCGTGACCATCAAAACAATGGCGGCTACCGCCGGGTTGAATGCGCCTCGTAGCCTGCCGTTGTGGATGGCAAGCGGAGGTCTCGGCGTTTTCGCGATGTTTTTCGGCGGCTTAACCAAAAGGCATGCCCGGACAAAAATAGTCCTGGCAATGGTTCTGTTCAGCGTAGCGGCTTCGGTGAGTTGCGGAGGTGGCAGCAGTGGCAGTTCCACGCCGCCGCCGAACCCAGGAACGCCGGTTGGGCAATACCTGGTTACGCTCACCGCGAGCAGCGGGTCAATCACGCACTCGACCAGATTCACGCTGCAAGTGCAGTGAGAGCGGAGCCGCTTACATCCTCGTATTCTTGATCGGCAGTCTCACGCGGAAACAGGTGTATCCCGGGCGTGACACGACGCTCACGTTTCCGCGATGCTTGCGCACGATGCGATACACCGTGTCCAAGCCGAGTCCGGTGCCTTCTCCCATGGGCTTGGTGGTAAAGAAAGGATCGAAAATCTTGGTCTGAATCTCGGGCGGAATTCCGGTTCCGTTGTCGACGAACTCGGCCAGCACGTCCTCGTCTTCGCGCATGGTTCGAATCCGCAGTTCTCCCTTTCCGTTCATCGCGTCAGCGGCGTTGTCGATCAGGTTGGTCCACACCTGGTTCAGTTCGCTGCCGTACGAGTCGATGCGCGGCAAATTGGGATCGTAGTTCCGCACCACGGTGATGCCATGCTTCAGTTTGTGATTCAGCATGATCAGCGTGCTGTCGATTCCCTTGGCGATGTCCACTTCCTGCCGCGGCGCCTCGTCCATGAACGAGTATTCCTTGATCGCCTTTACCAGCTCCGAAATGCGGCATGAGCTGTGTTCAATGTCTGTGAGCAGCCGCGAAATTTCCAGGGTGGTTCCGAAGCGCCGGATCACCGGTTTCATCACTGCCGGAGTGAACTTCTGCGCCAGGCGTTCCAGGTGCTCGACGTGAACGCCCGCTTCGGCCAATACGGGCGCGACTTCCCAGCCATCATCCACGCCGTGCTCCTCGAGCCACTTCTGGAGCTCTTGCTGCAGATCGCTGAGTTCCAGGGGATTTTTCGTAGGACTTTGGGTTTGCAGCTCACGCGCCTTGGCCTCGATCATGCGCAGGGTCGCGCGCGCCTCCGGCGGTAGATTCTCCTGGTCGATTTCCATGCTGGCCTGCTCGCGCCTGTCGAAAATGGCGCGCAGCGAGTTGGCCGCCCGTGCCGCCGCAGCCGCCGGGTTATTCAGCTCGTGCGCCAGCCCAGCCGACAGCTTGCCCAGCGAGGCCAGCTTTTCGCGCGCCAGGTCCATCTTCGTCACTTCGCGCACGCGGTCCGACAGGATCCCCACCAGACGCGGACCCAGCTCCGGAATACGGTTCAGCATTTCGGGAAATAATGCCTTCGAAATTCGCGCTACCCGCAGATGCGTCACCGCGCGCGCCGTGATCGTGTAGTTCGTCATGCGCGAAAAAGGCAGCATGCCCGTCACCATGCCGGCCCGCGCCGTGTACACCGGGGCATCCGGCCCCGCGCTCTCACGGCGGCCGTCGGTCTCGCCCTCCAGATAGATGATCATGGAGTCCGCCGGTTGGTTCTCGCGGATGACCACTTCGCCCGCCTCGGCCGTGGCAACTTCAGAGTGGTCGGCGAGCCACTGCAGTTCGTCGTCCGAGAGATCGGCGAGGATCGGGATGTTCCTGAATTCCTTGACCAGTTCCGTGTTCATTCTGCAGATCAGATTCTCTCCGAAATCCCCCGGATTCGGAAATTCACTGATCGTGCACCCCCGCCGGCGGTTGCCTTTCCCCGCTCTTCGACGCAGCAGGAAGCAGTGTTCTAAGCGTTTTTGTCGCGGCTTTGCTGAGCTTTTTCTTCGCGGGACGTTACGCGCCTGCCGGTCTAAAGCTCGCCGGCGCTGTGAGATAATCAAGGATTAACTATCCTAAAAAGGAAGACTCATGGCGCACGAAGTCTTTTGCGTAAAGCTGAAAAAGCAGTTGCCCGGCCTCGACGAGCCGCCCTTTGATACCGAGCTTGGCAAGAAAATCTATGACAATGTCTCGATGGAAGCCTGGCGCCAGTGGACCGAGTTCTGCAAAATGATCCTGAACGAATATCGCCTGAACCCCGCCCGCCGCGAGGATCAGGAAGTCATCGTGCGCCACATGGAGCAGTTTTTCTTCGGCGATGGCGCCGTCGCCCCCAAGGAATACGTGCCGCCGACGCACTAGTCGCGGAAAAGCGATGGCTCACTGAACCCCATGAAGTCACGTCATTGGTCGCCAGTCTTCAGTCGCCAGCAGAACCCTTCGGCGCAAACAACTCTCCTGCAATCAGAAAAGAATTGCCGTGCATCTTTGGCGTGCCCGGCTACAGAATCCACAAATAGCGCCGGCATCCCCGCCAGCCGTCGTGAAACGAAAGTAGCGCCGGCGTCCCCGCCGGCTGTCGCGAGGGCATCTTGCCCTCGCCATAGCACGTGGACCGCACCACCTTTGCCTGCCCGCTTGACACCGCCCCAACAATAAGGCAGTATCTTCGCCTGTATTAAATGCATTTAATACAGGCATTCCCGCGCGGGAGACTCCGTATGCCTGCTTTTCTCCGCTCCCACACTTGCACTCTACTTCTGTCTCTTGCCGCCACTCTGCTGACTTGCGTTCCCAACGCGCAATCGCAGTCTGCGTATGTTCGCGTCAGTCAGGTCGGCTACGAAGCCGGCCATGCACCCTTCCGCGCATACCTGATGTCGACAGCCTCGGCGGCGGACGCAACCTTTAAGGTGTCAAACTCCACAGGCAGGATCGTTCATGAAGGCAAAGTTGGCGCGCTGCTAGGCACCTGGAGCCACTCCAGGAAAGTTGTCTACGACGTGTACGCGATCGAGTTCACCGCGTCTCCAGGCGATCTCTACACAATCTCACTGGCCCACCCCGCGGCCACCTCGCCACGCTTCGCGGTCGGTACTCCAGAGAGTCTCTACTCCGGCCTGCTTTTAAACTCGCTGTTCTTCTACCAGACAGCGCGTGACGGCCCGAACTTCGTTCGCAATGCGCTACGCCCCGAACCCGGCCACCTGAAGGACGCGAACGCGCGCGTGTTCCTCACCCCGCCCCTCGACGACAACGATTTCATCAACAACGTTCCGCCTGCGCCTCCGTTGATCGCGGCCGGGCTGCCGAACCTCGACGCATCCGGCGGCTGGTGGGATGCCGGCGACTACACCAAGTACGTCGAGACCACCAGCTACACCGCCGCCCTGATGCAGATCGGAGTTCGCGATTTCCCTGAACAGATGGGCGCGCGCGCCCGCCTGCATCCTCCCGCCCCTCCAGGCTCGGTTTCCTACGCGGGAAACAGTGGTCCGGGTGCCCCGCGTTCCGCCGACTTCACTGGCGAAGCGCGCTTCGGAGTGAACTGGCTGCTCAACATGTGGGACAGTCAAACTCGCACCCTTTATTACCAGGTCGACAACACGCAAGACTGGAACTACTACGGCGAAGGTACCCCGAGTTCCGCCACCGGCAATTGCGGCGGCACATTCGTCACTCCGTTCTGCCTTATCACCGAGTACGACATCTGGACGCTGCCGCAGGACGCCGATCATTTCGAGCAGGCCGGCGATCCCCAACCGTGCGATCCGCTCACGACTTTCTACATCTGCAATCGCCCCGTCTACCTGGCCGGACCAGCCGGCTCCAGGATCAGCCCCAATCTTGCCGGACGCCTCGCCGCCGCTTTCGCGCTTTGCTACCAGCTCAACCACGAGACCCGGCCGGCTCTCGCCAATCGCTGTCTGAAAAACGCGGAGGATATTTTCGCGCTCGCCGATACTTCGTATCCCGATCCTGCGCCAGGCGGGAGCGGCTCCGGCACATGCGCCAATTGCCTGCTGACCATCGCGCCCTTCGACGGCTATCCCGAAACCGTCTGGGAAGATGACATGGAACTCGGCGCCACCGAACTCTTCTTCGCGCTTCGATCCGCCGGCGAAGGAGAAGATCTTCCCGCTGGGCTGGCCCACACCAATCCCATGGATTACCTGCGCGCCGCCGCGCGCTTTGCCCGGAGCTACATCACGAACATTTACAAGACTGGTAACAGCGATACGCTCAATCTCTACGATGTCAGCGGCCTCGCCCACTACGAGTTGTACCGCGCACTCGATTTGGCCAACGATCCGAAGGGGCTGCCCGTTTCGAAATCCTCCATCGGCCAACAACTCCTCCGCCAGGTCGCCGACGCAATCGCGCAAGCAAATGCCGACTCCTGGGGCTTCGGCTACCCCTGGAGCGCTGGCGACAGCACCTCGCATGGCGCAGGTTTGTCGGTGATGGCCAGTGAGGCCTACGCCCTCACCCGCGCTCCGCGCTACGACACCTTTTCGCAACGTTGGCTGGCGAACATATTAGGAACCAACGCCTGGGGTTCCTCTTTCATCGTCGGAGACGGCTCCACGTTTCCAGACTGCATCCAGCATCAGGTGGCCAATCTCGCCGGCGCGCTCGACGGTACATCCGGCGGAACGCCGGTTCTGTGGGGCGCTGCTTCCGAGGGCCCGGGTGGCTTCATCAGCTCGGGTGTGCTCGACAACATGATTCTGTGTCCCGCCAACGGCGCCGACCCGTTCAAGAAGTTCAACGGCAACAGCGGGCCGTTCGATCCCTCTCAAACCGCCGTCTACCAGGACAACGTGCAATCCTTCAGCACGACCGAACCCGCGATCGATCTGACGGCCACGTCATTTCTGATGTGGTCCTGGAGGATGGCGCTGGTGCCGTGAGGATGGCGCTGGAGTGGCAAAGTAACACCTCGCCCTGCTTGTGCGCTCGCCGATGGAGCGACGGGCGTCCCCGCCCGTCAAGTGCGGCGTCGCTACAGACTGCGGAAAAACGACTGTAGCGCCGGCGTCCCGCCGGCTGTCGTGAGGGCATCTTGCCCTCGCCTTGCAAGGTTCATATCAGGACACGCCTTCAGAGCCTGCCCTGAGCGGAGTCGAAGGGCGCGCCGATCTGGTTGAGGAGTGCGGTGTCGCACACGTCGCTCAAGACTCGGCACCGACTCGCACGCGCGTACCAAGAACGACACCCCGCTCCCACCGCGACCTCTGCGAGCGAACAGTGCCCTTTTTCTTCGCTGTCCAACGGTACATGCACTTTCGTTTGCTCCCTGTGACTAACTCTGTGGATGATGTCCATTTGTTTCCGCAGTATGCTCTTGCCGAATGTCCCGAAATCCTCTGCCCCTGGTGCTGTTGCTTGCGCTGTTGGGCACAGCGGCTCTGACTCGGGAAAAATCGCGCGCCGCGCCTCCTCCGCCTCGCCTTCCGAGCGCGGGCGAACTCTGGGCGCAACAAACCCTGCAATCCCTCTCTCTCGAAGAAAAGGTCGGCCAGCTGTTCATGATTCGCATGCGGGTCGAATTGCTCGGCGACCAGAGCCCCGAATACCTCCGTCTGCGCGACAGCATCCACCAATATCACATCGGCTCGCTGGCCATGTCGGTCCCCGCTGAAGGACGCTTTCGCCAGGGCAACAACCGCTACCAAACCGTCTCGTTGATCAACCATCTTCAGGAAGAAGCCAAGCTGCCCCTGCTGATCGCTGGTGATTTTGAGCGCGGCGTTCTTCCCGCCCGCCTGTTCGGCACCACCGTGTTCCCCCACGCCATGGCTTTCGGAGCGGCGGGCAATCTCGAATACGCGGAGAAGTTCGGACGCATCACCGCGCAAGAGAGCCGCGCCCTGGGCGTGCACTGGAACCTGTTTCCGGTGGCCGACGTCAACTCGAATCCGGCGAATCCCATCATCGGAACGCGCGCTTTCGGCGAGAATCCGCTGCAGGTCGGCGACCTGGTGGCCGCCTATATCCACGGCGCCCGTGCCAATGGCATGCTCACCACCGCCAAGCATTTTCCCGGGCATGGCAACACCGCCACCGACTCGCACATTGCGGTTCCGCGTGTCGATGAAAACTTCGATCAGCTGACCGCGGTCGATTTGCCTCCCTTCCGCAAGGCGATTTCCGCTGGAGTCGATGCCGTGATGACGGCGCATGTCCGCGTGCCCGCGCTCGATCCCGACCCCAACCATGTGGCCACGACATCCCCGCACATCATTAATGATCTGCTGAAGAAACAACTCGGCTTTCCGGGCCTGGTGGTAACCGACGCGCTCGATATGGCCGGCCTCAGCAATCGCTATGCGGCGAATCCGGGCCGCGCCGCGGTCGAAGCATTCGAAGCCGGAAACGATGTCCTGACCATGCCTCTTGATCTCGGCGCCGCCTACCAGGCGATGCTCGATGCCGTGCGCGTCGGCGAAATCTCGCAAGAACGCCTCGATGCCTCGGTGCTGAAGATTCTGAAGGCCAAGGGCTCGCTCGGATTGCAGAAAGATCGCGTCGTTGACATCACGGCCATTCCCAGGCTGGTTGGCAGTCCCGAGAACGTAGCCGAAGGCCAGCACATCTCCGATGAGTCGGTCACCCTGGTGCGCGACAACGGCAAGCTTCTACCCCTGCGCTCTAAGCGGACCGATGATGGCATGAGCATCCTCTACCAGCGCGTGAAGCCGGCCCCTCCGACTCTGGTGATTCTCTGCGATCACCTGCGGGCCGAAGACGGGCACGTGCTGGAACGCGAAGTTCGCCAGCGCGTCCCCGAGGCGGCCGTGATCTACGTCGATCCGCGAGTGGCCGCCGCCCGCCGCGACGCTGTCCTGCACGCGGTGGATGCCGCGCCTCAGGTCATCGTCGCCGTTTACGTCGTCCCGTCAGCCGCGCGCACGCGCACCGTCGCCCGCGGTCAGAGAAATTCCGCGTCCCTGCCCGACTCGACAGCCAATCTGCTGAACTCCATTCTGGCTCGCGCCGCCGCGAAAACCGCCGTGCTGGCCATGGGAACTCCTTACCTGACGGAAGACTTTCCCGCGATCCAGAACTATATTTGTACGTTTTCGAACGCGACCGTCTCCGAAGTCAGCGTCGCGCGGGCGCTATTCGGAGAGATCCGCTTCTCCGGTCATCTTCCCGTGAACATCCGGAGCGCCTCCAACCCGATCGCCGCCAGGAACACTCTCGCCCAGCTTCCCCATTCCAACTCAGCAACCTGGCATCTCCGAGCCACCGACTGGCAGATGAGCGCCACGCCAGAACCCTAGAGCCTTCTCTCGATAAGTTCTTAAACCAGGTCGCAGCCGCGGCAACCCTCTCGTTTTTCCATTATCATTTCCGCGCGCGACTGCGGAAAACGACTGTAGCGCCGGCGTCCCGCCGGCAGTCGTGAGGGCATCTTGCCCTCGCCGCGCAGGTTCACCATTTCTCACAATCCGGTTACCTCCGGAATTACCCATGCACTCTTTTTGGTGCATATTTCATAACCCTGTAACATCGCCCGCCTATAAAGAGACTATGGACGGGGCAGTCTACGACACGTTGATCCTCTCCGACGTGCACCTGGGCGCGGAGGTCAGCCGCGCGCGCGCCGCCACCTCCATGCTGAAGGAGAATTCCTTCCGCCGCCTCATCCTGCTGGGCGACATCTTTGCCGACCTGAACTTCGGGCGCCTCAAGAAAGAACACTGGAAATTTCTCGGTGCCATCCGCAAGCTCTCCAATCCCAAGCGTAAGGTCGAAGTCATCTGGGTGGAGGGCAATCATGACCTCGGCCTCACCAACGTCATGTCGCATCTGGTGGGCGTGCGTGTGTTCCAGGAGTACGCCTGGAACTACGCCGGATTGCGCCACCTTGCCATCCACGGGCACCAGTTCGATGGCTTCGCCGTGAACAGCGTGTCGCTGAGCAATTTCGGCACGTGGTTTTATCTCCTGCTGCAGAAGCTCGATCTGAAAGGTAAGCCGCTGGCGCGGCTGATTGACCGGCTGAACACGCGCTGGCTGCGCATGTCGGCAAAAGTGGCGGCGGGCGCGATCGCCTATGCCCGGCAGCGCGGCATCGACCGCATCTTCTGCGGACATACTCATGACGCGATGGACCTCGAGCGCGATGGCGTCCACTACTACAACTCCGGCGGCTGGATCGACTCCCGGCTGACCTACATCACCATCGGCACCGAAGGCGTCCGCATCCACGACTACAAAGAAGAAGCCGAGGCTCGGGAAGACAATGAAGAGCACTCCGAGGACGACTCCGAGCTCGCCGCCTTCGCCGAAGCCGACCTGCACGACGAACCGGTGGAGCTCTCGAGCCTTAAGCCTTAGTGTCAGGTCTTAAAGTATTAGGTGTCAGGTCTCAGGCATTAGGACGCGTCAGGGCACGCCTTGACAGACTGAGGAAAAACGACTGTAGCGCCGGCGTCCCGCCGGCTGTCGCGAGGGCATCTTGCCCTCGCGGCTTAGGTTCGTATCACGGCACGGTTTTGAGTCGCGCTCACCCGCCATTTGATCATCCCAGACTCTTGGAAGAGCGGCACCCGCTCCCATCAGAAGCTGACGACGAGTCCGGTCGAGGCTCGCACCATGTTCTGGGTGAGGCCGAAGAGGTTGGTGCGCAGGTAATCGGCCGAGACGCGAAGGCTGAATGGGCCGCGCCACTTGTAATCCACGCCGCCACCCCCCGCGACCGTCCAGTTGGTGCTCGAATCGAAAAAGCCAGGCGTAGTGACGCTGACACGGGTGGCGCCGCCCAGCAGGTGCACGAAGGGGCGGAGATTGCCGTAGTGCTTCGAGATCTGCGGGCCGCCCAGGGCGGTGTATTCCTTAGCGCGGGAGTTCGGGATGGCGGGAGTGCAGACAGGAAAGGTCACGCACGAAATCGGAAACGCATTCCAGCCATAGTGCCCGCTGCCGTCGGCAACCAGCGTCAGCCAGGGCTTGAGATGGTAGCCCTCGATGGAGCCTTCCCAGCCATTCAGGTTCGAGCGGTTGCCGGGACCGTAGTTGGTGTTGCCGTAAGAGTAGCCGGCAAAAATGGTGAACTTGGGGTTCTGGGCGGCTGCCAGGCCGCCAAGCGCAAGCACTGCCGCCAGCATGAGGGCGCGTTTCAGCACGAAAAATCCTCCTTGGCGCCCGCTATCGGGCGAGGCCACAGGGAAGCGCGAACATCGTAGGATGCACCGGCCTCCCAAAACTTTGCCCCGCATTGCGGGGCATCCGGCTTTGCAGACAAGTAATGGAAGAGATTTTTACATGCCGGCGACAATCGCACAATGTCGATCGGATAGGGTAGGGCCTCTGGAAAACGTAAATCGATTGTCGTCAATGTATAAAGGCGCCTACAAAATCCGCCGGAAACCGGATCTGAAACTCACCCTTGAGCCATCGACATCCGGCGATGCCATGGTGATTCGTTGCGCCGGCCGCATCGTGTATCGCGAGGAAGCGGCGAGCCTTTCGCGGGCAGTAAAAGACGCGCTGTGGCACGCGAACCAGGTGGTGCTTGATCTTGAAGATGTCAAGACCATCGACAGCGCCGGGCTGGGTGAGTTGGTCCTGGTGCACATGATCGCAGACAACCGGGAAAAAACTGTCACCCTGCTGAACGCGAATGCACACGTGCGCGAGTTGCTGGACCTGACGAATCTGTCGTCGGTATTTCAGATGTCGTCTGCCATCGAGTATGTAGAACATCGCGAAGCAGTGGCAGCGGGGGATTAAATGCGGTGTAGTTCCACTCCCGGGTGACAGGTCGCTCGAGCTCTGCCGTCACACTCCCGATTGCGAAACGTAGCCAAACCACTCCACGCAAGGTACGTCAACTACCCAAAGGATTGGCTTCCTATTGCCCCGTTATGCCGGAGTTACCCGGGCCAACGCGGACTTGTTCGCGTTATCGCGCCATCCTAGAATCGTATTCGCGACGTTCGTCCATGGGCTCAACAGGCTGCGGTAAAACGACGGTAGCGCCGGCAGCCTGCCCTGAACGAAGCTGAAGGGTCCCGCCGGCTGTCGTGAGAGCCTGCCCTGAGCTTGTCGAAGGGGCATCTTGCCCTCGCCGTGCACGTTCGTGTCAGGACGCCTTCAGAGCCTGCCCTGAGCGACGTCGAAGGGCGCGCCGAACTGGTTAAGAAGTATGTGTGGCTTCAAACGGGAGACCTCGTGATCGAGCAACAAATTAATGAATTCTTCGGCGATGCCGAGTCTACCGGTTTTGGAACCGGTTGGTGGAGCGGGATTTTATCCGCCTTCTTTGGAGTTCTTTCCTTCGGTGCCGTTTTGTGCCTGCACTTTCCTCAGCTACTCACTTCTCCTGAACTTCGTCCGCATTATCCAATGCAGGCCATGCGCGTGTTAATCCAGTGCCTCATCGTAGGGGCGATGATATTCGGAATCATTTCTTCGATTCTGCGCAAGAAAAGGACTCTGGCCTTCACCGGATTGTTGCTTGCCACTGCCGCCACCGCGTTGGGAGGATCCAGCGTACAGATCAACGAGAACCTGCGCAATGGGCCTGCCATCGGCCTGGACTGGTTTTTGCTTGATATGCTTTTGATGGCACTCATCTACGTGCCGCTCGAAAGACTCTGGCCCCAATATCCAGCACAGGGAACCTTCAGGAACGAGTGGACTCTGGATGTGGTGTACTTCATGTCCACTCATCTCCCGATACAGATTTTATCTTTTCTGGTTTTATTGCCCGCAACCCAGGCCACGAAGTATCTGGGCGTTCCGGCTCTCCAACATTTGATCGCTCGCTTACCTTGGCTCTTGCAATTTTTCCTGGCTGTAGTGGTTGCGGACGTTGCGGAATACTTCATCCATTTGGCTTTGCACAAAGTGCCGTTTCTCTGGCGTTTTCATGCCATTCACCATTCTTCCAAGGCGCTGGATTGGATCGCGGGCTCACGCTCTCACTTTGTCGACGACACACTCGTGCGCGGATTTATCCTCGCTCCGCTCATGCTGGGATTTTCGCAATCGATCATCCTCGCGTACCTGATTTTTGTCACCCTTCACGCTACCTGGACTCATTGCAATTTCGGTCCTAATGCGAAATGGCTCGAACAGTTTCTGGTAATGCCCCGATATCATCACTGGCACCACACTTCTCAAAAAGAGGGAATCGACAAGAACTTTGCCATCCACTTTCCGTGGATCGATCGAATCTTCGGAACTTATTACTATCCTGAGGAGTGGCCAGAACGTTATGGCCTGGATGGCGAAGAGATTGCGCCCGGTTTTGTGGGACAGACGATTGAACCCTTTACGATCCGGCGAAAGAGCGCCCTAAAACTCTAGCGCGGCTAAGGGAACATCGTGGGGTATCTTCTCACCCCTTGCCGTCGCCTGCACCAGGCCCAGAGATTTCATAACCTTCACCGTTAAAAACCCAAAGTCGTATTCAGATTCATGATGGCTTAGTCGCAAAAGACCTGGATAGTGATGGTGATTGTTCTGCAAACATGCGCTAAAGGTGGCCGTTACCGGTAGCCACTCGCCAATGTTCATGGCGTTGTGGTCGTCATCGTGATACCGCCGGTATCCGAAGTCGCGCGTGTGGGTCCAATAGTTTTGGACCATATTGACCCACAGTGCAAAAACTCGTATTCCAAACCACATCACCAGCGCAAACTTCCAATCTCCAACCAACTTCCATAAGAGATAAAAACTACAGGATTGCGCAACGATGGCAAACAGTGGGCTCGCAGTGACTCGAAAAGACCCCGACTGCAAAATCTCGTCGCCCGCCAAATTCTCGTTACATCGATAAGGCAGTACGCAGAGAACCATAGTCCGCCAAAAGCCGTCGCTCGCAAGCTTATTGGGATCCCCGTCATGGTCAGAATTCTTATGATGCAAGCGATGGCGATTCACCCAGGCGATGGGATCGACATAAATCCCAAACGTGTTATTCACGACAGTGACGAGCTTGATGAACCATTCCTTATAGTCGAGGGCACGATGGGCGATTCCCAGATGAAGAATATCGGCCAGGTACAATCCGGCAAGAAACCAGCAGAAGAAAAAGTAAACCGCGCCTATTAACAGTCCGTTCCAAGGACCCAAATGCGCCGGGGCGGAATCCATACAAGCCAGCATGTAGAGAAGAATGATCAGATAGCCGATGCCGTTGTAGATTTTCACGATCTCTCCGCGTGCGACGATTCAAGCAAAAACCAGAAACCCTTTCAAGTAACAAGTTAGAGAAGTTACCAGTCAATCGGCAACAACCGTTCCACTCATTAACCTGCCCCTGCTCGTCTCTTCGTGACTCGCTTACCTCTCCCGCAAAAAGCGGTATTGACCTCTGCGCTCGGCGCTGACAGCCTCGGCGACCTGAAGAAAGGCGCGTCCCGCGTGAGACAGTGGCGCTTCTTTGCGATAGACCACGCGCAGCTTACGATGGAAGCGGAGTTCGCGCACCGGCACCCGGACCAGTTCCCCTCGAGCCAATTCATTCTGCACGCTGATCTCAGGAACCAGCGCCACCCCGTTGCCCATGGCGACAAAGCGGGTAATGGCTTGCAGCGTGGGGAGTTCGACATCCATGTGCAGGGGCGTCTTGTGACGGCGGAAAGCCTCGATAACCTTTTCGCGGTAAGGCGACGAAACGATGTGCGCGACGAAGACCTCGGCGCCGAGTTGGCGGATGCTGATCTGCTTCTCGCTGGCCAGCGGGTGGGTGGGAGGAACCACAAAGGTCAACTCGTCCTGGTAGACGACGATGGAGCGCAGGCGCGGGTCCTGTGGATCGTAGGTGAGGACGCCCATTTCCACAGTGTGGCGAAGCAGGTCGTCGGGGATATGGCTGCCGAGTGAGCGCTGCACCATGATCTTGATCATGGGATGCAGGCGGCGGAATTCGGCGAGCACCGGAAGAAGATAGAGGGCGGTAAATTCGTTGGCGGCAATGGCCAGCTTGCCCTTCTGGATTTCGCGGAGTTCGGTGAGCGCCGCTTGCGCGTCGGTGCGGAGGTTGAGGAGTTTTTCGGCATATTCCTTCAGGGTTTCGCCCGCGTCCGTGAGAACCCCCTCGCGCGAGGAGCGGTCAAAGAGGGGCTCGCCGAGTTCCTCCTCCAGCTTGCGAATGGTCTGGCTGACGGCGGATTGCGTGCGGAAGAGCTTTTCCGCCGCGCGCGAGAAGCGGCCTTCGCGGGCAACGGTAAGGAAGACTTCGAGTTGCGAGAGTTCCATAGCGTTTCCAGATTTAGAGTTTCCTGATTTAGAGTTTCCCGATTTCCGCAGGCAGCGCCGAAGACGCACCCTGACACCAACCGAACAGTGCCCCCCCCGGAAAACCAGCTCAGAAAACTTACGTAAGCAAAACTTGCCGCGTGATTAGGACAACTTATTGCCAGCAGTATTGCTAATACTAATTGCAGGATTATAAGCTTTGCTTTATATGCCTGTCCACCTACCATAACCCTTACCCTCGGGAGGAAAACCGCTTATGGAGCGAGTACGAATCACGGTGTTCGACACGACCTTACGCGACGGCGAGCAGTCGCCGGGCTGCAGCATGAACGTCCACGAGAAGCTGCGCATGGCGCATCAACTCGATCGACTGGGCGTCGACGTGATCGAGGCCGGGTTCCCCATCGCCTCCGATGGCGATTTTGAAGCGGTGCAGGCGATTGCCGCGGCCGTGCGGCGCCCGGTTATCTGCGGGCTGGCCCGGGCATGCCCGGCCGATATCGAGCGGGCGTGGCAGGCGCTGAAGGCGGCCGCGCGGCCACGTATCCACGTGTTCCTCGCGACCTCCGATATCCACCTGAAATACAAGCTGCGCATTTCGCGCGAGCAGTGCCTGCAGCAGGCGCGCAGCAGCGTGTGTCTCGCCAAGTCGTTCTGCCACGATGTGGAGTTTTCCCCGGAAGACGCGACCCGCACCGACCGCGAATTTCTCTGCCAGGTCGTGCAGGCGGTCGTCGACGAAGGTGCGACCACCGTAAACATCCCCGACACGGTCGGCTACACCATGCCGGCGGAATACGCCGAGATCATCCAGATGCTGCGCGAGCGAGTACGCGGTATCGAGAACGTCACCATCTCAGTCCACTGCCACAATGACCTGGGGCTGGCGGTGGCGAACACACTGGCGGCGCTGGGCGTAGGCGCTCGCCAGGTGGAATGCACCATCAACGGGATCGGAGAGCGCGCCGGCAACGCGTCGCTCGAAGAAATAGTGATGGCAACGCGGGTGCGCCCCGACCGGTACGCATTCGACATCGCGGTGGCCAGCGAGCAACTGTATCCCGCGAGCCAGTTGCTGAGCGAGATCACGGGCGTTCCGGTGCAGCCGAACAAGGCCATCATCGGACGCAACGCGTTCGCCCACGAAGCCGGCATTCATCAGGACGGCGTGCTGAAGAATCCGCTGACCTACGAGATCATGACGCCACAGTCGGTGGGCGTGCCCGATTCGCGCCTGGTGCTGGGCAAACATTCCGGCCGGCACGCGCTCGGGTTGCGCTGCGAGCAACTGGGGTATCAGTTTGACCGGCGCGAACTCGACGAGATCTACCGGAGGTTTGTAGTTCTGGCGGATCAGATCAAGCACGTGGAGGATCATCATCTGCTGCAATTGATCCGCGAGGCGCGGCCTGTAAGCAAGCGCATGCCTCTGGCGCACGTGGAAGCGATACCGGTGATTGCCGCCGTGGCTGGCCAGGCGTTCCATGTGCCCGCACCCCCCGAGCGGCATCCCCTGGAGATCAGCCTGCACTCGCTGCATGACCATCACGCGGAGCAGGAAGATTATTTATGGGGTGTATAGGAATTTGTGGACGAACGGGCTGGCCCGGCGCAAGCCGGGCCTTTTTCGTTGGAATCCTAGATGAACAGACTCTGGTCCAGCACCGAGTATGCTATTTGGGCATGCATA
>Ga0070765_100000723_pt1 | contig 19747 bp, 21 predicted proteins | sample HubBroMetageWFT5_FD_71516 | JGI IMG/M metagenome (GOLD analysis project Ga0070765, IMG submission 71516) | Warmed and freeze-thawed soil microbial communities from the Hubbard Brook experimental Forest, New Hampshire - Hubbard Brook CCASE Soil... | ecosystem: Environmental > Terrestrial > Soil... | reverse complement strand
CACGCGGCCGGTTCCGCAGGCAATCTCCAGCACCGGGCCGCCAGACTCCTTGGCCAAGTCGAGATAGAACGGTAGATCAACCAGATCCTGCTTTGTCGCGTATGCTGCGTCATAATGTTTGGCTGTAACGCCGTAGGATTCGACGGCTAGTTTTTTGCCGTCGACTCTATTGCTTCGGTTGCGACTTGTCTTTGTTGCTCGCGGCGTCATATTCTTCCCTCGCTCGCTATGCTCTTTACGCCTAGCAAACTGTTGCTCACGGTGGACTTGGCGGGGACGCTGCTATTCGCAATCGAAGGCGCCTTGGCCGCGGTCGCTGCGAACCTCGACCTCTTCGGCGTGATGGTGCTCGCATTCGCAACAGCGCTCGTGGGCGGAATTATACGCGACGTCTTGATTGGCGCTGTACCGCCTGCGTCACTTCGCGATTGGCGCTATCCCGCCGCGGCGTTTGCCGGTGGCGCGATCGTTTTCTTCCTGCATCCGGTGATTCGGCAAGTTCCCGCTTCCGTCATTGTCACGCTCGACGCCGCGGCCTTGGCGCTCTTTGCCGTGGCGGGCACGGAGAAGGCGTTAGTTTACAAGATGCATCCTCTTGTTGCCGCTCTGCTCGGAACGATCACCGGCGTGGGCGGCGGAACGGTACGCGATGTCTTGCTGGCGCACGTTCCGGCAGTTTTGCGGTCGGATATATATGCTAGCGCTGCGCTTGCTGGAGCAATCGTTATGATCGTGGCGACGAAACTGCGGCTTCCACCAACATTGGCGGCAATTCTGGGTGGGCTTGTTTGTTTTTCGCTGCGGGTAATTAGTGTGTGGCAGCATTGGAGCCTTCCTAAAGCTGTAGGTAGCTGAAGCGCGGCTGTGGCCTCTGCTAATGGATTAGAGATGTGATCTCGATTGTGAAGTGCTAAGCGTTAGCTGATATTCTGTCGGGCGATGGATCTCACTCCGCTGCAAATCTCGACGCTCGAACGGTTGCACAAGCGCGAGTTTCAGATCGTGGCTTTCCCTATGTATGCAAATTACGTCGGAGTGCGCAGAGGCAATTGTGCTGCGCTGCTGGCTCCAGCCGTGGGCGGTTCGTTCAACGTCCACGGCCAGGCAGCGTATCTTGTAAGCGGGAATTTCAGCGTGCGTATAACGCAGCAGGGCCGTGACTGGCTCGTGTGGAAAAAAGAGAAGCTGGAAGCGACGCAGACACGGCTCGACGAGCTCGATGCGTTCTCTACGGAACTTGGGAATCTGCTTCTACCCCACGATTGAAAACTTCTCGACGCCAATTAAAGGCCGCTTTGCCGTGCTCGACTTTCAAACACTCCGGCGCTAGCCTTTCTGTATGGACATCGACTGGATTCGCCAATACTGCCTAGCGTTGCCCCATACAACCGAAGAAGTCCAATGGGGAGATGACCTCGTTTTCAAAATAGGCGGAAAGATGTACGCGGTGGTCGCGCTCGAACCCGGCGGTCAATGGCTTGGATTTAAATGCTCGCCTGAGGACTTTACTGAGCTGATCGAGCGACCGGGAATCATTCCCGCGCCATATCTGGCACGGGCGCATTGGGTTTCTCTCGAGACAAGCGAGGCGCTTCCACGCACGGAAGTCGAGCGCCTGCTAAGCCAAGCGTATGCGCTAACCTTCGCGAAAGGGACTAAGAGAGTGCAGGCTGGCCTGTTGTCTCGGAAAAAGTCAAAAGCGGCTAGTCCGCGTCGTGCGAGCGCCGAAAATACACCGCGGCGTCGCAAAAGTTCAGGGCGCAACGCCTCACGGAAAGCAATATAGGTCTCGCAAGAAGCTTGCAACCGATCACAGAGTAAAAATCTTTGGTGCGGTTGAAAGTTCAACACCGCTCAGCCACACTATGTGAATGACCGATTCTTACGATGTGATATGTATCGGCGCCGGGCCTACCGGACTCGCGAGCGCCATTGAAGCTAAACGCGCGGGGCTGCGTCCACTTGTGATCGACAAGGGATGCCTGTGCAATTCTCTGTTTCACTATCCGATTAATTTGTTGTTCTTCACCACGCCCGAGCGCATGGAAATTGGCGATCTGCCTATGACTATTTCCGGAGGGAAACCAACTCGCGGTGAAGCGCTCAAATATTATCGTCGCGCGGTAGAACACTACGCAGTCGAGGTTCGCCAATACGAGCGCGTGGAAAAGATTACCGGACACGACGACGCTTTCGTGGTTCACACAATGGATGAAGATGGAGTCAGGCTTGAGTATCGCGCGCGCAAAATTATTCTAGCCACTGGTTATTACGACTTGCCAAATGCGCTCGGTATTCCTGGGGAGGATCTGCCGCACGTGAGCCACTATTTCAGTGAAGCGCATCCGTATTGGAACCAGGACGTTGTGGTGATTGGCGGAAGAAATTCTGCCGCGGAGGCGGCCCTGGATCTATTTCGCTCCGGCGCGCGCGTTACTTTGATTCATCGCGGACCGGAGATGGGCAAGAGCCTGAAATACTGGGTAAAGCCCGACATCGAAAATCGTATTCGCGCGGGCGAAATCAGCGCGATGTTCGATACCGAGGTTATGCGTATCGACCCGGACAAAGTCTGGGTGAAGAACGCAGACGGTGAACTGAGCGTTTCGGCCGTACACGTGTTTGCCTTAACTGGCTATCATCCGGATTTCGACTTCTTGAAAGAACAAGGAGTTCGCTTGGACCGCGATTCGCTCAAGCCGGAAATCAATCCGGAAACTTTGGAGAGCAACGTTCCGGGGATTTATCTGGCGGGAGTAATCGTTGGGGGGAAACATACGGCCGAGATTTTTATTGAAAACGGACGTTTCCACGGCCGCCAGATTATTGCCGCTATCACAGGGAAGGGGAAGTTGAACGAGAAACCGCCAGTTTCACCTCCCGGAGAATAGAGATATCTCCTGGAGATGACGCTTTTGGTCCAGCTCAATGGTTAACCTGGAATTCTCTGTGTTCCGCCTATCCATTTCAGTTCGCAACGACCCGCTGAACCCGGAAGTAATCACAGTTCGCCGAATTGCCTGTCATTCCACAGTCTGCTAGAGTCAATGTGATGCCATCAATCGTGAAAGAAGTCGGCGAGACGTTCGTCACCCTTTACAAGGGCTTCAGTGTCACGCTGCGCACCATGTTTCGTAAGCCCACGACGGAGTCTTACCCCGACGTGCCCGCGAGCGTTCAGCCGCGTTATCGCGGAATCCATGTTTTACAACGTGACGAAAATGGCCTTGAAAAATGCGTGGGATGTTTCCTTTGTTCCGCAGCGTGCCCTGCGAACTGTATTTACATCGAGGCTGCCGAAAACACGGATGCCGACCGCATCTCCGCGGGCGAACGCTACGCGAAAGTTTACAACATCGATTACTCCCGATGCATTTTTTGCGGCTATTGCGTAGAAGCATGTCCGACAGATGCAATCACCCATGGTCACAACATCGAATTAGCGCCCTCCGACATTAACGCCCTCATCTTCCGCAAAGAGCAGCTCCTCGAACCTTGGCCACCGCTGAAATCCGGTTCTTAGCCTGCCAAGCTGAAGCGCTTGCAAGCAGTCGCTTGGTCATGCTTTTCCCGGACGAATTGTGGGCACTCGATCCGAGTTGTCTCCAGAGCCCGAGCTGGTTCTCCGGACCTCGAAATAGCAGTAAAACTCTCTGGGGTGGATTGCCGTTCAATTCATCAAATCGCGTCATCTGCAAATCAAAATCGTGTCATCGGTGAAGAATCGACAATTAATTACAAATGGTTCGCTCATACTCTTCTTTCACATTCGCAGCGAACCTGCCGGGCCAGTTGGTGCGCAACGGCGAGTTCGTACTGTTGTCACCGCAGAAAGAAAAAAGAAGCCGTCAAGTCGAAACCCAGAGAGCCACATGTTGGCGAGAAAGCTTCTATAGCTAGTCCGTTATTCGCACTTCCGCCGCGCAAATAAGCGAGCCTGCCAAGTTCATTTCGATTATCTCCCCAACGTCTTAAGAAACGTTTCCTGCGTTGCTAAATTCCCTCCATCGCGCCAATTCAACGAAGCGAACATGAAAAAAGGTACGGGGTGCGGGAATTAGTATTCGTCCACAAGGCATTATGTGGCGTCGGAGCGTCCGGAATAAAGAGGACGTCTGAAATTATTTGAGATTTATTTTCTGGACCGCGTTGATTATCGTCGCGCGATTTCGCTTGTAGGCGTGGCTGAAGGAACGTTCGATTACTGGTTGCAGGAAGTGAAGAAAGCTGCCGCAAGTGAATACTCGCACGGGACCGTATCCGCGGTCCCATTATCGGCGGGCCGCAAGGCGCAGTGACCCTGCTGTCCCGAGAATACTAAGATTCAACGCCGAGATCGCTAAAAAGGCCGCGATTTCTTATAGCTTGAGCGCATTCAAGCAGAGACAACCTCGCCAATGCTCTTTATAATCTGCTCGGCCCCGCACGCTTGGAGCCCTCTACAGATTTCTTTGGTGAGGAATAATGAAGGCTGGCGAAAACATTCTGGTAACTGGCGCTGGCGGATGCATCGGTTCAGCTTTGGCACGGACGCTTGCGAAATGTCCGGCGCGAGGTGTGATCCTGCTCGACCATGCGGAACATGAGCTGTATGAGATAGAACACGCGCTCAGGAGCACCGAAGAGTCCATCCCGCACACCGCCATTCTTGGCGACATTTGCGACGGTGTTTTATTGGCCGAGGTGTTCGAAGAATATCGCCCGCAAACGATCTATCACACCGCGGCTTTCAAGCATGTTGCGATGATGGAGAGGAATCCGCTAGCGGCGATTCGCAACAATGTTTTCGGAACTCTAACGCTGGCCCGCCTAGCGGCTCAGTTCAACGCAAAGCAGCTGGTGATGATTTCCACGGACAAAGCCGTAAATCCTCGCGGCGTGATGGGCGTGTCCAAACGGCTCGCCGAACTCATTTTGCTTCGATTCGCGAACGGCAGCACGCGGATGAAAGCAGTGCGGCTCGGAAACGTCTTGGGCTCGCGCGGAAGTGTGGCGCCGTTATTCACGGAGCAGATTGCGCGAGGCGGGCCGGTGACGGTCACCCATCCGGACGTCAGCCGTCATTTTGTAACCCTAACCGAGGCGGTCGAAATTATTATTGCCGCCGCGAAGGAGGGCGGCGCGGGAATCTTTGTCTCCCAAGTTGGCGAGCCGGTGAAAATTGTCGATCTCGCGCGGCAATTAATAAAGGCAGCTGGATTCACGCCGGGCAACGATATAGGCATCGTGTTCACGGAGCTTAGTCCCGGCGAAAAGTTGCGCGAGGAAATGGTTTCGGCTAAAGAATCGATCGAGGCCGCCGACGATACACGATTGCGCCGAATCAAAAGTGCGGAAACCGATGCTGGGACATTTGACGTGCAAATGAAAAATCTCGCTCGGATTGTCGAACGGCGCGACTTGACTGCACTTGTGGAAACGCTCTTACGCATGCTGCCAGAGTATGAGCCAAGCGAATGGGTGGTCAGCCCGAAGAAACTATTGGCTCGTGCAGCGGCAAAGTAAACTGGGAACCATGATGAAACGCAAGATCGCGGTCGTTACAACCTCTCGCGCCGACTACGGCCATTTGTACTGGCCGCTACGAGATCTTTCCGCACGTCCGGATGTGGGCTTGAAAATTATCGCCTTGGGCGCGCATCTTTCGCCCGAATTTGGGGCAACCATTCGGGAAATCGAGCGCGACGGCTTTGAGATCGCGGAGCGGATTGAATGTTTGCTCAGCTCGGACACCGATGTGGGCATGGCGAAAACGATCGGCGTCGCCACACTCAGTCTTGCTGATGCGCTTGGTCGCATGCGTCCTGACCTGCTCCTGCTAATTGCCGACCGTTACGAAATGCTCGCGCCCGCTTCGGTGGCTTTGGCTTTGCGCATCCCCATCGCGCATATCGAAGGCGGGGAAATCAGCGAAGGTGCAATCGATGACGCCGTTCGGAACGCGCTAACGATGATGAGCCACATTCATTTCACTTCGACCCACGGTGCGCGCGCGCGAGTGATATCGCTGGGTGAAGAAGCCTGGCGCGTTCATCGCGCCGGAGCTCCGTCGCTCGATCACCTCCGCAGACAGACGCTTTATACTCGCGAGCAAGTGGAGCAGCGGCTCGGCGTTAGGCTGGAGCATCCCACGATTGTGGTTGCCTATCATCCGGTCACGCTTTCGACCGATACTGTGCGTGAAGCGGGCCCCCTGTTTGCAGCTTTGCAAGCGCTACCGGATCAGATTCTTTTCTGCTACCCGAATGCCGACGCCGGCAGTCGCGATCTAATCGAGAGAGCCCGGTCGTTTGTGACGTCGCGCGAAGGCGCCCAGGTATTTGTCAATCTCGAGGCGCTTACTTACTGGAGTCTGCTGAAGCAGGTTGACGTTCTGGTTGGCAATTCAAGCACCGGGATCATGGAGTCAGCTTCATTCGCGCTGCCCACCGTAAATGTTGGGCTTCGTCAGCAGGGAAGGGAACGCGCGCGCAACGTGATTGACGTCGCGCCGGACACCGGCTCAATACTCGCAGCGATCGCCAAGTCGAAGAGCGCGGAATTTCACCGCACTCTTGAAGGCATGACCAATCCGTATGGCGAAGGGTTCGCGTCAGAGAAAATCGTGGAAGTGTTGACTACCGTCCCGCTCGGCGAAGAATTGCTGATGAAGCGTCACTCCCCGCTTGACATCCCTCGCAACGCAACCTCTCGTTCAGCATGGTAGATCTCCACTGCCTCGACATGTGGTCCTATCCGTATGACTGAAAATCATCCCAGAATTGCGGCCAGGGTTCGCGCGGCGGCCCGCATACGAAGATATCGGGATGGTCTTCGCTCTCTTCATTTTTAATACCGTATGGGTTGCCGTTTTGTCCTGCGAGACGGCAGGACTGAAACATTTTCTCCACATAATCGCGCGACAGTCCTACGACGATCAAAGTTTTCGGCGGCGGATTGCCGTAACCGCGAAACCACGCTGAATTTGTGCCGCTGATTGTTTCCGGCAGTCCATACGCCGGACCCAGCAGGTCGATAGAGCCGGTCTCTCCGTAATTGCCCACTACGATTCCGTAGCTGCTTCGCTGGTCGCCCGAAAGGGAATCGCGAACTTTAGCCACCGTTGCCACCAGATCGGTCCATCCGATTTCCTCGCGCAAATCCCCGTTATTCCGCAGCGCGAAATTGTCCTTCGAAATTACCGGGTTAAAAGGGATGACAAATGCGCACGCCAGGACTCCACCCACCGCCAGCGCTGCAAGCGTAACCACCTCCACTGCGTGCGAGCACACTCGCGAAAGGGATGTGATCCATTTTTGCCACAGCACGCTGCCCCCAGCAAAAAGCATTGGATAGGCCGGCGCTAAATAGTAGTCGCGTCCTTTGGCGAAAAAGAAAAGCGTAAACTCCGTCACATAGAGCCAGGCTAGCAGCCTGTAACGCTTTCCCTCCTGTATCGCAAAAAAATAATAAAGTCCGGCGATCCACAATAGCGCTATGAAAGGATTCGTGCTGGTCATAAACTGTCCGCGCACAAAGCCATCCGCACGCCCCTGCCGCACATCGCGTGCATGAATGTGGCGCAAAAAATGCAGCGAGATGAAATCGTGGCGAATCTGCCATCTCAAGTTCGGCAGAAAAATCAAGATCGCTAACGCGGCACCAGCCCATAGCGACGGGCTCTTGAGATAACGGCGCGCGGGTGTAAGCAAAGCGCCCGCCGCAATTCCGGCGACGAAAAATCCCATGGTGTATTTCGTCATCATGCCTAGCCCGATTCCAGCGCCGACGCCGATCCACCAGCGGGGATTGTCCGACTTGAGCAGCCGAATCAGGCAATAAGCAATGAGCACGCACCACAAGTAGTCGAATGAGGAGTATTGGAATTCAGTTCCTTCGAACAACGGCAAAGGCGACACCGCAACGGCCAGCGCGGCGAGCACTTGTGCCAGACGCCTGGCTCCCAGTTGGCGCGCCATCAATCCGGTGACCACCAGCGCAATCGCCTGCGCCAACACTGAAAACATTCGCAGCCCGACCAGCGAAGTGCCGAACATCGCCAGCCCGATCCGCTCGACGAACGGCGTCACCGGCGGATACGCGACGAAGCCCCAGTCCATGTGCCGCGCGTCGTCCAGCACTTGAAATTCGTCGCGATGGAAGCCGTACCGGCCATTCGTGGCGAGGTGCAGGATCACCATGCCGAGCGCTATCGTACAAAGCGTAAGAGCGTCCCCGCGCGCAGAAGTCACTTCATCGCGCGTCAACGCCCCGTATTGTTGCTCCGCGAAATGCGGTGCGGTGCCGCGCAAGTCTTCGTCCATCGTGGTTCTTCTCGTATTCTTGAAGGTTCGATCTGCAAATCGCGGACAAACATTAGCACACGCGCAGTAAAACGCATGTTTTCCGGGAAAGTTCAATTTGCGGGAGTTGGGGACTTATGCGGAATCTGAATACGTTGCACAGCTACCGCCCGAGCAGGTTGAAGACAAGTTCGAAGCTGACAGCAGCTGTAGCGCTCGCCTGCCGAGGCATGCCACCCTTTAAAGAGGCGCCTCGATTGCCAGCTGTTGCCGACTAGCTAACGGGTCCTGGTCCCGGCCCACTAACTTTGTTGACGAAAGCGATGGCCGGACGCCCTGGCTCAGCCTTGGGCGTCTTTTTCTTCGGTTTTTTTACTTCGCGACGACCTTTGTCTTTGTTTCCCATTTCTTCAGCATGCCACAATTTCGAGAGCATGGCGAGTCTTTGCGGATCTTGAACGCGATCCGGCGGCGCACCCGAAAAATCTTGAACTCTTTAAAAGGTAGGGTATCTTGTCGAATTTAGAGGTGCCCGGCATGAAACTCAGCTATGTAATCAAATTTGTAGACGACATGACTCGCGCGGTGAAATTCTACCGTGACGACCTTGGTTTACCTTTGAAGCTGGAATCTCCCGGCTGGAGCGAGTTTGCCACCGGCGAAACCACACTCGCTTTGCATCCGGCCTCGGAAAAGAATCCTGCCGGCTCGGTTGAATTGGGATTTAATGTTCCAGATGTCCAGAAGTTCTATCAAGACATGAGTGCGCGCGGGATTCAGTTCAGCATGCCACCGAAGAAACAGGACTTCGGCGGTGTCCTGGCCCAATTCATCGATTCCGAAGGAGGCCGCTGCAGCGTGGCCGCAGAACACGCAGCGACTTAACACCCATTTCCGGGTTTTATAAGTGAAACCTGAGCCCATTCAGGCGAATCTTATAGGCAGGAGGTATTCCGTGATAACGATTCCACCTCTAACTAAGCGCGAAGTCACAACCGGCGCTAATCGTTCAGAATTTTCCAGGCCTCGTACAGCGCGGCAATTTCTGGCATTTCTTTTGGCTATAGGATTATTGTTCGCCACTTTGCCGCAGAACGTACTCGCTCAAGAAAACCAGGATCAAGACCAGAATGCGCAGGATCAGGCTCCGAACCCACCTGACGCCAAGCCCGCGTACACTCCACAAACGCCCGATCAACTGGACCAGCTCGTGGCACCTATCGCTCTATATCCAGACTCGCTGGTGGCGCAGGTGCTAGCCGCGTCCACTTTCCCGGCGGAAATCGTCGAAGCGGACCGCTGGGTTCAGGCGAATCCGGATCTGAAGGGTGACGCGCTAGGCCAGGCTGTCGATAAGCAAGCTTGGGATCCCAGCGTCAAAGCACTCTGCGCTTTCCCGACCGTGCTGGGAAATATGGACAAAAATATTTCCTGGACCTCGTCGCTCGGTGACGCGTACTACAACCAGCAGCAAGACGTGATGAGCGCTATTCAGCGCATGCGCCAAAAAGCGCAAGCAGCTGGCAATCTGAAATCGACACCGCAACAGACTGTCGAGGATCAAGACAATAATATTGTGATTCAACCTGCTCAACCTGATGTGGTCTATGTTCCGGCCTACAACCCGTGGGTCATTTACGGATACCCGATAGCGCCATGGCCCTATTGGTATAACTATCCCGGCATATGGTTTGGCGGCCCGTACTTGTCCTTTGGATTTGGCTTCGGCATCGGCTGGTTCGGCGGTTTCGGATGGGGATGGGGACATTGGGGGTTCGACTGGCACAACCATTACGCGGTTTATAACAACAACCGCTACTATTCGCATTCCAACACATTTTACAATCGCAACAACTACTACAAAAATGGTGGCTATCACGGCGTTGAGAATAATGTGAACCGCGGTGGCCAAGCGTACCGTGGGGGAGAAGCCTACCACAGCGATGCAGGTAGCCACCCGTTCGGCGGGGACAACCACGCGGCACGAGGCTACGGAGATTCGCGCGGCCAATCCAACGGCCACTCCGACGCCTTCGGCGGCTATAGCCATGGTGGAGAAGCCCGCAGCTATTCGTCACGCGGGCAATCCAGCTTCGGTGGCTTCGGCGGCGGTGGGTTCCACGGCGGTGGCGGTGGCGGCGGACATCATCGCTAAATCAATTCCACGGTTGCGCTAGTGTTCACGCGCTATCGCAGCCATTTATAATCTCTTTGAAATTCATAAATGGAGAAAGAGCATATGCGTACTACGAGGTTGAACCTGCGAAATGTTCAGTTATCCGGTTATTTCACGGCTGCGGCAGCCGCCTTCCTTCTGTTGGCCTGCTTTGCCCCACGAGCAATGGCCCAGCAACAGGGCCAGAAAACATTTTCCACCGCGGATGAAGCCTCTCACGCCCTCGTTGCCGCGTTAAACACCAGCGACGATAAGGCGCTATTGCAGATACTCGGGCCCGAGGGAAAGCAGATTATCTCTTCCGGTGATCCAGCCGAAGACCAAGAAACCCGCGCGAATTTTGTGGCCAGATTTCACGACATGCACCGGCTGGTGAACGAGCCCGACGGGACCACCACCCTGTATATCGGCGCGGAAAATTGGCCCACCCCCATCCCGCTGGTGAACAAAGGCGGAAACTGGTATTTCGACACTGGAGCGGGCAAGCAGGAAATTTTGTTTCGCCGAATCGGAAAGAACGAAATGTCAACCATTCACGTTTGCCGGGAGCTCGTAGCCGCGCAGAAGGAGTATTTCTCGAAAGAGAATAACGAGTACGCTCAGCGCTTCGTCAGCAATGAAGGCAAACACGACGGGCTCTACTGGCTCGGCACCAACAATGAATTTGAAAGCCCCATCGGCCCGCTCGTCGCCAATGCAGGAAGCCCCGGCGATTTGGCGAAGAATCTTCAAACCGGACCGGTGCCGTTCCGCGGGTACTACTTCCGCATTCTCACTCGCCAGGGCAAGCACGCTTCAGGTGGTGCGCAGGAATATGTCGTAAACGGAAAAATGACGGCTGGTTTCGCCTTCGTTGCTTATCCTGCCGAATATCGCAATTCGGGGGTGATGACGTTCGTCGTCAACCAGGACGGAGTTGTTTTCGAGAAGGATCTTGGCCCGCGTACGGAAACTTTGGTTAAGGACATGAAGGCATTCGACCCCGATTCGAGTTGGAAAAAAACGGAAGCGTCGTCCACCCAAGCCCAAACCCAATCTGCCAGCGACCAAAAACCTCGGTAACATTGAAGCGGGATCTGAGCGGCGGGTCACACTCGCCGCTCAGCGATCCCAAACCACATCTCGACCCGCTTTCCGCGTTCTTCCGGCGCATTGCTTCCCACCAGACCGTAAGGTATATATAGCTCGTACTTTTATTCAGCGCGGAAGGATCCCATGAGCTGCTACTTTGTCGTAGAGAGTGAAGTGACCGACGATAGCTGGGTTGCCGACTACCTCAAAAACGTAACGCCGATGGTCGAGCGGCGCGGTGGCCGCTACCTGGCACGCACCAAGGATGTGAAAAGGCTAGAGGGGCAGCGGAAGCTTCTCCCGCTCTTCATCATCATCGAGTGGCCCTCCAAAGAGGTGGCCGAAGAGTTTTACCATAGCGCAGAGTACGACCCTTACCGCCACGATCGTATCACCGGCGGCAAGAATGAATTTCTGCTGGTAGCTGGTGAAGATATCGCTTTGCCCGAGCTTCCCACGGATTAAGTTCAGATAGATTTGAACGACCTTAGAGCGTGTCCGAACGATTTAAGAAGCGCTCAATACTATGCACGTCCCGCTGATTTTTTCTTTCTGGTTCGTGGTTGCTTCCTGCGCTATTCATGTTTTGGACGAATCTCTTCTGGGCGGTAGCTTCGTTGAGAAGGTTCGGAAACATTGGTGCCCGGAGTATTCCTGGACGAAATTCTTCTGGTTCAACATGGGTTACTTTGTCCTGATGATCACAAGCGCGTCGTGATCTGGCTGACTTTTCCTCTCGCCTGACGGGCGTTTCATTTCCACGAATATTCGCCCGGCTTGCTGACGAGCACTCTGATTTGGATGAACTTCTACTTTATTGTTCGCTACCGGCCGCCCGATGAACCTATTCCCGCAAACATTCTCTGCCCGCTGCTTTTCTGTCCTTTTACATTCCGCTGATCAAGGCAAGAGAAATGCGAAAAAAGTGAATTGAACGCAGGCCGAGACATCCGCATTGCCAATATAAGTAAGGTTGAGGCCCAGCCCTCAACCTTGTTTGCTAATGATGCATCCACGGGAGCTGGTTTTTATGCGAAAGCGCGAGCAAATCCATCGACACAGCCACAGCGCAGTGCACGCAAACTCCGCCCCAAATCGATTTATATTTCAGCGCCAGCCAGCCTAGAACGAATCCCGCCACCACCGACGCGGCCGCCTCAGGCGCTGGCTTGGTGAAATGCAGCATCATGTAAGGCATCACGGACGCGGGAACCGATAGCACTCCCATGTATCGCGACAACCCTCCTACCAGAAATCCGCGAAAGAAAAATTCCAGCGCGATGAACTGTCCCGCGTACATTCCCTCCCAGATCAGAAAATCTTTCCACGAACGCCCCGCCGCCGGATACATCGGGTAGAAAGTGTAGAAATCCTTCGTCTGCGAAACTATCCAGATCACCGGAAATACCGCGACAAATAGCCCCACATAGATCCAAAAATGCTTGGCAAAGCCCTGAAACGAAAGATTGCAATCGCGCAGTCCGTTCGTCCGCAGACAAAGCATCGCAATCACCGGTACCACCACAAAGCTAATCAGGATCCACATCACCCACCAAGCTTTCACACGCAGCACCCAGTAAGGGTCCGGCTCGTAAGGACTCGGCGGATACAAACTCGCGTAGGTATCTTCGGCTCCCACAAATTCCAGCAAAAAAAGTGACAGACAAGCCGTGGCGCAAATTATGCCGACCGCGCGCAGGTCCGCCTTCGTAATTAACTCCTGAATCGAGCGCGGCGACTTCCACGGCTTGGCACTCCCGGGCACAACCTCGCCTCCCGCCACCGAATGCCGCACTCCGACGTGAACTCCCGCGGATTGTCGATCACGCCCCTTGCGTGAAGCTGCAGGGCGATCTCGATCAAACGACGACAAGCGCCGCTTCAGCCCACTCCCAGATGTCGCAGAACTAGGAATGCTCATTAGGCCCCGTTTCTTTTGTAGGGGGCAGCATGATACGCCGCCACGGATGCTCGGCAATTTTCCAGCGTCGCGCACAGACTGCCGCCCCGCGATCGATCAGTAGCGCTCCACTAAGAAAAAGACGAACGGGGATGATACCACTGAGTGACTTCAGTCCTGCGATCGATCGGTGGTGCTATTCGAAGCCCCAGTTTGCAGCCGAAGTTCCATTACGATGGCAGCTTCGTCAGGTTCAAAATAAAAGTGGGGAGCGGTGCCGCGGATCTGAAAGCCTACTTTCAGATTCAGCTCAATCATCGCGACGTTGCTCGCCCGCGTGTTGGTTACTATCACTTGAAAACCTTGCTGCTTCGCAAACTTAATCTGCCACCGCTTTTGTTTCTCGCCATACCCGCGACGCCGGAACTCCGGCAGCACTCCGGTCGTCATGATGTGCAGGCAGCCCGGCCGCGGTTCGATGTCAAAGTCGGTATCGCGTAGAAACGCGGAGCACCCCACCATCGTCCCATCCACAATCATCCAGTAAGATTCGAAGTCAGCCCATTCCTCCGCGGAAAACAGGTCCGCAGGAAACGGAGCAAAGATCCTTCGGTCAATATCGAAGAGCATCTCCAGCTCATCCGGGACGATGACCTTCCTGAATTCAATCTTCTCGTGTCGGTCGCTAATTTGCATTTCCTCTGGAGGTAAGCCGAAAAGTATACAGTCCGCTCGTAGCCGGAACGACGACAGAGGCATGGTCTTGGCTAGTGACCGAGCGGTGGAAGAACCGGGGCGGACCAGTGGCAATCGCGAAATTGCCAGCGGCCTTCGCGATATTGCGCGACTCCCGTAAAGTATCCGTTTTCCTCCACTCGTCGGCCGTCAACCCACAACTGAAGCTCGTGATACGGAGCAGCTACCACAGCAATCTCCGGTGCGACTGGATCGACGCGCAAATCGTCGCCCCATTTCAACTCAATCTGTTTGATCGCAGCCGCGACCTGCCCGAGCCCAGTGATCGCATCTTCGCCGCTTGCAAAAGCAATTTTGCCGTTGACCGCCATGAAGAACGATGGCGAGTCGGCAAAATATTTGCGCCACGCTGAGGGCCCCTCTCGTGTGACGTCATGCGCCACGTGGCGCATAAAATCTCGCACGCCAGTCTCAACCCCCGCAGCGCTCTCCGCGGCCGGCGATTGCGCCTGCGCTGACGCAACCTGACATGCCCCGTGCCCGGCCAGCGCCATTCCTGCCAGCAGAATCGCGCAAGCGGTGCCACGCGTGATTGTTTTCTCCATGAGTCGAACTCCTTCTCGTTGCCCGTGACGGCAATCTTCAACCGCTGGAATGTACCACAGCCACCGTTGCGAAGGCCCAACTTGACCTTTACCAGGAGCCGCGCCCAGCTGACATCGCAGGCTGCGGCGGTGCATCCTTTACCCGCCCGACGAAATACGCGCAATCGCAGCCAAAACATTGCTAGAATATTCGAGGGAAAATTAACGGGAGGCAATTATGGCAAAGATTGTAGCAGTGGAAATCACCTTCACCGACCGTACGTCCGGCCCGGGCACTTCCGCCGGCAAATCAGTTGTGACTGCCGGTAGCCTGGCAGCGGGAATCGGTCGCGGCGTCCGCGAAATCATGAAGAAAATGGACCGCAAGCAGCGCTTCGACGCCGCCAAGCACGGCATCAACGTCTCCGCAAAACTGACCGAAGGCGAAGGCACCTCCGCAGGCGCGGAATCAGACGAAGAAGAGGACGAAAGCGCAGACGCCGCCAACGCATAAAACCGGCTTGCTTTGCTCCGTGTTTTAACGTTGTCATCCCGAGCGAAGTCTCGCGCGCTTCTGCTTTTCCCTGGTTTTAAGGGCGCGGGACCCAAATTCCACAGGTCGACGGCTTAGTCGAGCCTGGGGATGAGTCTACCAGGTAGGCTGAACACATCCGAGGGATCTGCTGTTTGTTGCCTTTTGTCGTCCGCATCCTTAGCCTGCAAAATGCTAGAATGCGCGACCGTGCGCGTCTTTATCCTCACAGCCACGACAATTCTCGCGATTTTCGGCGCTACGTCGGTTAAGTTCCCCCGGTTCGCGCCAGGCAAGGAGCTGCGTTCTATGAGGTTCGCTTCCCGCGCGGCTGACGACGTGAGCTGGTCCGTGCAAACCAGCGGCATCGACACCAACCTGCGCGGCATCAGCGCCGCAAACACCGTGGATGCAAACGGCGCAAACCACATCACCGTATGGGCCAGCGGCTCTAACGGCGTGATCCTTTTTTCGAGCGACCTGGGCAAAACCTGGAAGCGTCTCCACGTCACTGATGGCGACTCGCTCGATTTCCGCGGCATCGTGGCGTTCGACGCGAAGCGCGCCTACGTAATGTCCAGCGGCAGCGGCGACAAATCGCGCATCTACGAAACGAAAGACAGCGGCGAAAGCTGGAAGCTCGAATTCACCGGCAAGAACCCATCACTTTTTCTCGACGCCCTTGCCTGCGACTCGCAGTGTTACGCGCTCAGCGATCCCGTCGATGGCAAGTTTCTTCTGCTCTCTGACCACAACAATGGAACTTGGAGCGAACTCCCCGCTGATGGTATGCCCGCCGCGTTGCCCGGCGAAGGCGCGTTTGCCGCCAGCGGAACTTCACTCGCCCTTGGCACGGACGGCGCAATGTATTTCGGAACCGGCGGAGCAAAAGCCGCGCGCATCTTTCACTCCACGGACTATGGCAAGACCTGGAACATCACGGACACCCCCGTTGCTATCGGTAACGCCTCATCAGGAATATTTTCCGTCGTGTGCACGCCGTGGGGCCTGGTGGTCGTGGGCGGTGATTACAAAGACCCACGTCGCCCGGATCGCGTGGCCGCGTATTCTCGGGATGAGGGCCAGACTTGGCAACTGGCCCGGCAACAGCCGGGAGGATATCGTTCCGGAGCCGCCGCGTTGTACGGCTCAATTCTAGCCGTCGGCCCTACCGGCGAAGACATCTCCAACGATTTCGGCGCTCACTGGAAACATGTCGGCTTGCTGGACCTGAACGCCGTATTCGTTCTGGACATACATAACGGCTGGGCCGTCGGCGCAAAAGGCACCATCGTCCGCCTCATCAATCACAAACAATATTTTGTTCAGAACAACATGGGTGAGCGAAACGAACGCGATCTGTCCATTTCTCCTCGTTGATTGGCGTGTCCCTTTGATGGAATATTTCTGAAGTTCAGCGCAGATTCAGTTTCTACAATTTGCCCATCAAATACAGAATCAGCAAAATCAATAAAATGAGCCCCACGCCTCCAGTGGGATAGTAGCCCCAGCCTTTGCTGTGTGGCCAAGTCGGCAAGCTCCCCACCAGCGCAATGATCAGCACAATCGTCAAAACCAAAAACATGTGTCCTCCTTTTGCATCCGCCAGATTCTTTACTGCGTTACGTTCGTGCTCGTACTCAACTCCCCGCTTCTCTCCCTCAGAATCAGCAGAATCCTCAGATCGATCAACGCGTGCAGAATCATCGGCAGAACCAAACTCCCGGTGGTGACAAATAAGACCCCGAAAAGAGCGCCGAGAATCGCCGTCTGTACAATCCCAATGATCCCCTGATACAAATGCGCAATCCCAAAGACGCAAGCCGATAAAACGAGCGCCTGAACCAGCCCAAGGTGAACCGGCTGCTCGCGAAAATATTGAATCAAGAATCCGCGGTAAAGAATCTCCTCGCAAACACCCGCCGTAATTGCCACTAAAACAAACCAGCGCCGCTCCTCAGCGGTCCCCGGCAGAATAAAATTCAACCTTTCAAGACTCTTCGCCACTCGCGCGCGTGCGGTCTCGCTCCGCATCATAACAATGATAGGCACAAACAAAGCAACCACAGCCGCGCCCGTAAATCCAATCACGAAGCTCGGCCCCGGCAGCCAGGAAGCTTCGCCGGCATGGCGACGAATCGTAAGCACAGCGCGCCATCCAAACACAATGCACGCCAGCACCGAAAAGCTCCACAACCATCCAATCGTTTTCTTGTATGAACGAATCTTCACGCGCGGATCTGTGCTGTTCTTTAGCCTCTTCGTTTCGAAGTGATCCCAGATGGGCACCGCCACAATCAGAAAAAGCGCGATCAGGTTTTTAGCGATCATATGTCGAATGTCGGCATAAATCGGACGGCGCGGCGTGAATCCGCGGACCTCATGGACATTCATATTACTTCGAAGCGCACACGCGGGTGGGACTTTCCAAATGGAGTTGAACATCAGGCTGGCACACGAAGGCTGGCACGCTGGGCGTCAGCCTCTATGTGCATCAATATGACAGAGTACAAGCCGCGAAGTTTAGTTGCCGGCCACCGCTTTAGCCGGCACGGAGCAGAACTGATCGAATGCCTTCGTCAAATCCGCGGCAATGGCCGACGGGTCGCGTCCCTCGATGTTCGTCCGCTCCAGCATGAAAACGACTTTTCCATCGCGCATCAAGGTGATCGAGGGAGACGAGGGCCCGAACCCGGTGAAATATCCGCGCGCCCGCTCGGTAGCCTCGGAATCCTGCCCGGCAAAGACCGTGTACAAAAGTTCCGGCCGCGGCGTCCTCGAAATTGCTCGAGCAATCGCCGGACGCGCTCGTCCCGCCGCGCATCCGCAAACGGAATTTACCACCACCAGCGCTGTGCGCTTTTCTTCTTTCAACGCGGCGTCCACTTCCTGCGCCGTGCGCAATTCGTTAAATCCAATGCTTCGAAGTTCCTCTCGCATCGGCCGAAGCAGATCCTCAGGGTAGATCGCCATTGCCACCACTCCTTTGCCAATATGCAATCTTGAATTTTAATCGCGTGAAGATGCCGCCCCGTCGCGCAAATCACTGGCGGATGCGCGCAGGAAAAGCACACCCATTCTACCGCGTTTCGCGCACAGAGCACGCCACATAAGAATAATTGTTCGACCGCAGCGTATGTCGTCGCGCGTCTGTCGGGTCATACTCGCAACGAAATGCTAGGCCCAGCTACCGTGTCATAAGCATGAAGTCAGAATCTAAGACGTGTTGCTGTGGGGCATGGTCATTGCCATCGTTCTCTTCCGCGCAGAATCGATTCTGGTTACGGGATTTCCGCACTTCCACTCGCCGATCGGTGACGAATTGATGAAGTTCAGCCTAACGACCTCTGTTTTTCTTGTAATCCTTATCTTTGCCTATAAACGTCTTTTGCATCGCATGGGCTGCTGGCTTCTTCTTAGCGCCCTTTTGGTTGTGCACGCCGGATCTTATGCTCTTTTTCTTTCAGGAGAGGCAGGAATTCCTCTTCGTGATGACACTCTTATCGGAACTATGGCTGGACTTGAATTCATCGGTTTTGCACTAATCGGATACAGAGTTTACCGTGTTGGCCCCAACATGAAGTGGTTGCAGTCGAGATCGACCTGGCGAGCTTGGCGTGCCACACTCAGGAGCTCAAATTTTCGATTGCCGGAAGAAATATTTAAAGAGGGACAAGCCGCCGGTAACCGGCAGCAGAAAAACCTGCTTGATAATTCCGGTGCGGCGCTCAATCCGATCGTGAACTTGGTCCGCCTCAACTTGTTTAGCTGCCACCACGGCGGTGATGTACTTCGCAAAATTCACGCCACACTTTTCGCACGACCCGCCCTTGCGCTGCTCGTGTTTGCACGCCGGGCACTCAAACCGTAGCGTCGCATGGCACCGTGGACAAAATCTTGCCACCTCACGCGCGTCCGCCGTGCATTTTGGGCACTTAATCATGCGCTGAGGAATCGGTGTGGCGTTCAGCGAGGTCCCGCTGCGCACAGCAGCGCTAGGCGCGACCCCCGCGCCAACCGCCGCAGCCGCAGGCTTCTCCGTTCCTGCAGCGTCTATTCGCTTCGCACCCGGATCACCAGGTTTACTCGGCGTGGAATTCCCACCCATGCTCGTAGTGTATCTGGAGAGCGGACCGATAAAATTGCGGGTAGCCAAAAATGCAGCTTGCCGTTAACTGTCCCTATGTACAGGTGAAGGCGCAATGGCTGGAGTGTGCGCTGCCTCGAGGCCTAGATGCCGTGGCACAGGCTCTTGTCTGAGATGAACTATCGGAAGGAAGGAAATTTAAACCGCTTACCGTTCCCGTTAACCACGCCCGGCGCTTTCTTCCGCCCATTCGCATCGCATCCAGGACGCCGCGTCGGATCGCCAGGCCGCGGAATAAATTTAGGCTGCAAATGAACAGGTAGCGGCGCCAGCAATCGCACCACATGCCCCAGCCGTTCCTGCTTGAAAGGTTTTGCCATGCAAACAACCGCGCCCACCGAATGTGCCGTGGAATAGTC
>Ga0070765_100000721_pt1 | contig 19787 bp, 19 predicted proteins | sample HubBroMetageWFT5_FD_71516 | JGI IMG/M metagenome (GOLD analysis project Ga0070765, IMG submission 71516) | Warmed and freeze-thawed soil microbial communities from the Hubbard Brook experimental Forest, New Hampshire - Hubbard Brook CCASE Soil... | ecosystem: Environmental > Terrestrial > Soil... | reverse complement strand
CTTTTTCCTGGCACTCGATGCAATGGCGCGTCCAGGGTACGGCCTCCAGCCGCTTGGGGTTGATTTCCTCGCCACAGGCGATGCACTCGCCGAACGATCCTTCGCGAATGCGCTCCAGCGCGCCGTCCACCATCTGCAGTGTCTGGCGCTCGCTGTTGCTTTGGCTGAATAGAAATTCCTTGGTGTACGAGTTCGCTGCCCGGTCCGCGACATCCTGCGCAGATTCCAGATCGGCCTCGCGGCCGTCCTGTGCGGTGCGGCTCACATTGAACCGCAGTTCGCGCTGCCGTTCCTCGAGACGTTTCTTGAATGCGTCTAACTTCTTCTTGTCCATAGCTGCACACTCCACGCCTACCAGCCCGGAGTCGCCTTGGCCTAAATTCCGGCCTGACGAATGGAAGATCATATGCCCCGCGTCCAAACGCGTCAACATTCCCTCAAATCCTTATTTCCCCCGTGGCGGCGTTCAGCTCCAAATCGGGAACACGTCAGCCTCACGGTTGTTGCGGCCGCACTTACGCTTTGAACGCGCAGATTTGAGACTCATTGCGCTGTAAGTAGGGAGATGGCCGGTGAACAGGCGTCCGACTACAGGACGAACTACTGCCAGCTATCTCAGAGGGTATGAGCAGAACGATCCGTTCATACGTAAATTCCCGGTCAGGCATACAGTCTTCACCTGATTCTCTGAAAATTTGGGCTCGGTTAAGCTTTCGATCAATCGGTCGCATTTCCGTTGCAAGGGAGAGCGACATGGTTTGGGTTTTCCCGTCCCTAGGATCTAAGAGGTTTCAGGCCTAATTCACTCGGAGGTGTTTGATGGCGTCGATTCGCGCAACAAAAGGCCCCTTGACTCTCGCATGCTTGCTGGTATTGATGCTTTTGGCGCCGCTCGCCCAGGCTTCGGTGCTCAGCAACGGAAGCTCTGTCCCCCCAAGCCCGCTGTTCCCGACCGGGACAATTATGGTTTCGATAACGGGTACGATTACAACCCCAACCATGAGCGTCGGCTACACCGAGTGGGTCTATTCCGACCCAACCAACACTTGGTGTAACGGCTGTCTCGATTTCGTCTACCAGTTCACCAACCACGGACCGGATGTCAACGAACGGTACTCCATGTACAACTTCGCTGGTTTCCTGGCTGATGTTGGCACCGACCCGTTCGGAATCCACGATCCAACCACGATCGATCGCAGCCTGAACGGCCCAGTCATCGGTTTCAACTTCCCGGCGTCCGATGAAATAAATGTTGGAGAGACGACGGTGAAGCTGGTGATCGAAACCAATGCGTTGCATTACACAACTGGGTATGTGTCGGCCCAGGACGGCACAGCAGGCTTTGGCATGGGGTACTCACCGGCAGCCGTGGTCCCCGAGCCTTCGTCGCTAGCAATGTTGGGCGGCGGCTTGACCCTCGTCGGAGCGCTTGTGCGCAAGGTCCGGACGGGAAAGCAACGGTAAGCTGACTGCAAGGACCCGGAATGAGGAAGCACAGCCTCCGTTAGATTAGGCTGAACTCTTTTCTCCCCATTTGGGATTCGCGCCAAACGACGAAGGCGGCCAAGTTGGCCGCCTTCGTCGCTGACAAAACCTTTTACCCTGAAGTTAGTTCCCGCCTGACACGGTCCGGAGTTTACCGGGCATGAAATGATAGGGCGGCCATGGTCCGGTAATCGTGACCTGGCAGTCCTTGAAATGCCTGGTGGCTGCCGAATAGCGGTTCTGGTACTTGGCGACGGTATTGGAATCGATCAGGTGGGCGAAATCCATGAGCATGCTGCCGGAATCGGTGCGCTTGCAGACCACATCTTCTTCCAGAGGACAGAAGAGTTTGTGTACCTGCATGGACACCGCCCTGGCCTTGGTCTGGCGCTCGCGAGTGCGACTGGCCTGATCGCGCAGTTTGCGGAGATACTCACCGCCCACGCCGACCGGCATGTCAGCGACGGCTTCCATCACGGTGCCGTCCTTTACCAGGATCTTGACGTGCATCTCGGACTTGCCCCGCAATCGTGCCACGCTCTCCACGAACGCCTTACGGTTTCCCCGCACTGCGCGGCGCAGTGCTTCGTCTGACTCAAAAATGGTTCCAAAACGAAAGGGTAGGACGGTTAAGGTCCGGAAGCATTCGCTGATGACCCGCGCATGCTCGACGATGGATTGTTGTGTTAGGGATTGAGAAGGAGTATGTTCGCTGACTACAACTGCGAATTCTCCACTGGGATAGGCCAGAACCGGAGCGTCGTTTACGCCCTTTAGGTTCTCGAGTGCGAATGGGCGACGGGCCCGACTACCACCCTGCAGGCCCGATTGCTCGGTAATACAGTACGCGTACCACGCCATCTCCGTCTTCTCCTGGGAAGCTCGCACACAGCTCTAGCACCTGCGCGCAAGGGGTTATCCGACTTCGAACGTGGGGCTTTGTTCTGATTAAGGTGGAAGCAGGAGAGATCCGCTTCCTTTCTCATCCTAAGCCCAAGTGTAGCGAAACTGCAATAGAGAACTGCAGGGAATCCGCGTTTTTTTCGTAACCAGCAAAGTGGCGGAGCGCCAAAACCCGCACTGGACGGCGGTTTTCGGCCATCGCTCAATGACGTTGTGGCGATGGAGAGTGTTCTTGCGCGGAATTTACAGGCATCCGCAACGGTGCGAAGCGGGGTGGAACTAGCGTTTCACCAGCTTCTTCGGTGCTTTTTTCGCCGCTTTTTTCGGGGCTTGCTTGGCCTGCGGTTTCGCCGTTCCTTTGCCTGCGACTTTTACTGCCACCTTGGCGGGCGGTTTCGGTGCCGATTTCTCCGCCGCCTGCGGCTTCGGCGGCGCCGGCTCATCCTCAGCCGGCAACGGCTCAAGACGCTCCAGTGCCTTGGTCACTACGAAGCTCATTTCCGCTATGGGAGCCGGTTTGCCAGTCCATATTTCGAACTGCCGCGCGCCCTGCTGGACAAACACTTCCAGTCCCGGGATGACGGTAATGTTTTTTGCCCTCGCCATCTTGACCAACTTGGTCTCTGCCGGCACATACACCAGGTCAAACAGAAACTTGGTGTTCAGTTCCTTTTCTTCCAGGGGCGACTGTCGATTCGTGCCCATGCCCAGTGGAGTGGCATTGATGATCACATCAAAGCTCATCTTGGCCACGTCGGCCCGCTTCAGATACTTGGCTTTGGCCTGTCGCGCCAGCGCCTGGCCCTTCTCCGGGGTACGATTAGTGACGTAAACCTCAGCCCCTTTGTTCTTCAGTCCGAACACAGCCGAGCGCGCTACGCCACCCGCGCCGACCACCAGTACCTTCGCACCCTGCAGGGTCATTCGTTGCTCCAGCGGAACCACTATGCCGGCAACGTCGGTGTTGAATCCGTAAAGCTTCCCGTCCTGGCTGCGGACCACCGTGTTACAGGAGCCGATCTGCCGGGTCAGCGCATCGGAATTGGAAAGCATCTCCACGATGTCCTGCTTGTACGGCATGGTGATGCTCAAGCCGCGAATCGGAATGTCCGGGATGCACGCCATCAGGTCTTTCATGGTCTTGGCATGGAGCGCGAGAAATACCGCATTCACTGTCTCGCGCCGAAAGGCGGCATTCATCATGACCGGCGAAAGCGAATGCCCTACCGGGTCGCCCACGACTCCGTAAACCTGGGTCGCGGCGTCTACCATCTCGATCCGGTACGTATCGCGCAACTCGCTGGCCGTCACCTGGCCGGGCGCAGTCTCTTCACCTCGGGTCGCGGCAGCAAACGTGAACACACTACCCGCGCGCACACCCAGCACGCGGCTAATAATTCCCTGCTCGCCCATGCACAGTCCGACCATCTCATGCTGGGCTGAATGCGCCTGCAGGAACTTCATCATCTGTACGTTGTCATACAAGCTGGTGGCCGTCGAAACCACTTTGTAGAAGTCCGCCGGATAGCGCTTCATTTCCGCGAACGTATCTTCCAGCTTCTTCGTAGCCTTGAAGTCGTGGAACGACAGAATCACTCCCACGCGGTCCTTGAGCTGCGCCAGCTCGGCAGGCTTCAGGATCTCGGCACTCTGTAGCTCGATGTCGACTAACTGGAAGCCCAGAGCAGCGGCCCTGGTCAGGATGTCCAATTGCGCTGCCGCACTGCCCTTGAACTTGCCGCCATTGACCGCCCGTCGGCAGGTGGCAATTACCGTGGCCTCCGGGTGCAGATCCAGAAAATGCTTGAGCTTGGGAAGGGCCACCGCGGGCTGGGCGAGGTAATCTAACCTGAACTCCAGGAATGGGTTATCGCGCACCAGGGACTCGGCGCGGTCAACAATGTTGGAGGCGTCTTCGCCCACCACGGCGACACAGACGCGAGGAAGACGAAAGCGTTGAATACGGGAGGCGAAAACGGTTGTTGAGACGTGCATATAAGCGTCCCGATGGTACAGATGCACACCGAATGTTGCAACCTCCTTGTTGTGGAACAATGAATTTTTGTTGAAAAAATCAGCGAATCATGAGGTTTCACCCGCCAAAAGCCCGTGATCACTCCCGCCCCACGCCCCGACCTTCCTCGCCAAAGACTTCTGCTGTAAACGCCTGTAGATCAACACTTTGCATCCACGCGTTGGGTGGCAATCCGGCCTTCAGGCAGGTTTGCGTCAGGAAGGTTTCGCGGTCCCAGTTCCACTCCACCGCAACTTGCGGAAGAAGCACACCGCGCCGGCCGCCCTGGGTAACTATTAAGCCGTGCAGCCCTACCACGACCTCCTCCGGTCGAATCGGCTGAGGCGGCGACAAAATGCTGATCTCGACCGCTAGCCTGCCAGCTTCGTCAGCCGTAACCGGCTGAAAACGTGGATCTTCATACGCAGCTGCCCGCGCCGCCTCAGCAACGGTACGATACAACGAGTGCTGCGGCACGATGTATCCAATGCAGCCGCGCAGCCGCCCCTGCAGATGCAACGTGACAAACGCTCCCCGCATTTCGTCCAGATGCGCGTTGGGTGCCGTGAGGTCGAGCTTCCGTCCCACCAGGGCCGCCTCTATCGAGCGATGCGCCAACCTCAGCAAAAGCTCGCGCTCTTGCTGACTATATTCGGCAGTTGTTGGAGGAGCCACGAAATGGGTCTCAGACCACGGGGACATCGTTGCGCTTCCTGCGCCGGCTCAGCACAAACGAACGCCGACGACGGCGCTTCTCCGAGTGTCGGTTGATCTTGTTCCAGAACGCCACAAAGTAGTCAGCAGCCGACACCAGCGACAGTCCCACCATGATCCAGATCGACGCCAGCGCAATGGGATGCACCGGCAGGCTGAGAAAATACCACGGCAGGCGCGTCCAGTGATGATCGATGATGCAGGCCACCACCGACACAATCTGCACCAGCATCTTCATTTTGCCGAGATCGCTGGCTTCGATCGTGAAGCCTTCCGACGCCGCAATCGAGCGCAGTCCGCTGACCAGGAATTCCCGCCCAATGATGATGACCGCCATCCACGCCGGCACGGTCCGCGGATTGAATTGCACCAGCGTAATGAAAGCCGCGGCGATCAGCAACTTGTCAGCCACCGGATCGAGCAGCATGCCCATGGTGGTCACCTGGGCACGTCTGCGCGCCAGGTAACCGTCGATCGCATCGGTAAGAGACGCCGCGATAAAGACCGCCGACGCTAGTAGTTCCCGCTCGCCGTTGGTCGAACTGAAATGGCTGCTCGACAGGATCCAGATCAGCACAGGAATGCTGAGAATCCGCGTGAGCGTGATGTAGTTCGGAAGATTCACAAAAGCGGACTGGGGCGCGGCGCCGCCGTCTCGCCACTGCCAAGCTGATTATCGTTCACGCGTTGCTATGAAAGCAACCGCGCAAAATCAGTGCTTGGCAGCCTATTCGTCGTGGTGCACCGCGATTTCGTCCAGCATGGCAGGAGCGTGGTACTGGACCCAATAGGTGTAGCCGATGGGGATGCCCTCAATCCAGTCCATCACGCTCATCCAGAGGCGGAGGGATGTGTGGAATTTTGTCTTGAAGGAGGTAATGGGATGCAGCAGGGTTGCACCGGCGATGACCAGCACAATGACTGGAAAGCTCACCACCACGGCACACAAACGGAGGGTATAGGTAAGGCGAAGCATGTTGACCTTGGACTGGGCGTTCCCCACGGCCACGTTCCTTGCCAGATATTATCCCCCTAAATCGGCGACGCGGCACCCCCTGTTTGTAAATTTTCTTTGCGCCGAAATTTGCACCAATTGCTGGCATATTGGCATCCTGAAGGGTTCGCACTCCGGATGCAGATTTCGCGCGTCCCAGTTGAAGGACCTGCTGTCGCTCTCAGTTTGTCATCCCTCGGAGGCGTCAGCCTCCGGGGGATCTGCTTTTCGAGCCACCACCACTAGCCCACTGAGCTTTGCAGGATTCGCCATTGCCACGTGACCTCTCTCGCTTCCGCGATTACAGATGATTTCGGAATCCCACACTCAATGCAACAGCCACAGCTCAGTCAGCGCGAAGAAAACGACACGCGATTCCTTGCTGCCTGATTTCCAGCGGCTCCTCGCGTCCATGCTCCAGCCCGATGCCACGCTTACCTCGCGCGCTGGTCTTGCGCGCGGCGCAGCACAATCGTAGCCCAGCACGTAGCGGAGCGAAGTGCTGGGTAGGCTTCGTTAGGGATTGGTAGTCGGCTTCAGCCGACGGCACTCTTCCGCTCAGGCCAGTAATCGCGCAATGCCATTTCGCCGCACATGTGATAGGTATGTCCAATGTGCTCAGGAGGTGCAGTGTGAACCGTAGTCCTTTCGCTGCTGGATCACACAAGAAACGCGGGACTGATCTAAGAGCTCAAAGGAGATTCCTGACCGGGCTTGGCATCGGCGCGGTATTCGGCCTGTTGTTAACAGGTCGGGTCTGGAAAAGAACAGAAGCATTCCCCGTGCAAAGAAGACGGGCAGGCGTAGGGCAGGTTCCGTCTGTGGGCATCGATGCCGACGCGAATCGGATTATTGACGCCCTTAAAGAACATTGTAACGAGATGCAGAACCAACTAGCGAGTGCAATGGCAGACCTCTTCGCAAAACTGCCGTCGCTGCAGGCGTCGGAGGAGCGTTGGGTTCGTTCACTCAACGAATACCAAAGATCAGTTACTGCCGATTTGCGTCGGCTGCAGATACTGGTCACTTGGACAGTAATATTGTCGTGTTTTGGAGTTGTCTCATTCGCCATAGTGTTGTATCTCGCCTATGTGAAGTTTTAGCCGGGGACTTCCGAATCGCGGCTCCAACCTCGAGCAGGCGGGTCGCCCATCCAAGCGCAGCTCAGGTGGGTTGCTTGTTCCTTCTTCCCGCCGTCATCCCGAGGGCAGACCCCGAGATGCACCAGACGAAGAAGAAACCGGGTCGGAACACACCCACAACCGGGAAATTCTCCCCACCTCGATAAATGCGGAAAGCGCGGCGGATTCAGCGTCCAAAGTGAATTGAGTGCGGGTGCTTCTAGACCCGCCCCGCTGCATTCCATGGATGGGGACTACGAGAAAACAGCGCTATTAACTACGATTCCACGCAAATTCCTGTTTGGCCAGCCAGTTGCTCTCATTGAGGATGTCTCTGCGGCAAGCGGAGAGATTTTCGATGAATCAAAACCAAACGGCATCATCGCCGGTGAAGTGGAACGAACATGAAGCAGCGGCAGAGTCAAGTTCCGATTCGCATCCCAGTTCGGGTCCTCAGCCATGGCTTAACGGGCGACAGATCCGATGCCGGTATCTGCACAGATATCAGCGAGGATGGGAGAGTGGAGCTGGAGCTTGAAGCCGTCTTAGATATGACCAATTCGGTCGAACTTGAGTTCATCCAGAATCATCAGATCATCTTCCATCGCGAGGCGAGGTTCTTCTACCGGTGCGGACAGAGATATGGCGCCTACCTTCTCTAACCTTATGTAGAGCGGCGGAATCACCGACCAGCCTGGGCGCCCCGTCCAAGCCTGATTTCGGATAGGGCGGGGCCTTTCGCATCGACAGATCTGCCTCAAGCGCAGTCGAAGGGGTGACCGGGGACACCAATTGAACCCGAATCCACAACAATCCAGTCCCGCCTCGCGGGACGGCAGATCTTAGCCCAGCCCGGCGCGGCGGGCCAGGTGCGCTGGCTATTAGGATTGGGAGGGAGTCGGCTTCAACCGACGGCACTCTTCCGCGGGGGTATCCGCCCAGGTGAACGCCCAATTCGCAGTCGCGATCGTGGGCGGCGGTCACGGGAACGGCGGAGGTCGCCAGCGGAAGGATTGATCGCACAAAAAAACCCCGGAGCCGTTGGCTCCGGTTGTCGTTTTGAGGAAGAAAATACTAGAGACTAAGCTTCCGGCGCAGAAACCCTGCGAAACCCAGAACTCCGGAACCCAACAGGATCAAGCTCCCCGGTTCGGGAATGGTGGTGCTGCCGCCATACGCTAAGTCGTCCAGTGTGTAAGAGAATCCGCCAGGAGCCGCAAGCGTAACCGTAGTGAAGCCGACAGTTGAGCTGAATCCAACGAACTGTCCGGTGCCTTGCCCTGGGAACGGATCGTAGAAGCTCTTGATCACGTCTCCAAGATTGTCGGTCGCGGTGTATCCGCCTGTGGTGCTCGTGTCAAATGTGTTGAATGAGATGCCGAACACCGTGATCGGCGATGGAAAGACGAACGTCATAGTGTCGGTTGGCAAAAAGAAACCGTTGACATTCTCGCCCAGCGTGTTCGGTGGCGAAAGTGCCAGAAAGGCGTTGGTCACCAGAGCGGTGCCGTCGTTGGTGCTGTACGTAATTCCATTCAAGGTGGTGATGAGTGTGCCATTCGCCAGGGTGTCCCATCCCTCGATGGTTACGCTTGGATTGGCGGCGTAAAAGGAAACTCGGTCCGTGTAGGTCACGGTTGACGCGTTAAGCGCAGCCGCAAAGACCAACACGACAGCCAGGAGAAAGGTGGCTTTCTTCATACAACCTCACAATAGGCAGAGTTTTTGAGGGGCCGGCGCGGGGTGAAACTCCGGCACGAGCCGGAATTTCCGGTTAAGCTTCCAATGGCCCAACAGTATATACCCCATCTAAGCCTTTCGGCGTACTACTTCTTCTTTTTTGCAGCGGAACCCCGCCCTTATGGGCCAGTGTTGGCGATAGAGCCTGCCCAGGCCGCCCTTTCCACCTCAGTCAAAAATGAATGTGTGTGCCCTACCCATACGGGCCGGGAAAATCAATTGAGCCCGAACCCACGACGACAACCAAGTCCCACATTGTGGGACGGCAGAAGATAGCCCAGCGTTTCAACGCTGGGAAAGGTTGCAATAGAAATCCTGAGTCCCGGCAGGGACGACAGACGACCGCGAGGGCTTCAGCCCTAGCGTCTCAAACCGCCAGTCACCCTCACTCAACGCAATCTGCAGTTGCAATTGCAGGTTCCGAACGAGGCAGGATGGTATGATTCGCTGCACTTCCCCACAATCCCAATTTTGAGAGGAACTCCGTTATGGACGCTTTTATCGGTTCACTATCGCTCGTGGCCTTCAATTTCGCGCCGCAGGGTTGGATGTTCTGCCAGGGACAGACGCTGTCGATATCACAAAACCAAGCACTGTTTGCGCTGATTGGCACCACCTACGGCGGTGATGGCCAAACCAACTTTAAGCTTCCTAACTTGACCGGCCCCACGGACGCCAGCGGCGCTACCCTCAACTGGATCATCGCCCTCGTGGGCATCTTCCCATCGCGCGGTTAACGGCGGTGGTGCCCCACCTTCTTCGGCTGCATCTGGCAATTAGCCCAGGCTTCACCCGTGGCTAGGCCGAGCCATTGACCCATTCCACTCTGCCGAAGGCTAACCCGGGGACCCATGAAGCGCCGCATTTTCGCTTCATGGGGCGGTTGTGCGCAGCTCGCGCAGCGGGCGAAGCGCACAAAGAAAATTCCCCAAACCCAACTCGCGTTCATCCGCGAAATACGCGGTTTCCTTTCTTGTCTTTACGCCGAGCATTTCTCCGTGTCCTCCGCGTCTCCGTGGTGATTCGATTTTCCCGAATTGGGAATCCACCACGAGATTTCCCCACAAAACTCTTGCAGAACCTCTTCGCCTTTCGCCATTCTCATATTGTGGAGGCATTGTCCCCAAAGGACGCTGTACGACTTTGCCGCCGCAGTTTGGCGGCCTGCAACAGCTAGTCGCTAGTTGCTAATTGCTAGTTGCTTTTCTTGGAGGCCTGATGTCCCGCCGTATCTGTAACCATCTCGCAGAAGATGGAATCTCCCGAAGTACCCGCCGCTATCCCTCCAACTTTCGCCGTCGTCGCCTGCCAACCGCTCGCCCCCAGCGTCCTGAAATGGCTCGATGTATCCGAAATGTGCCCTCTAACTCTAGGCGAGTCAATCATTTGCCTGCAATTCCAATGGACTCAATACTTTGCGCGGACTTTCGCCTTTCGCCCCTTATGTTTTCAATATTTTACGAACAGAGGGGGAGGGGGGGTACAAGCAAACGCAAACGGCTCCCATTTCGGGAGCCGCTCGGTCAACCAATGAACACTAGACTTCGTCTAGGCGTAAATCCCGCGCTGCCGGATCGTGAACGCCACGCGGTCGATCGCCAACATGTAGGCCGCGATGCGGTTGTTCACGTGGTGCTTCTCGGCGAAGCTAACGACTGCTTCGAACGACTCGACCATAATATCTTTCAACTGCTCATTGACCACCGACTCTTTCCAGAAGTATCCCTGTCGGTCCTGCACCCACTCGAAGTACGAAGCCGTCACGCCGCCCGCATTGGCCAGGATGTCAGGCATTACGAACACGTGCTTGTCGGCGAGGATCTCGTCCGCCACCGCTGTAGTCGGCCCATTCGCACCCTCCACCAGGATTCTCGCCTTCACCTTGTCGGCGTTGAGCGAGGTAATTACAGCTTCCGTGGCCGCAGGAACCAGTACGTCGCAATCGGTGATCAGCAGCTCGTCGGTGTCAGCGCGCTCCGCGCCCTTAAAGCCGTGAATCGTGCCTTCCTTCTGGCGATATTCCGTGAGCGCCGCGATGTCGATGCCCTTGCTGTTGTAAAGGCCGCCATCCCACTCGCCGATGCCGATCACCTTGTATCCCGCCTCGTACATCAGCAGCGCCGCGTTCGACCCGACATTTCCAAAGCCCTGGATGATCACCCGCGTGGTTTCGCGCGCCATCTTCAGGTACTTGATCGACTCATCGGCGATGATCATCACGCCGCGGCCCGTGGCTTCGCGCCGTCCGCGCGATCCGCCCATGTTCAGCGGCTTGCCCGTGACCACGGCCGTAACGGTCTGCCGCATGTGCATGGAGTAGGTGTCCATCATCCACGCCATGGTCTGCTCGTTAGTGTTCACGTCAGGCGCGGGAACATCTTTTTCGGGCCCGATGAATTCGATCAACTCAGACGTGTAGCGCCTCGTCATGCGCTCCAGTTCGCCGCGCGACATGTTCTTGGGATCGCAGATGATGCCGCCCTTGGCGCCGCCGAAAGGGATGTTCACCACCGCGCATTTCCAGGTCATCCAGCTCGCCAGCGCGCGCACTTCGTCCAGCGAGACGTCGGGAGCATAGCGGACGCCGCCCTTCGCCGGGCCGCGGGCGATGGAGTGCTGCACTCGGTAACCGGTGAACACTTCGAGTTGTCCGTTGTCCATCATGACCGGGATGTGCACGATGATTTCGCGGTTGGGCTGCTGCAACACGCGCCACAGGCCCGGATCGAGCTTCAGTTTCTCGGCGGCGACATTGAAGCGGGCGGCTTGTGCTTCCCAGGGATTTTTTTCTTGTTCCAGCGTCAGTGCGGTTTCCATAAAGATTCTCCGAAGATTGCGGCAGATGTCGTCCGCGAGACGCACTTTCTCCTTGTCAGGCGGGCAAACCTTACGAGTATATGCAGGCTGCGGAATGCGTGCAAGGCAAACACGACAACTGCGGTTGCGTGTCTTGCTACCCGCGAGCCCTCAAGTTCTGCCGCGCAGCCGGTTGATCTCGCGGCGATCGCGTTTCGAGGGTCTTCCCTCTGGCGAAATTTCAAACGGTCGCGTCGCTTTGCGCTCTTCTGCCAACTTCACCCGGAGTTCGCGGCTCTCGTCCGTTTCGCGGTAGAGCGTTTGCGCGACGGACGCTGGACCGCGCATTTCGCTGAGCAGCAGGACTTCCAACTGGAATTCGCCGGCGTCGCTGCTCACCTGCAGCATGTCCCCAACTTTCACCTCGCGCGCAGGCTTTGCCGGTTGTCCGTTCGAAAGAATGCGTCCGAGCTCACAAGCTCGCGCAGCCAACGCGCGCGTCTTGAAAAATCTGGCAGCCCAGAGCCACTTGTCCATCCGCATCTTGTTCTTGTTGCTCATCGAGAAGATCAGACTACGCCTACGCGCTGGTTCATTGCAGCTAAGGTATTCACCTGACATACGCAATGCATGAACCGCCGCGAAGATTTTGGAAATGCGTAAATATTCGCCAGTTAACCCACCCACATTTGCACTGATGAAAAAGGCGCAGGCTGCATCAGGAACTGGAATCAAGTACATACATTGCCGATGCGCTTTGGCAACGGGCTTGCTCTTATCACCACGAAGTACGCCAGTTTACGGAGGTCAGTGATGAACCAATCAAAGTTGCCAAAACTCTTACTGATGTTGGCATTGGTGGCTGGACTATGCATGGTCCAACCGCGCTTGAATGCGCAGCAGGAACGCGATCCCGCCGCAGCCCAGCAACAGCAACCGGATCCTGGTCAGGATCAATCTATGAAGCAAGCTGCCGACATGCAGAATTTCGCCGGCAGGGTCATAAAGATGGGCGGCAAGTATGTCTTGAGAGACACCGCCAGCAAGGCCACGTATGCGCTCGATGATCAGGACAAAGCGAAACAGTTTGAAGGCCAGGCGGTCCAAGTCACCGGAACGCTCGACGCACAAACCAGAACAATCCGGGTCTCCAGCATGACCCCCGGATCCTAGCGGTTCCGTATCGTGTCCGGGCGAGGGGCGAGACCCCATGTAGTCCCTCGCCGCGCGACCCAACTTTGCATAAGCGCCATTCCCTCAACGGCGCGTGGACAAAGCACAAACGTCTCCCAACCAACAAGAGATTTCCCTTCCAACCATCCCGCCACGCGAAGCGCTCACGGCCTCTCGTATAATCGCAATCATCCTCGCAACTCGCGTCCGGGATCCGATGGTTACGCCCGACTACAAGAGTTTTCTGCAGCTCAGCAGCGACGCCACCTTGATTCCCGTGGCCAAGACGCTGAGCGCCGACCTGCTGACGCCGGTGGGAGCGTTCCTGAGCGTTGCTGCCAAACAGAAGTATTCGTTCCTGCTGGAGTCGGTCGAAGGTGGCGAAAAGATTGGCCGGTACACGTTTGTTGGCGCGCAGCCTAGCATGGTGCTCACGGCGCGTGGCCGGGACCTGACGATCCGCCGGGGATCGAGCGAAGAGCGTCGCACCGGAAACGTCAACGACGTGTTGCGCGAGACGCTGCGACAGTTTCGTCCCGCGACGGTTCCCGGATTGCCACCTTTCACGTCCGGAGGTGTCGGCTACTTCGCATACGACATGGTGCGCCAGTTCGAGCGACTGCCTTCCACCGCGAAGACCGATGTCGATTTGCCGGACTGCATCTTCACTTTCTACGACCGGCTGCTGGCTTTCGATCACCTGAAGCACCAGTTGCACATCATCGCCGCCGCAGACGTTCGCAGCGAATCGCCGCGCAAGGCGTATGACCGCGCGCTCGCCGATATTGACGACCTCGAGCGCAAGTTGGTGCGCGGCATTCATAAGCAGGAGTTAGGATGGTCGTCTCCCGCCAAGCGCAAGCCCATCAAGGTGCACACCAGTACCACGCACGACGAATTCCTCGCCGGCGTTCGCTGCGCCAAGGAATACATCGCAGCGGGCGACATTTTCCAGGTGGTGCTGTCGCAGCGTCTCGATTTCAAGCCTCCTGCGGAGCCGTTTCAGATTTATCGCGCACTGCGCACGGTGAACCCATCACCTTACATGTTCTATCTTCAGCTCGACGACACACAGGTTGTCGGTGCGTCCCCCGAGATGCTGGTACGCATCACAGGGCGCAATCTGGAATATCGCCCGATCGCCGGCACGCGGCGGCGTGGCGAAGAAGCCACGGACGACGCGCGGTTGATCGAGGAGTTGCGCACCGACGAGAAAGAGCGCGCCGAGCATGTGATGCTGGTGGACTTGGGCCGCAATGATCTGGGGCGTGTCAGCGATTACGGCTCAGTCAAAGTCCGCGACCTGATGTACGTGGAGCGCTACTCCCACGTGATGCATCTGGTGTCGGCACTCGAAGGCCAACTTCGCCCCGAACTCGACGCGATGGATGCAGTCGCAGCGTGCTTCCCTGCAGGCACGCTGAGTGGCGCGCCGAAGGTTCGCGCGATGGAGATCATCGAAGAACTGGAACCGGTGCGACGAGGGGTTTATGGCGGCGCGATTCTCTACGCCGATTATGCCGGCAACCTAGATTCCTGCATCGCCATCCGCACCATGGTTGTGCACCGCGGACGCGCCTACGTGCAGGCCGGTGCCGGCATCGTGGCCGACTCGGACCCGGAGAGCGAGTACCAGGAGTGCATGAACAAGGCGAGTGCGTTGTTGCGGGCGGCGGAAAGAGCGAGCGGATAGTGGCTAGTGGCTAGAAGGAGCGGAGATCATGGCAGTTAAACAGTATCAAGATCTGATTGCGTGGCAGAAAGCCATCACGCTTGTGACCGAGATCTATAAGGCGAGCAGCAGTTTCCCTCGTGACGAAATGTACGGTCTAACGAGTCAGCTTAGAAGAGCGGCTGTATCCGTTACCAGCAATATCGCCGAGGGGCAGGGCCGTGCTACATCGGGAGAGTTAATACAGTTCCTATGTCATGCTCGAGGCTCGTTATTTGAGCTCGAAACGCAAGTAATTGTCGCCAACAACCTATCGTACGTGGCTGATGCACAGCGCGAAGCGCTCATAGCGAAGATCTCGGAACTAGGACGGATTCTGAATGGCTTGATTACATCACTACAACGTCGAAAAAGATCGGGCGCTAGCCACCAGCCACTAGCCACTAGCCACTGAAATGATCTTCGTCCTCGATAACTACGATTCCTTCACCTACAACCTGGTGCAATACATCGGGGAGTTGGGGCATGAGGTCGTGGTGCGCCGCAACGACCAGATCACGGTCGAGGAGATCGAGCGCCTCGCTCCCGAACGTATCGTCATCTCGCCCGGCCCGTGCACACCGCAGGAGGCGGGCATCAGCATCGACGTCATCAAGCACTTTGCCGGCCGCGTGCCGGTCCTGGGCGTGTGTCTTGGGCATCAGGCCATCGGCGCGGCTTTCGGCGGTAAGGTCATCCGCGCCGCCAACCTCATGCACGGCAAAACCAGCTCGGTCGAGCACGACGGGAAGACCATATTTCGCGGGATTCCCTCGCCCGTCACGGCCACCCGCTATCACTCGCTGGTGGTCGAAGAAAAAGGACTGCCACCTGACCTGGAGATTTCCGCGACGTGCCGCGACCGCGATGGCAGCCGCGTGATCATGGGACTACGCCACCGCAAATACCGCATTGAGGGAGTCCAGTTCCACCCTGAAAGTGTGCTCACCGAGCACGGCAAACAGATGGTGAGGAACTTCGTACAAACGTGCGAATAAAAAAGGCCACTTAATGGCTATGGCGAAATCTCGCGGTTGAGCGTCAACTTTAGAGTGATACCCGGCGGCATCGAGCGCCACCTGCCGCGGGAATAGGGCGATGCACGATTTCTTTTCCATCCTGCGAATTGTTCCTCGGCGCGATTCGCGGCATAGCATCATGTGGCGCTACGGCGGAGCCATTCTGGTTTCGCTCGCTTTCATCGCCCTGAGGTGGCTGGTGGGCCACTTCATCATCGACGATGGCGTTCCGTTTGCGACTCTGTTCATTCCTATCGCGCTTTCCGCCTTCTACGGCGGTCTCGGCCCGGGAATCGTTTCCGTGCTCACAACGGTAGCGTTGAGCGACTACTTTCTTATTTCACCTCCCTACACCCTCGGGCTCGACAACACGAATGCTGTGGTCGGCACTTTGATGTTTGCCATATCGGGTCTCATCATCTCTGCCCTGGGAGAGGCAAGTCGCAAGGCAGTTCTGCAAGCCTCGAGTGAGGCTGAAATTCGCCGGGCTGCCCAGCAACAGTTGTTAGCGAATGAGGAACGGCTGCGTATTGCCGAGCAAGTCGTCTCGGGTGGAGTTTGGGACTGGGACGTCGCGAACGACAGCGTTTACTGGTCTGACGGTTTCCAGCGCCTCTTCGATTTCCCTCTGGAAGAAAAGGCGTCGCGCCAGAAGTGGGTGGATAGCTTGCATCCCAGCGATCGCGACCGCGTCGTCAGACAGTTGGAGGAGCTCTTCGTTCGCAAGCTCCACAACTGGGTAACGGAATATCGCGTTCGCACCGCCGCCGGCCGTGTCCGGTGGATCGCCAGCCACGGCCAGGTTTTCTACGATCAGATGGGAAAGCCCCAACGCATGGTCGGTATCAATCTCGACATTACGGCCCGCCGCCTGGCCGAAGACGCCCTGCGCGAAGCCGAGCCTAGTACTAAGGCGGGCTGATTTTTGCCGAGGGACGCAAGTACGGACACCGCCTGAATTTCCCTTGTCATCGTGGATCGGTGCACCATGCCGCCTGCCCCGTTTGGGCCAAATCTCGTGTCTCGCTAAAACTATGCCCGACACCGTCGAACTCCGCGGAATACACAAGACCTACGACCGCTTCGTCGCCGTCGATCACCTGTCGTTCAACATTCGCGAAGGAAGCGTGTATGGCCTGCTCGGTCCGAACGGCGCCGGCAAGACGTCTACGATCCGCATGATGATTGGCATCAACATCCCCGATGAAGGCGAGGTCTGGCTCTTCGGCGAGAAATTCCACCGCGAACAGTTGCAACGCATTGGCTACCTGCCCGAAGAGCGCGGACTGTATAAGCGGATGAAGGTACTGGATCACCTCATTTTTCTGGGACGCTTGCATGGGATGTCAACTGCGGAGGCGCAAAGGCGCTCGCTAGACTGGTGCGAACGCCTCCAACTCTCAGAGTGGACGCAGAAGAAAGTCGAAGAGCTGTCAAAGGGGATGCAGCAGAAAATTCAGTTTATCGCTGCATTGTTGCATGATCCTGACCTCATGATCCTCGATGAGCCTTTCTCCGGACTCGACCCCGCGAACGCAGTGATGCTCAAGGATGTGATGCTCGAGTTGAAGAAAGCGGGAAAGACGATTCTCTTCTCCACTCATCGCATGGACCAGGTAGAGCGGCTGTGCGAATCGATCTGCCTCATCGATCACGGACGCAGCATCCTCGAGGGAGACCTCAAGAAGATCAAGGCGAGCTACGGCAAGAATACGGTGCAGATGCAGTACGAGGGCAACCCGCCGTTCGATCGCTGCGAGCTCATCCAGTCGGTTAATAACTACGGCAACTATGTGGAGGTGCGGCTGAAGCCCGGCGCGGACTCGCAGGAACTGTTGCACATGGCGTCGCAGCACGCCCGCATCAGCCGCTTCGAGCTGGTCGAGCCTTCGCTGGAAGAAATTTTCATCGACGTGGTGGGCCAAAATGCATAACACCTGGCTGATCGTAAGGCGCGAGTACCTGGAGCGCATCCGCTCCAAGGCCTTCATCATCATGACGATGCTCATGCCCGTGTTCATGGCATCGACGATCCTGATTCCGGCGATGCTTTCCGGGATGAAGTCCGGCGGCACGCGCCGCATCGTGCTGGTGGCGAACAATCCCGACGTTGCAGAGGCGGTGAAGCAACAGTTGATAGCGCCTCAGCAGATAAGCGATAAGAGTCCGCCGACGAAGGCGGAGCCGGGCGCTTCTAAATCGGCCGAGCAGGCCCCGCGCTATGCCATCACGATCGACACCAACACCACGGACGCTGAGCGCACTGCGCTGCGTCAGCAGATTACCGACGGCAAGATTGACGGCTTTTTGTGGCTGACCGACAACGATCTGGCCAGCCCTAAAGTGGTGTACAACGCCAAAGACGTGACCGATTTTGGCGAGAGCATCGAGTTGCGCAACGCAGTCCAGACCGCGCTGACTAAGCGCCAGTTGGCACAAAAAGGCATGAGCGGTGCAGAAGTCGAAGACCTGCTCAAGCCTATTGACTTGGACTCCATCCGCATCGAGAAGGGCAAGGAAGGCGCCAGCGGCATCTCGGTGTTTCTGGTCTCGTTCACCATGGTCATGCTGCTCTACGTGAACATGCTGGTGTACGGTTTCGCTGTGATGCGCTCCATCATTGAGGAGAAGAGTTCGCGCATCCTCGAAGTTCTGCTTTCGTCGGTGACCTCGAAACAATTGCTCGCGGGAAAGATCATCGGCGTGGGCGCGGTCGGATTGACGCAGACCATTATTTGGCTGCTGGTCGCGCTGGCGTTTTCCTTGCCTGGACTTATGTCGTCGCGCTCGATCATGTCGAACGTGCAGATCCCCATGGCGGGCATCGTTGCGTTCGCGGTTTTCTTCATCCTCGGCTATTTTCTCTACGCGACGATGTATGCTGCCCTCGGTTCGATGGTGAACTCCGACCAGGAAGCACAACAGGTACAGTGGCCGGCCATGCTGCCCATCATCTTCTCGATCGTGCTGAGCACTCCGGTGCTGCAGCATCCAAATTCGCCGCTCGCCTTCTGGACGTCGATGGTTCCCTTCTTCGCGCCGATCCTGATGTTCGTTCGCGTGATGGTGGAGACACCTCCGGCATGGCAAATTATCGTGTGCGTCGCGCTGATGCTGCTCACTACCTGGGGACTGCTCGGACTGTCGTCACGCATCTATCGGGTGGGCATCCTGATGTACGGAAAACGGCCGACACTGCCCGAGTTGCGGCGGTGGCTGAAATACAGTGGCTAGTGGTCAGTGGCTAGTGGCTAGACGAAGACGTCCCGGCGCGAATGGGACTGCGGAAGTCCAGAGGTTTTACAAGGGCCGCAGCTGCGATTGCATGGAGCACGCGGCTTCCGCGCAAAGAACCTCGCTATTGCTCGTCTCGAAACTGGAAACTCGAAACTCGCTTTTCTAGCCACTAACCACTGACCACTAGCCACTAATTTAGAATCTCCCCGTGCCCCTCGAAGCCAGCGCCGCCGTTGAAGATTCCGGCGACCGCCAATTCACGCTTTGGCAGCGCGCGCAATTCGTCCTAGTCGCTTGGGCCGCTTCTGCCTTCATCTGGTTAGTCGGACGCACGCTTCGTGTGACGTTCTCTTGGGAAGAGGGCTCCATCGGGAGCATGGACAATGTCTATCCCGGCATTTATCCCTTCTGGCACCGTTGTGTTCTGGGAGCGACGTGGATTTTCCGTCAGAGGAACTTCGCTGTCCTGACCAGCAAAAGCCGGGACGGGGAATTCATTGCACGCGTGATCCGTCGCTTCGGGTATGTCCCCGTCCGCGGCTCAAGCTCTCGCGGAGGCCAGCGCGGCCTGTTGGAGATGCATTCGCTCGTCATGAACGGTGCCGGTGCGGCGTTCACCATTGACGGCCCGCGCGGTCCGCGCTACGTCTCCAAAAAAGGCCCGGTGTTGCTCGCCCGGACGACGGGTGTGCCCATCACAGCGTTTTATGTGGCGATGGAGAAGGCCTGGGTACTGAACACCTGGGATGCCATGATGATTCCCAAGCCGTTTTCGCGCGCCTACATCCGTGTCGCGCGCAAGATCTTCGTTCCTCCTGATGCCGACGACGCTCGCCTTACGGCTGCGCATGTCGAGATGCAGGAAGCGCTCGAGCGTGTA